>Ga0209834_10000140_pt1 | contig 43034 bp, 36 predicted proteins | sample Mar14236cmmetaG_FD_184134 | JGI IMG/M metagenome (GOLD analysis project Ga0209834, IMG submission 184134) | Marine hydrothermal vent microbial communities from Guaymas Basin, Gulf of California to study Microbial Dark Matter (Phase II) - Marker... ... | reverse complement strand
GGTTTACTGAATATAAATGTAGAAGAAATAAATCCCTCTTTCGAGGGATTTATTATATTATTTAGATCTTTATAGAAAACATCCAAATGAAATTCATTTTAGGGCTTTACCACCCTGCCCATAAACAAGATCGAGTTGGTCTGTGTATCTCTGATCAAAAACAGGAAGGGGCGATCCACAACCAGCCGGATCGGATTCTCCGGAGCAGAGGTCAGTTCCATCAACACAGCAGTCGCGGCTGCTGCTTCGGTACCTTCCTCGTCCACGCTCACAAAAGCCTTGTGAAACACATCTGAGATAAATAGGTCTCTGGTGCCGGTCATACCAGAAAAATCCGCCGCGTCGCTGAACGCACTGGGCATACCCATTTCAGCCAAAATATTTGCCAAACTGATCTCCGTCTCAAATTCAAATTTTGGGAAATTTAGATACATGGGCTGATAGGCCAGATTGCCTATAATCTGATCCAAATTTTCGGCATTCAAGCTCTCTTCGAAACCAGAGAACTGTCCCTGTTCAGGCATCAGCACCAGCATCGATACCTGACCGCCCAAATATGGCAGCTCCACCACCTGTAAACCATCTCCCTGGTAATAAGGGAAGCTGGCATCTGAACTCAGGCTCATCATCGGCGTGATAATTTCCTCGCCGCCCAAGCCGTAGAAAACCCCGTCTTCTGTTAAAGATTCCTCAAAGGACTCCAACCAGGTGGCTTTAAAATAGATAGCATTGCTTAACACCAGGCGGGTATCACTATTGATCGCTCCCTGGGGTATCAAATTCTGGATCCTTTCCTTGGTTTGATCGCTGACCCAGTCATTGATTTTGAGCCGGGATTTTTCAGGTTCCAGAACATAGTCCAACAATCGCAATCCAGCGCCATAATTAGCAGCCAGGGTATCCAAGAAATCGCTCTCAAAATGGAAATCCTTCTGGCCCCAGATGGCATTGGCGATATTCAATTGAAAAGCTTCGCCCATATCATCTGGTATTTCCTGTGCCGCCAAGCTCTCCAGGTATTGGTCCAGGGCATTAAAGGCGGGATGCAGCCTGTCCTCTTCCATCAGAAAATGGAAGACTTCCGCCATTTCCTCGGCAGTTTTTCCTTCCGCTCCGGCATAGGTCATCGCCAAGGCAGAGGAAATGCTAAAGGGAGAATAAAACAAGTTGCCTTCCCTTGCTTCGAGCTGGTGATACAGATCCAGCGCAAACACCCTGTTATCAGAGGCCAATTGGACTAGATCATCCTCGCCAACGAGACCCACCTCTGCCCGTGGTATCTTCGACTCCAGCACCTGGGAAGTCGAATCCCCAGGCATCACACCAGCTATGGCTGAACAGCCGGAGAGACAGATCAACAGACCCGCCTGGATGATGATTTGTAATAGGTTTTTTTTCTTCATGTGTCGCTCCATCATAATTGTTATTAATTTACTCTGTTATGACGAATAGTGGGGGGAATTTGTTCCCGAATTTAACCCGATCTGATCCTGGCTACAATACTCCCGATTGAAACCGGGAGCTATTTCAACCCAAAGCGTCATTCAGGACGCTTTCTGTTTGTCAGAAAGTTCAGTCGACCAAGCCCTCTTCTAGCAGGGCTTGCATCAAATAAGACGGGGATTCATTCCCGGACAAAATCAGTCCACAAAATAAATCCTTTTTGCATGGATTATATACACCTTGGTTATTAACTAACCCTCTCCCGATTGAACCCGGGAGCTAACTCATATCAAACCGCCCTGAAGGGCAATTTCAATTAACTAATCTTTTCCCATTTTTGATCAATGTCATTTTGACAGTGGTGGTCTTTTTGATTTTTGATATACTGAGCCAGCCTCGGCAGGTCCTTTTCACTAACTGACAGCGCACCAAACCCACCCTGCCAGCGAAAACCACTGTCAGGATAGATCCGATTGGCAAGCACATAAGAAGAGTACTCTTTGATCTCACCAACGATCCCGGAAACACAGACTGCAGGGTGCAATCTCACAAGAAGATGAACATGATCCGTTGTACAACCAAAACTAAGAAGCTCAGATTTATGTTCAATTATCTTGTCTTGGATCAATCTCTTTAGATCTTGCTCCATTTCTACATTGATCAACTCATGGCGGCGATAAGTACTCCACACTAGATGGTAATACAACTGATGATATGACGATCCCATAGATTTCCCCCTTTCTATATGTTAGATCGTACAACAAAAGAAGCCCCTCTTCTAGATGGGCTTCCATCGAATAGGCCGGGGATTCATTCCCGGCTTAAAAAGGTATTAGTTGGTAATATTTTTCTTAATAATCAGGACCCCGCATCCTTAATATTTAACACGAAGGAAGAATTTAATTAAAACAAAGACCTGTCAGTAATAACAAGCCTTTGTTTTTAGTATTTTCCGAGCTATTCTAAAACAGATTAGCTCTTTTTGATTGTTCTAATTTATTTTGCAGTCGTCCCCATTCTCAAATACAGGATTTCCAAAACCCCGTGAAGCCACCCAATCGGCTTGTTCCTGGGAAAGCAGACCGAGATCAACAGCTTGAACCAGAGCATCGGCCCGAGCATCAGCCATCAACACACTGAATGAAGCCGCATCAAAACCCAGGCTGATAGCAACATCATAGATGGACTCACCAGCAGCTAAACGCTCAGCCAAAACCTCACTAGAAATACCTAATTCGCTAGCCAGGTTTTCATGGATAATGTCATCCAGTAAGCCATCCATAGCAATTTCCTGATTGATGGAAAGATTTTGGTTTACCGGAACACCAGTTCCTGTACCAAGAACACCCAAATGGGAATTGTCTTTGAGCCCCAAGGCTTCAGGATCGCCGTTTCGGGGTCCACCTTTGAGTGACTCGGATGCCATCGCCGGGCTTGCGACACTTAATGCCACTACTGCAACCAAAAGAATTGAAACTACCAATAACATTTTTTTCATGACTTACTCCTTATCTGTATTTATCATTAACAAACTTAAGTATACGTGTGAGTTATTAGGTTATTGTTAAGGGATTATGAACAGAAAATGAAGAATTCTCAGAAATAACTGTTGAGGTTTTATCTGTCCCGGGAAGGTCAGCCAGCCAATATAAAACCCGATCTCCTCATCCCGCTACCGGTTTTGAATAATGAAGAAATTTGAAATAATTAGAACAATAATCAAGGTCCCGCAACCTTCATATTTAACACAAAAGAAGCGGTTTCTTTTAAGGAAACCGCTTCCGATTATTAAATTTTACAAACTATTCCAGGAAGCTCACCACCGAAACCCCGTCTCCCCCTTCACCTTCTTTCCCTGGTTTAAAGTGATCTACCTGGGAATGTTCCTTGAGAATATTGCGGACGGCTTTTCTGAGCCTGCCGGTGCCTATGCCGTGAATGATCCGAGCCCAGGGCAAACCCGCCAGGAAGGCTTTGTCCAGGAAAAAACCCAGATTCTCGAGAGCTTCATCCACGTTCTGCCCGCGAAGATCCAATTCCATACCCGGTGAAACCACATCGGTATGCGTGCGGACCACCGCTTCATAACTGGCCCGCACCTCTGGGGTCTCCTCCTGGATTGTATGTTCAAGATCTGATTTCTGGGCTCTCACCCGTATATTCCCAATCTGGATTTCAACGGAGTTCCCATTAACCGATAACACCACACCCTTTTTTCCCAATGATCGAAGATAGACTTTATCACCTTCCCCGATAGGTCCACTGGGTATGGGCAGATCAAGCTTTCTTTTTTTCTTCGGAATGGGTCGGGAGATCTCTTCTTCAACCTGCTCGGCTTTTTCTTCTAATTCTTCGATCTTTTCCTCTGGGATTTGATCCTTTTCCAGGTCTTCCTTGATCGAATCAAGCTCGTTTTGCAGGGACTGAAGTTTATCCCTGGATTCACGCTGGATCTTTTCCAGAGTTTCAAAGCGTTCATCCTCAACTTCCACAATCCGGTCAGCCAGCTGGATCCTTAATTTTTCTACTTCCTGATGGGCTTTTTCCGCCGATAAGCGTGTATCATCTGCAAGTTTACGCTGGCGGTGAATCTCATCTAATAGATCATCTGCCTGCAGATCAGATGGATCAAGCGTTCCCCTGGCTGTCTGAATGATTTCGTCAGGAAGTCCTAACCTGCCGGCAATGGCCAGGGCATTTGATCGTCCCGGAAGACCGATTGTGAGATGGTAGGTCGGTCGTAAACTTTCCAGGTCGAATTCTACAGAGGCGTTGATCACTCCAGGTGTAGTATGGGCATATGCTTTCAGATCCGGATGGTGGGTGGTAACCATGGTGGTGATACCCCGCTCTAGCAAGTTCGACATCAAGGATCGGGCCAACGCGGCCCCTTCCTGCGGATCTGTGCCAGCGCCTAACTCATCCAGGATCACCAGTGAACGGCGGTCAACTTTTTTCAGGATCTTGATGATATTAGTGATATGGCCAGAAAAGGTGGACAAGGATTGTTCTATGGATTGTTCATCCCCAATATCGGCGTAGATATTCGAAAACAGGCTGATCTCAGAATTTCCAGATACGGGAATGTGCATCCCTGTTTGGGCCATCAGGACCAGCAAACCAACTGTTTTTAGAGTGACGGTTTTTCCACCGGTGTTAGGTCCAGTTATGATCAGGGCATAGGTATCTTTATCCAGAGCGACATCAATCGCTACCACCTGATGGGGGTCCAACAGGGGATGCCGGGCTCCAAACAGCCTTAAGACAACTCCTGGGTGACCTGGTCCTGGTTTTTTAGGAAAAGGATGAATAGTCGGCGGAAAAGCATTCAACTCCAGGGCATATCTACCCCGGGCAAAAGCCAGGTCCAACCGGGTCAAAACTTCAACCATCTCCTGCAGAACTGGACCGTGTTCAGCTACTTTGGCCGTCAATTCTGCCAGAATGCGCTGGATCTCATCGCGCTCATCCAGCTCCAGTTTACGGAATTTATTATTAGCTTCCACCATCACTTGGGGTTCGACAAAAATCGTCGCACCGGATGTGGATTGATCGTGCACGATGCCCGGCACATTGGTTCTGGCCTCCGCCTTTAAAGGCAGCACATAACGGCCGTTGCGCTGGGTAATAATCGATTCCTGCAGGTATTTAGAAACCTCAGGCCTTTTTAACATCTGGCCCATGCGATTCTTGAGGCGTGTGTGTTGTGTTCTTAAATCTCTGCGAATTTGTCCCAGTTTATCCGAAGCTGTATCCAGGATCTCGTCCTGGTCTGATACCACTTTGGATATCAAACTTACCAAACCCAGTGAATCCGGAAGCTGTTCGGAAATACTCTCCAGGGTCGGGAATTCTCCCTGGTCCTTTTGGAATACTCGCTTCAAATTGCGGGCTGCTACCAGGGAATCCTTGACCTGCAGCAGTCGGGCGGGTTCAAGCACAAGACCGCGCTGAGCATCTTCCACGATTGGCCTCAGATCTCTCGCCCCACCAATGGTTGTTCCAGGATTCAAAGTTAATAGCCCTACTGCGTCCACCGTCTCTTTTTGCAACAGGCGGACCTCATCCAGATCTGCAGAGGGCTGCAGTTCCAGAGCCATCTCCCGGGCAGGATTAAATTGGCAGCGGGCAGCAAGGGCAGCCAATACACAGGGGTATTCCAGAGTTTTTAACGTTTTTTGATCCATCGCGTTCAGTGTACCATAATCAGAAATCAGCAGACGCCGATTTCTGAATTACTCTAGAATAAACAAGGGAATATCTCAGTTATAATCTACCAATATAAACTACAAAGAATAGTCAAACACAAAAATGAGCACTCCCGTCTGGTTTATCAGTTTTCTAAAAACAATCTACCCCACCCGGCATTCCCTTGCCAAACTTACCAGGGTGCCTTTGGTCGGCAACCTGGTTGACCACTTGCTTTTCCGGGGAGATGAGATGTACGTTCTGCCCAGGGACCAGACAATTCAAATTAATGAACCCCTGAACCGACCCGAAAGCATGATCATTCCCTCCCAGGTGGTGGAACATTATATTGATAAAGCCAACCACCACTGGATCATGAATTTCTGCATCTGCCGGGAAGGAGATAAGTGTCAGGATTATCCCAGGGATCTGGGCTGCCTCTTCTTGGGTAAACCTGTCTTGCAGATCAACTCAAAATTTGGCCGTCTGGTAACAAAAGAAGAAGCCCTGGAGCATGTCCAGCGCTGTCGCGAAGCCGGACTTGTGCATTCTATTGGAAGCAACCGCTTAGATTCGGTTTGGCTGGGTGTAACACCGACCGAAGAACTGATGACCATTTGCAATTGCTGTCCCTGCTGCTGTCTGTGGGGCTTGGTAACAGACCTGACCCCCAAGATCGGAAATAAGCTCACCAGTATGCCAGGAGTTAATGTTACTGTCACAGATGACTGCTCGGGGTGTGGACTTTGTGAGGATGGAATATGTTTTGCAGAGGCAATCCATGTAATCAATGGAAAAGCGGAAATCAGCCTGGAATGCCGCGGCTGCGGACGTTGTGTTGAAATTTGCCCGGAAAATGCGGTCAAACTGACTATCAATGGGGAAGAGAATATCCAGGATTTGCTGCAGCGGCTGGACAACCTGGTAGATTTGGATTAACTTCCGAAGTCTTCAGAGCAACCCTACCTCAAGCTGACACCTCCTGACTTCGGAAGTCTGCCCATGATGACCAGAAGAAAAACTTCCGAAGTCAATAAAAAGCAGCTCCATTCAAAAGAATTGCATCAAGGCTTCGGAAGTATCTTATTAACCTCAAACGAATCATCCGGCACCCAGGCCGGCGCGCAAAAAGCCAGGAAAACCAGATCTGCTTCACCTTCATTCCGGATTTGATGAACATCTCCCGGCGCCAGGTAACAAGCCTGACCTGGAATGAGCTGGAACTCTTTCCCATTCACCAGCATTCCCGCCTCCCCCTTAAGAACGAAATAGGTCTCTTCGGTGACTTTGTGATAGTGCAGAATGCTGGATTTTCCTGTCGGGATCACGATCCGCGCCAGGCTGTGATTGGCTTCATCACCAACTGCTTTTCCAATCATTTCTGCGATAATTTCACCACTGGGCGTAACCAGTGGATCTGAAACTAAACTTGGATCAGCAACTTTCATTTGATTTCCTTTTCGTATTTTGTGGTCATCTTTGACACTCTATCAGAAAATAAGACAGCATCGTCAAGTCAGATTCCCCAGGAAAGCTACAATGCGATGCAGGTTAGATCTGAAATGTTCAACAGAAAAACAACTAATCAGCCTGACTCTGAAAGAGCATTTCAGTCCTCGCAGCCATAATAAAGTCATTCTCGTGAAGCCTCTTATAATCAAAGGTCCACCAATTTATTTTACACGTTCCCCAGCTGATAAGGATATCAGGGTGGTGGTTGGCTTCCTCAGCAAGGTCAGCTATCTTGTTGGCAAATTCTATTGCTCCCGAAAAATCATCAAATAAATAACTTTTCTCGAGATGGGGGATGCCCTCCTGGAAAATGATCTTCCAGTCTGGCAGAACCTTCATATAAATATCAGTTTGATCCTCAGTCAGGGGGGAATCATGTTTTGAATAACTTAGGATTGCTTGTTTTGCGAGTTTCTCCATCTTCCGCCTCCATGACTGGTCTTTCCAGCTGAAAGAATTCTACATTCAAAAACTCTCGGGTAAAACTTCCCTGGATTATAAATCCTAGGTTTTGAAACGTCTTTAAAGAACGCTTATTAAAACTGGCGATGGAAACCCGGAATATGTCAGGATGATAAGTGTTGAAACCAAATTTCAGGATTTCACCTACAAACGCAGTGCCTCTTCCTTGTCCCGTCAAACGGGGGGCTAATCCCACACCTATATCCAGGATTTCAGGTTCATTTTTCAGATACACTCCACCAGGTACCCGGGCATCGACTCCAAAACAACAATAACCGACCAGTCTCCCATTCTTATTCAGAACCTGATGATATCGATAATCGGGATTTAAGAATCCTGTTAAATGCCGGGGCTCCAGGTCATATAGATCATATGGGGGATTGTATCGCCAGGTGGTAATTTCCCGGGCATTACTTTCACTAACAGGAAAGATGTTATATTCTGCCGCCATGAAATCAGATCCTGATCCTTATTCTGCTTTCAGGATATGGGTGATAATGGTCGCTCCGCTGCCGCCAATGTTCTGGGTCATTCCGATACTAACATCATCGATCTGGGCTGGACCTGCTTCCCCTCGTAGCTGCAGCACAGTTTCCACGATCTGGTACATCCCGGTCGCGCCTACTGGATGGCCCCGGGCTTTTAGTCCGCCCATTGTAGCCAGGGGGACTTTGCCCTCAGGTCCAATTTCCCCATCCAAGGCCAGCCGGGGGCCTTGCCCTCTTTCTGCGAAGCCACAGGCTTCCAGGGAAAGGGCTGCCATGATCGAAAAAGCGTCATGAATCTCAAAAAAATCGATATCATTTGGAGTAATATCCGCCTGGCGGTAGGCCTCATTGGCGGATTTTTCTGCTGCGGCCAGCCAGAGAGGATCATGCCGATCATGCACTGCCAAACTGTCCGTTGCCACTGCAGAACCAGCGATCTTGATAACCGGTTTTCCTTTTTGCCCTTTGATCAAGTCAGCAGGAACCACAATAGCTGCTGCAGCGCCATCCCCCATGGGAGATGCATCCATCAAATTGATCGGATCTGCGATCATGGCTGCTTTTTTATAGATTTCTTTTGTAATAGGTGATTGAAAGCGGGCATTGGGGTTCTTGGCCCCGTTGGCATGGGCATTGATCGAAAATTGGGAGAAATCCTCATGTTTCCATCCATATTCATACATATACCGGCGCATGATCAAAGCATTCAACCCCACAAAAGTCACACCTTGGATACTTTCCCAGTCTGCACTGGCCGCTGTAGCCAGGGCCGCAGTGGTTTCCCTCGGTGAGGTATCGGTCATCTTTTCAACTCCAACAGCCAGGGCGCTGGAAACCAATCCTGATCCAACAGCCACCATAGCAGTCCGTAATGCCAGAGCTCCAGAAGCACAGGCTGCTTCCACAGTCATGGCTTCAATGCCCCGGAACCCGACCCAATCGGAGATCAATGCCCCCAGATGGCTTTGTTTATCCAGCTGTCCGGCCATCATATTTCCGACATAAAGGGCTTCCACCCGTTTGAGTTCGGCATCTTCCAGGGCTTTAAATACTGCATCCCCTGCTAACTCTACCAATCGTTTATTCCAGTGTTCTCCGACTGGTACCTGCCCGATTCCTAAAATAGCAACTTCCCGCATAAATCACAATCCTTAGCTAGAGATCTATCGATTTCCATTATAACTGGTGGCAATACCAATTATGGCTATCTAATCTCTCAAATCCTATCAGGTTGAATCTCACAAGCGGGATGGTTAAAACGAAATGGTATTTGTGGGAAGAATTTCTGGACTAATAAACACCGGGGATCAGCCTGGCGGTTTGTTTTCGATAGCTGGCATAATCAGGGAAATGCTTTTGAAGCAGGTCTTCCTCATATTCCATTTTGAGGATTAGATTCACTAGGAGTATGAACCAGATTACCAATCGCAGAGAACTAACATCAGAAATAATTAAAGGGGAAGTCGTTAATAACAACGCCAGATACATAGGATGGCGAATAATTCGATATGGACCCCGGGAAGTCATCTTGCTCCAAGTTAAGGGTTCCGGAGCAAGATTAAAATGACCGATTCTCATCATTACCACTGCCCAGATCCCCAGGAACAAACCGATTAATTCGATCAAAGATAACACAATCGGGTATGCAAAAAGCGGACCTGTTAAACCAATAACTGCCAGGCACAAAAACTGAACAAATACAAACAGAACAGAAAACCAGGTAGGTTTCATATGATTAACACCACATAAATAATATGTCGGGATACGATCCATCCCGGAACCATTTCACATTAGATGAATTCTATGGCAAGATTATTACTTCGATTTGTATGGAAAAATGGCAGCCAGATTTGCCAGGATCACAAGCCCCAGAAAAATGATCATACCAACCTTGTTTTCCCCTTCTGCAGCCAGAAATAACAGGAGGGCAGGAATGATCATAACCAGGAACACTACCAGGTAATACAAAGCTGGATGGGATTTCAGAGGAAGTATGATCTTATTCATAACAGGTAAACCGCCAGAACTGTGATCAGGCTGATGACCAGCAGCAAAATACAGATGATTGGCAGCAGCTTTCGGAGAATATCTCCTTCTTTGCCTTCCATACCGGCAGTGCTGGCACCCACGATCACCTTGGTGGGAGCAACCACTGATCCCAGCGCGCCCCCTGTGGTCTGAGCCGCCAGAATGATCGCCGCCGGAAGACCCAGGATCTCAGCCGTTCGGAGCTGCAGTGCCGAAAATACAAGATTGGAATTGGCATTGCTTCCAGTCATCACTGCTCCCAAAGCGCCCAGCCAGGGCGCAACAGCGGGATAGAACCAACCAATCGTTTTTGAGAATCCCTGGGCCAGGGCATCAGTCATACCGGCGTGCTGCATGATCACAGCCATCATAACAATCGAAGTGATGCCGACGCTGGAGCCAATCACCCGGGATCCTGTGCTTTTTATGATACTTCCCAGGGCTCCTTCCTTGTACCATCCAGCCTTCTTGAAGATCAGGTAGGCTGCCAGGGAAGAGACCAGTAAGATAATTCCTGCGTGCCTGAAAATATATAGCTGTCTGCCCGGACCGGCCGGGACGATGTACCCGTTGGCAGTGAGCATTTGTGGAAAGGTAAAACCTAATTTCACCTGGCTTAGAAATGCCTTGACAGGGGGTACAAGCTGGATGATCAACGTCAGCAGGACCAACACGCCATAACCTGCCAGGGAGATCAACAGCTCGCGCCAGTTAATCTTTCCAGTGGAGTTTGTCTTTCCATGTAAGACCCAGGCCAATGGAATACCAATAACCAGCCCCGCCGTTCCGCCCATTAATCCGCCAATATTCCACAAGCCCAGTGTCGCAGTCAGATACTGCGCTGTGGACATCCCCAGGGCAACAACAAGGATAGGAAGCCACAGCCGGCGAAGCGTTTTCCAACCCCCAACCACCCAGGCAACCGCGATCCCAACCAGCAAGCCAGTAATGCCTAGAAAAATTCCAGCTGAAGGAGCCAGGACTTCCCAGCCCAGGCCAGTAGCTGCCATCATGGCATTAAAGGAAGCGCCTAGTGAGCCAAATGTGACGGCCCAGGTATGTCCTAAAGAGGGGATCAATACTGCGTTTAACGGTGAAAAACCCAATCCCACAAGGATGGGCGCGATCACTGCAGTCGGTACACCAAAACCTCCCACGCCTTGCAAAAAAGAGGCGAAGATCCAGCCGATCAAGAGGGCCTGCATACCTTTGTCCGCGGTCAGGTGCGGGAGCGTTGTGCTTAGAATCTCAATTCCACCGGCTTCTGCGACCACCCGGTATAACAGGAATGCGGTCCAGATGATCAGCAGCACATCCATGATCAAGAAAACCGCTTTGGCATGGGCGTAAGCCAGGGTTTCAAGATTGATCCCGAACCAGATCCAGGATATCAGCAGGGCTGCTACATAACCCAGGCCGCCAGCGCGGGAGGCTTTCCAGCGAAAACCTACCATTAGAATCAGAATGACCAGGATTGGGGAGATGGCGAGGATAAACATAAATAAACGAATATTCCTTAAAATAACAATCTAATTGTAGCACGGATAAAGAGGAGGATTCTCCCCCTACCCAGCTCGCCACAGCCTACAAACGGGTCCATCTCATGCTACAATGGCCTTTCAATAGAAAAATAGGACCAGAGACGATTATGGACCCTGTAATTTTTGATCAGATCGAATTTAATCCAGATCCAGAGAAGTTTTTTAATAAAATGCGCATTAAACCCGGCAGTAGGCAGGAAGAGCTTGTTTTATCCCTGCTGGATGAAGGACGCCAGGTAGGACGACCGCGGGCGATCTACACTATTACCGGTATAGATCAGCACCTGGATGATGGAGTTGTCCTTAATGGAATCCGGATGAAAAGCAAAGTGATGGCAGTAAACCTCAGCGCGGTACACCGGGTTTTTCCCTACTTGAATAGCTCAGGAAGAGAACTTTTCGATTGGACCCAATCCAAAGAGGATCTTCTGGAGAGATATTACGCAGAGGAGATCAGTCAGTTGGCTTTAAGAACTGCCGAGGAGTTCCTTTTATCTCATTTGAAGGCCACCTACCAGCTGGGAAAAACCTCCTCCCTGAATCCGGGTTCATTGGAAGATTGGCCGATCACTGCCCAGCGTCCTCTATTCCAGTTATTGGGCGACCCATTAGAATCAATCGGGGTTGAATTGACGGAGAGTATGTTAATGCTCCCTAATCAATCTGTCTCCGGGATCCGCTATAGCTCCGAAACTGATTTTTCGAGCTGTGAACTCTGCCCGCGAGAGAACTGCTCCCACCGCCGGGCGCGATATGATGAGAGGTTGCTGAAAGAAAAGTATCAGTAAGTAAACCCCAGCACAATATCCGCCCTGGCATTAATGCCAGGGCTAATAATTACGCCCCTTCGTGGCTGTTGCATCCGCTCCATATATTTTCGTTAAGGAAATAGAAAACATCGCTTAAGCGATGTTTGTTTTTTCTAGCCCACGGTTTCAACCGGAGGGCAGAGTTAGCAATCCCTGAAAATCAATTTAGATATTTTCTTATAAACCCCCTCACAACCTCAGCTGTCTTCAAAGGTTTTTCTAGCGGTACCAGATGGCCTGTTCCAGCCATCGTATAACCTTCCCCAGCCGGGAGCTTCCCGACCATCGAATTAATAACCCGATCAAATAGTACATAGGTATCTTCGCCCCGAATGACCAGGACCGGGCATTCGACCTTATCCAGGTTCCGCCAGATATACCAATCTGCAATCCCTCCGGTCTCATAGATGCGTGCCTCCCAGGCCGGGGTGTATCTTAGGCTGACACCCCCCTCTGCGTCTTCTACTGCCAATCCTTCCACATAATCGCGCAGCACCTGGTCAGATAAACCGGAGAAGACTGGTTTCACACGGTATCTTTGATACATGGCTTCCCGGGACTCGAACCAGGTCTTTCTCTTCAAGGTTCCCTGGATCAAGGGGTGGATCCTTTTTATTAGTTTAAATGGCGCTAACAAGCGCATCGCTGTTCCTTGCCAGCGCGGGAACAGAACCGGCTCCATCAGCACCAGCAATCGGAACAAACCGGGGTCTTTAATGGCAGCCATCAAGGTGGTCATTGCGCCCAAAGAATGGCCCACTCCGATCACTGAACCGGATGATTCCGTCCGTTTTCCATATTTTTCAATCAACGAGTGCACCTCTGGAAGATAGTCATCCCTGAAAGCCCTCCAATCCCGCATCTCCTGGGGATCTGTGCCAGGCCAGAAGGATCGTAAATACAGAGAAAAAACCTGATAGTCGTCGAGAAAAGGTGTCAAAAAAGTTCGATAGGCCTGGGGTGGATAACCATTGGCATGGGCAAATACCAGCAGGGGGGCCTGATCGCTCAGGCGTAATGGATCCAATTTATTCATCTTCATCCTCTTTATCCTGGCGCCGGTTCCTTCTTTTCTTACCAGGGCGGCCCTTCCTTGGATAGGAAGCCCGGCGGAGTAATAACCCAAAAGAAACAAACCCAAGACCTGCCAGCAGGAACCAGGCATCTTCAAATATAAAAGCAGAGGAAGTAAAAAAGATTACCAGGCAGATCAAACCAGTTAAGATACAGAAATTTCCCAGGCGGCGAATCATTAGATCATCCAGAGAATAATGAAAACCTGCCCGGATTTATTCGACATAATCTTCCAGCTTGTAGGACACATTGGGGCTGCGCAGTTTCCGCAAGGCGGTGGCCTCGATTTGGCGGATACGTTCCCTGGTCACATCAAAATACGCTCCCACCTCTTCCAGAGTATGGACCTTGCCATCCATCAGGCCAAATCTAAGTTCAAGGACCTGGCGCTCGCGGACAGATAGATTATCCAGGGCTTTGCCCAGCTGTTCGTTCATCATCTCGGTTGCCGTAGCTTCTATTGGCGAAGCTGCATCCTCATCCCGGATGAAATCCTCCAGCTGATTATCATCTTCATCTCCTACTGGCCGATCCAAAGACATGGGATCTTCCGCCGCCCGCAGGTAGCGGTGGACTTTACTGGTAGCTTCCCGCCATTTTTGGAGTAGATCTGGCGGCAGCGTATCCTGCTCCTTAAGGAATTCCTTGATAGCCTTTTTCTCCGCCGCGTCCAAATATTCCGTTTCCAGAGCAATTTCCTTCAGGGTCGGTTCATGCTCCAATTGCTGGGTCAGCTGACGGCGGATCCGGAGCAGCTGGGTGACTGTCTCAAAAACGTGGACCGGAATACGGATGGTGCGGGCCTGGTCAGCGATTGAGCGGCTGACTGATTGGCGAATCCACCAGGTGGCGTAAGTGCTGAACTTAAAACCGCGGGTAGGGTCAAATTTTGAAACCGCCCGTAAAAGCCCAACATTGCCTTCCTGGATCAAGTCCAGGAACGAGTTTCCCCTTCCTATATAATGTTTGGCAACGCTGACTACCAATTTCAGGTTGCGGCGGACGAGGGCCTGGTAGGCTTCATAATAACGGCTCCAGAGATCCTCGACCTCAACCTGCAGCACTTCCTTGGAGGGCATTTGGTCCTGAAATTTCTTTACAGTGGGTAGGTTCTTTTTAACATGCATGCTGTTCTGCAGCCAGCTGGCAATCTCATCCGGGAAAGAATAAAATGCCACAAAAAAATAGAAGATATTGCGGGCGACACACCCCCAATCCTCATTTTCCCCCCATAAACCATTATCCAGGTAATTCCGGGTATAGGATGGCGGCTCCAAGAACCAGGAAGTCCTCAGTAGGCGGGCTTCTTGTATTATCAGGTCCCAGTCCGGGCACTCCATGCGCAGGCGTTTAACATCTTCTTCAATCCGGCGGTATTTCACCCGCAGATCTTCATAAATTGCCGCATAAAGGTCACTTTCATTGGGGTGATCTGTATCTACCTGGGGATTTTCCCTTTTAACCCTGTCCATCCTGCGGGTGGACAGCAAGCGGGCGCCCAGCCAGAATTCCTGGTGCACGTCTAGCAGATCGATGGTACCGATGTCATTCAGGTACATCTGTACAGGATCATCGCGCAGAGCAGCTCTGATATTAGCGCCTTCAGCTTCCGGGATCGTATGTTCCTTCTGCATTTGCCTTCTCTCTATGAAAGGTCAGGATTGGCAGGCTGTATAACATACTGTTAATGGGCTTTCTATTCCTCAGGAATCGAAAGCTGCAGTCCGACTGGTATAACGTTGCATCGCTATATCTATTTTATGCTTTTCTTGCAAATTATGGGAGATATTTTTCTGAAACTCAGCGGCTTTATAATCCCCATTTTCATGGTTGTTTTCCTGCAAATATCTGTAATGGTCATTCTGTTTGATGATCTGCCATTTGCGCAAGTTTAAGAATGCCCTCATCAGGTCTTCCAGCACCTTGTTTGATTTAGGATTTAAATCTTCTGTCAATTCCAGCAGCTCATCGACGATTTCAATAAAATCCTCGGGAAGCTGATTAATAATATAATCCCTGGGTTCCTCATCCGCCTGGGTCAAAGCATCTCTAATATATTTCACCAGGATCTGGAAATCAGTGTTCTGAAAATCCTTCTCGCCAAAACGGTCCAATCCATCCTTGCTTAATGCCCGATCTACCTTGTAGATCAATTCCGGTTCTCTTAATAAGATACCTACACAGTGTTTTTCGTAGGCTTCTCCTTCCCGGCGGACCGCTTTTCTAACAGGGGGATCCTTGATTGGAGCAACTTCCTGGCGCTGCCTGGCTGCTGAACGCCTTCTTTTTCGCTCAGGGCGAAAATTTATCAGTGTATTTTCATTGATCTCCAGCATACGTGACAAACGCTGGATATAAGCATCTCGTTCAATAGGATTAGGTAAATCGTCAATTAAAGGCAGAACCTGGGAAGCGATATCGCTTTTTACCTTGGGATCATCAAGATCCTGGTTCTGGGCTAGGGCTGTCATTACGTGAGCAACCACAGGTTTGGCATCATTGAGAAGCTGCTGCCACAAATCAGGATCCTGGTGAGTGACATCATCCGGGTCCATACCGGGAGGCAGGGTCAGCACCCTGATATCAGCTTTTAAGCGGCTTTCGTGTTGCAGTAATCCCCGGGCATCAAATCCGATCTCCTGGGTCCGGTCCAGCGTTTCCCTGGCGATTTCCAAACCACGCAGGGTGGCTTTTTGGCCAGCGGCATCACTGTCCAGAGCGAGGATGAATTTCCCGGTATATTTTTTCAGGATCCTCAACTGGTATTCGGTCAAGGCAGTTCCCATCTGGGCTACGATATTTCGATACCCATGTTGGTAAGGACCAATGACACCCATATAACCTTCCACAATCACTGCCTGATCCAGCTCGCGGATATTCTTGCGAGCGGAATCCAGCCCAAAGAGCAGGCTGCTTTTATCAAAGGTTTGAGTTTGGGGAGAATTGAGGTATTTGGGCACGTCATCGGGATCCAATACACGGGCGCCAAAACCCGCCATTTTCCCATTTCGGTTCCGGATTGGGATCATTAAGCGGTGCCGGAAGCGGTCATACATCCCGCCTTCTTCCTTCTCTGTGACCAGGCCAGCATCTCGAATTTCTGTATTAGTATATCCTTTGGACTGGAAGTGCTGCAAAGAAATTTCCCAGGATTTCGGAGCGTATCCCAAGCCAAAAGCTTCGATCGTCTCCCCCTGTATCCCACGCCGTTCCAGATAGGTTTGGGCAACCTTGCCAGCTTCAGTATTAATCAGATTATGACGATAGAAAATTACCGCCTCTTCCAAAAGGGATCTCAGTCTCTCCCCTTCTTCCTGTTCTTCCAGAGCCTCCGGCGTGAGTGGTTTCAGCTCGATCCCTGCCCGGTCAGCCAGGTTGCGGAGGGCTTCAGCGAAATCCCATCCTTCCTTTTTCATCACAAAGTTAAAAACATCGCCGCCCTCGTCACATTCACCAAAACATTTCCAGGTCTGGGTATCAGGAAAAACCACAAAAGAGGGAGTATTTACATTATGGTGAAATGGACAGAAACCGGTAAAGTTTCGTCCTGCCCGGCGCATTTCCACGCTCTCGGACACCAAGTCTACGATATCAATGCGATCTTTGATTTCGTCTGTTACGCTCATAGATTTCACCACGATAAAAAGGGTTAGAACCGATTATACCAAGCTCAGGGATACTTCTATAAAAAAATCCACCCTCTTTTCGCCCTTTTGGGCAGAGGGTGGATGATAGTGTTCAATTACAATCAAGGGATAAAATCTAGAAACCTTCCAGTCGAGTCAGGTCAAGGAAGCCTTCCGCAAAACCGGCAATTATCTGCAGAAGTCCGAGACGATTTTCTCGCAGAGCCAGGTCCTCATCCATCACCAGCACATTATCAAAGAAATCTGTGATCAGTGGGATCAAAGGATCAAACAAATTGAAAAATCCATCCAGGTCTCCGTCTAATAATTTAACCTTATCGCCTTTTTCTACTGCTTTAAACAAGGCAATTTCAGCTGCTTCCTTGAATAACTTCTCATCCACAGGGAAAGTCTTCTCTAGATCACGGGTGATGCGAACACAGCGGGCGAATGAATCCAGGGTTTTTTCCCAATCTTTGTGTTTGACCCGATCAGTTAAACTTTTCACTGCCAGGAATGCGCTGGCAGGATTTTGGCCCTGGACGGCAACCACCGCATCCACCACATCATGGGCATATCCCTGCTCCCGGAGGTAGTTATGCAGACGATCGCTGATAAATAACAGGCAGGCATCTCGCGTTTCTGATTCCATCTTGATAGGAAGTTCACTGATCGCTTTATCAAGAGCCTTCTTCAAATCCAGATCCTGGTCCCAGCTGATCAGGTTGCCAACCAATCCCAGAGCCGCCCGGCGCTGCGCGAAGGGATCCTTGCTTCCAGTTGGCGCCAGACCCGCGGCAAATAATCCTGCCAATGAATCCAGCCGGTCAGCCAGGCCTACCACCAGGCCAGCTTTGGTCTTAGGGGCTGGATCGCCAGACGAAGCTGGTAAATAATGTTCCCGGATCGCAGCTGCAGTGGCCTCATCCTCGCCAGAGTTCTTGGCATAATAGTAGCCCATCACTCCCTGCAGGGAGGTCATTTCCACCACCATCCGGGTCGCCAGGTCCGCCTTGCAGAGTTCAGCTGCGCGGCGAGTTATTTTTAGATCATCTTCAGAAAGGTCCAGCAGGGGGGCCAGCTCATCTACCAGGCTTCGAATCCTTTTGGTTTTGTCCCCCATAGAACCGAGATCGACCTGGAAAGTCAACAAATTCAGCGCCGGCAGATAATCGGCCAGCTTCTTTTCTAGATCTGCCTTCACAAAATATCTGGCATCCGCAAAACGGGCCAGAATCACATCAGCGTTGCCTTCAGTGATCATGGGCATTTCCGGGTATTCATTTTCAACTGACTTTTTATTAACAATGGTAATGAAATTCGGCAGCAGCTTGCCGTCTTTTTCGACCGGGAAGTAGCGTTGATGTTTTTTCATTACCGAGATCAGCACCTCGCGTGGCAGATCCAGGAATGCAGGATCGAATTTGCCCAGCAATGCAGTTGGCGCTTCTACCAAATGGGTCACTTCCTTTAATAATGAGTGGTCCTCGCTGACCACACCTCCAACTTTAGCAGCCAGGGTGTCCAGATCGTTCTTAATGCGCTGTTGGCGCTGGTCCTGATCAAGCAAAATGCCTTGTTCTTCAAGCACGGCTAGGTAATCCTGGACAGATTTAACCGCAATTTCTTTTCCCCCATCAACGAATCGCAGTCCGCGAGTAAAGGGCCTTGCAGTTAATCTCGCGTATGAGAACTGAACAGGAGCTTCTCCATGAAGGGCTAACAACCAGCGAATAGGCCGCGAAAATGCCAGCGAGGGATCGTTCCAGCGCATAGATTGTCCAAAACGAATCGACTGGATCAGATCAGGTATCGCTGCGGAGAGGACTTCATGAGCTGCCAACCCGGTTTTCTTCTCTACAGCCACAACATATTTTCCGCCATCGATCTCATGGATCTCCAGATCTTCGACCGAAACACCCTTTGAGCTGGCAAATCCTTCTGCTGCCCGGGTGGGTTTTCCATCGTCATCATAAGCCCGTTCCTGGGGAGGACCTTTAACTGTTTGCTCCAGATCTTCCTGCCTATCGGCCAGTTTCTCAATCTCCACCACCAGCCGCCTGGGAGTTGCCAGAATTTTCAATCCCTCATAATCAAGCCGCAAATTTTCCAGGGCTGCTGGTACTTTCTCTTCCAACTGCTGAATAGCATCCTCAATATCCCCATGGGGCAGTTCTTCAGTGCCAATTTCCAGCACAAAGGGTGCTGGTTTGGAGGGGTATTTTGCACTGGATACTTTCACTTCACCAGATCCTTCACTGGTGGCTTTGTCCAGCCAGGGGAATTCCATCCGCTGGCGTTCTTCCAGGTAGGCATCCGCCACCTTGCGGGAAAGATCCCGCATGCGGTGGAAATAGCCGGCTCTTTCCGTGACACCCACTGCTCCACGGGTATCGAGCAGGTTAAAGGTGTGGGAGCATTTCAGCACATAATCATGGGCAGGCAGCACCTGTCCTGCTTCCAGACAGCGATTGGCTTCTTCCTCATACAGGCGATACATTTCACGCATATTGTCCACATCCGCCAGCTCGAAAGCATATTTGCTGAACTGCTGTTCACTTTGTAGCTGCACATCCCCGTAGGTGTAGGTATCATTCCAACGGATATTCTTAAAATCGCGCACTCCTTGCAAGGCCATGGCAATCCGTTCCAACCCGTAAGTCAGCTCGACCGAAACCGGGTCCAGAGCCTGGCCACCTGATTGCTGGAAATAGGTGAACTGGGTGATTTCCAAACCGTTCAACCACACTTCCCATCCTAGGCCCCAGGCGCCCAGAGCTGGTGATTTCCAGTTATCCTCCACAAATCGGATATCATGGAGCATCGGGTCGATACCCAGCGCTTCCAGGGATTTCAAGTAAAGTTCCTGGGGGTTGCCCGGATCTGGTTTGAGGATCACCTGGTACTGGGTATGCTGGTAAAAACGGTTGGGATTCTCTCCGTAGCGGCCATCGTCTGGCCTGATGGAGGGTTCCACATATCCAACATTCCAGGGTTCAGGACCCAAAACCCGCAGCGATGTGGCCGGGTTCATGGTTCCAGCACCAACCTCAGTATGGTAGGGCTGCCAGATCAAACAGCCGTTATCAGCCCAGAACTTCTCCAGGGTCATGATCAGGGATTGGAAATCGAGCGCTTCAGTCATAAAATACTCCTGCAATCCCGGGAAATCCGGGATAAAACTATTCGAAAATTATAACATGCGGGGGATGGCTCTTCGACTACGGCCCGTCGATTTCACTCAGGGCCTCCGCTCTGAGATTTGGCTCTTTTCGCTAGTCGATCCGTCACTTCGTTCAAGATGACATTTCAAGTGGTGCTGCCCTCAGCCGGTGATTGATCGCCCAACGATGAGATCAATAATCACAATTATCCCTCCCTTGCTCGCCGACCCGTCCCCGGGGAGGCTCTTTTCGCTAGTCAATCCAGGGAAGGAATAGAAACGCCCGAGGACGGGCGTTTGAGCGAATGAAAACATTCCCTCCTCCTCTAGAACCCATTTTTGGACACCAACGGGTTCATGATGTATAATCGCTAAACCTTATGAAATCTTAATGAAAAAAACCTAATTAGTAAAGAGAGATACCCATGACAACTTCTTATCAACAGGAACGCTGGAGTTTAGATGCCCTTTTCCCGGGCCATGAGGCCCCGGAATATAAGGATGCAATGAAAAAACTCGAAACATCCATCGAGGCCTTCGAAAAATTGCGCCCTGAACTGGATGTTGAGATTGACGAAGAAGATTTTCTAAAGATCGTCTCCGACCTGGAAGTAATCACCAAACAGAGCAACCGTTTGTATGGATATGCCGGGTTATGGTTCACCGAGGATACCCAGGACCAGGATGCCCAGGCGCTGCAAGCCAGAATTGAGCAATTCCTGGTAGGGCTCCAGAACAAGACCCTCTTCTTCAGTTTATGGTGGAAGGAATTGGACCAGGTGACAGCGGATCGGTTAATGGCCGCCTCCGGCGATCTGAAATACTGGCTGGAAGAAATGCGCCATTACACACCCCATACACTGACGGAACCTGAAGAAAAAATCCTCAATATCAAAAACGTGACTGGCTTCAGCGCCCTGATCACCCTTTATGACTCGATCACCAACCGTTATACCTTCAAGGTAAATGTAGATGGTGAAGAAAAGGACCTAACCCGGGGCGAATTAATGGTGTATGCCCGCCATCATGATCCTGCCCTTCGAGAGGCGATTTATAAGGAACAATACCGCGTCTATGGAGACGACGGTCCTATCCTGGGACAGATCTACCAGACCATAGTGCGGGATTGGGCCAACGAGAATATCGATTTGCGAAATTACAGCTCCCCGATCTCGGTTCGCAACCTGCGCAACGATGTGCCCGACAAAGCCGTGGATGCGCTGCTGAATGTCTGCGAAAAAAATGCCCCGACCTTCCAGCGCTTCTTTAACCTCAAAGCCCGCTGGCTGAAAATCGACCAGCTTCGCCGATACGATATTTACGCACCGGTTGCCAAAGCAGATAAAACTTACAGCTTCCAGGAAGGCGTGGACATGGTGCTGGATGCCTTCCAAACTTTTGATCCCCGAGTTGCCCAGCTGGCTGAAAAGATCATCGCTGATGGCCATGTTGATAGCGAAGTCCGCAAAGGAAAACGGGGCGGGGCTTTCTGCTGGTCTGTGGATAAAGATCTATCCCCCTGGGTTCTCTTAAACTACCAGGGCACTGCAGATGCAGTCGCCACCATGGCCCACGAACTTGGACACGGCATTCACGCCCTCTTGGCAGCGGATCACAGTGTCTTCACCTATCATTCCTCCCTGCCTCTGGCGGAAAACGCCTCAACCTTCGGAGAGATGTTATTAATTGATAAACTGCTTTCCCAGGAAGAGGATCCGGCAGTTCGGCGGGATATTCTCTTCAAACAGGTGGATGATGCTTATGCGACCATTATGCGGCAGTCCTTCTTTGCCCTCTTTGAACGCGAAGCTCACAAAATGATCCAGGAAGGCGCCATCATTGATGATCTCTCGGAGATGTACCTCAAAAATCTGGGGAAACAGTTTGGAAAAGCTGTCTCCATTAGTGATGAATTCCGCTGGGAATGGGTATCCATCCCCCATTTCTATCACACCCCGTTTTATGTATATGCCTATTCCTTTGGTCAATTGTTGGTACTTTCACTCTATCAGCGCTACAAAAAAGAGGGTGACAGCTTTAAACCGGGATATATAAAGATCCTGGAAGCTGGCGGCTCAAAAGCCCCGGCAAACATTCTCGCAGAAGCGGGGATCGATATCGCCAGTCAGGATTTCTGGCAAGGCGGGTTTGATGTCATAGATGGAATGGTGAAAGAATTGGAGGATCTACCGATCGAATAAGAAAATTAATCTTCTTCAACAACCACATATCGTAAAGCGAATATCGCCAGCAAGTTCACAATGGCGGCAGCTACAGCGTTTGTCCAAAATCCCCAGGGATAAAGTGGGGCCGCCAATAATGAACCTAGACCTCTACCAAGGTTTGCGCTGGCGATATTTAATGCCATCAGAGATCCCCTGGCTGCCGGCAGGATTCCTGTCACCAGGGGCAGCATACTCACGATGGAAAACTCGAAGGTCAGATAAAACACAAATAACCCAATAAATGCACCCCAAACCGTTCCACCCAGGAAGGGAAGCATCAGGGATGCAAGCATATTTCCTAAAACACCGATCAACACGGCCTTTTCTTTGCTGATCCGATCCGTGATTGCACTCACTCCTCCCTCGCCGATCAATTCAGCAATGCCAATCACTGCGGAAGCTCCTCCTAAAGCAGCGATCTGCAGCCCGAAGGAATCATTCAGCCAGACTCCAAAAACCACATTGACCATTTGATTTGCTAGACAGATAAACAGCATCACAGCCAGGGCAGCCAGAGCAGATCCGGATTTAAAAACAAGGCCAAAGTTCGTTAAAATGGATGGTTTGTTTTCTGAAGGAGGTTTATCCGCTGGGAAGATAAATAAAACCAGAAGGAAAGATATCAACCCCAAAACCACCAGCAGGATAAATGGAGCTAACAGATCAAACTGGTCCATAAAAAAACCAATTACCGGCACACCAACAAAAAACGACAGCGACCAACTAATCTCAGTAATGCCAAAGACAAATCCTCTTCGTTCATAGGGTATGATGTCTCCAAAATAGGCGATCACAGATGGCTCAAAAACCGCTTTCGCAAGCATGGATAAGACCAGAAAAGCGAAAAAACCACCAGCTGTCGGCCAAAAGACGATTACAAGAGTACCCAAGCTGAACAGGACCATGCCTGCTAACATACCTGTCCTGCGTCCACGTGTATCCGAAACCGAGGCTAAGACTGGACTGATAATCCCGATTAAGGATTGTCCAGCGTACATTCGGCTGATCTCGGATAGATTGATATTAAAACCCTTCATCAACATTGGTTGAAATGGGAAGACCATCCGAAAGGCGGTATTATAGACCGTTCGGACCAATGTAGAACTGATTATTTGGAACCAGGTCTTTTTTGATAGTTTCATAACCCCCCTATCATAACAGGAAAAAGGTTGATTGGAAGCTAAAGGGCAATCACTTAACTATTATCAGCTCAATCCTTTGTAAGCCTCTTTTGTCATTGCAAGCCCAGGTGCAGTACGACTTCCAGATTGCCCTGAATATAGTATGGGGAGGGGATCAATTCATTCACCAACTGTCATTGCGAGCGCGGCGAAGCAATCCCGTCTTTTGCTCACCGAACCGTCCCTGGTGAGGTAAAAAAAACGCCCGTCCCCGGGCGTTTGAGCAAATCTTGATAAATTTCCGAAGCAATCCCGCTTCAAATCTACTATTCAATTTCCAAAGTTAAATCAAGCCAACCTCCTTATTCCTTTATCTGTTTATCTTCGGCGGTATTAATCTTTTCAATCGTTTACGAGCATGATCTTAACGAAACGATCCCCTGTTATATACAGGGGATCGTTTCGTTCGTTATTCTTTTTTCTAATTTATAGATTGATCGCAGATGTCAGTCCAGGTGAAGAACAAAAGCCCAGCCTTCGCCGCTGACTTCAGCTCCATCCTCGATCGGGAAATCCAATACAAACTCGTACTCACCAGACCAGGGATAGGACCATTCATCAGCTCCTACAAATACCTGGATCAACTGCTCTCCTTCTGTATGGACGACTACGTTTAATTCTCCACTTTCTTCGTCCCCAATACATGTACCGCTCAGGTTTGCAGTTGAATCAAAAGTCACTACATAAAACCCCCAATCAGTATCCAATTGATCCTGAAAATCAATCGTCCCGTATCCTGTGACTTGATATGCTCCAGCAGCAGGTTCTACAGAGAGTGGAATGCTTCCAATACCCAGAGGTTCTAAACCCACTACTTCCGCGGGACCGACCCGGACCTGCATTTCCAGGTTTCCACTCAAACCGTTGCATATGCTCCCGTCCGATGGATCATCAGGGAAAAATTCCTCCAGCTCGGGGAAATCTCCTTCTGGGAAAAATTCTTCCAACTCGGGGAAATCTCCATCAGGGAAAAACCCTTCCGGATTGTTAATTAAATCATCCACCAATCCCCACAAATCATTATCTCCGGACTCATTTCCAGGAATCTCGGTAATAATCCGGTCCAGGAGATCGGGCAGCCTGCTGGTACCCCGGCACAGGATCGCGCCGATGATGCAGCAGCCCATCATCAGAATAAGCAATATGAGCAGGACGACCAGCCAGGGAGAGCGTTTCTTTTCTTTTTCCTGTTCCTGTGGGATATTGGCTTCGGTTTGTGGTGTTTCCATAACTATCTCCTTTCTTTCTTGAAAGATCAGGAACCTATGATTGACTGCCTTCCCACTAATAATATCCCCCATAATAATAATTATTATTGTAAACGGAAAATCGAAATATAAAAGAATTTATCAATAATTAGGAGAGATTGCTTCGTCAATCACTGCGCTCTCTCCTCGCAATGACAGTTTAGAAAAACCGGTTCGAAGCACAGCCTCTCCGTCTTCGGTCCTCGGTCAGGACGCACAGCGTCCCTAAATCTGCAGCTCCACGATGTCTTCATCTTCCAGCACATGATCCCGGCTGACCATCTGGCCGTCAAAATCAGCGCTGGTGCCCCAGATCTTGGCAGATTTAAGTTTTTCCTGGAAATCTTTATGCACCTTGCCAGCAAAATCACCCAGCTGGATGCCTTGGTCAACTACAAAAGGCGCCGATTTATCAACGTCTTTGCCGGGCGCTTTGGAATAGACCCGGATCACACCCAACTTTTCAAAGATCATTTGTTTTAGAGCTTCAAGATTATGTCCGGTCTGAACTGAGACCGGCACCATGGGATACTCCTGCCCCAGAAGCTCCTTGAAGATCTGGTAGTGCTCCTCATATTCTTCGCTGTCAAATTTATTCACAACTACTAATGTGGGTACATGCAGTAAAAAACCCTCAGCTTCGATCTGGCCCTCCAGATACTTGGGAGCAATCCGGTTTTCCTGCAGCTTCTGCAGAACAAATTCCAATTGCTGGACCGGATGGGCATGCAGATCGATCATGACCAATACCAGATCCACCCTCCGGATCAGGTTCAGGAATTCAGGGTCGATATATTCATCACCGATTGGAGGAGTGTCAATCACCTGCACCTGAATATTATCAATCTTCATCATACCCGGCATGGCTGTCCAGGTAGTAAACGGCACCTCGGACACTTCGGGGTCGGCATTGGTCTGATTGGCTACCAGGCTGGATTTTCCCACATTAGTAGTGCCGATGATGATAATCTGTCCGGCCCCTTCTTTGTTGATGTGATAGGCGGATAACTGTTTTTTTGAGCTCTTTTTTGAGGTAGCGGCAGTTTTCAATTTGGAAAGCTTTTTCCGCAAATCAGCCCTGAGATGATCTGTCCCCTTGTGTTTGGGGATAGTACCCATCATCTCTTCCAGATATTTGATCTTATCTTCCGTCGTTGTGGCTGACCGGAAGCGCTCCTCAGCATTGAAATAGTCGGCAGGCAGGTTAGTTGGCATAAGATATCAGTCGATAGATTCGATAGCTTCATTTTACCCCAAGCCAGCTCCTTTCACCCTTTTAACCTAACGTTTTTATTAAGCACCAGATTTTTAAATCAACTAAAATGAGGGTAATTAGGATGGAACAAAATTATGATCAAATTATTACTGGCGACCAACAATCAAGGGAAGCTGGCTGAGTTGCAGTCGCTTTTAAGTGGGCTTAATATTGAACTGCTTTCCCCAAAAGACCTCGATCTGGACATTCACGTCCAGGAACGGGGACTGACCTACCTGGAAAACGCGGTGTTAAAGGCAGCCATTTTTGCTGATGCTGCCAAGATCTGGACCCTGGCGGATGATACCGGTTTGGAAGTGGATGCCCTCGGCGGCGCACCCGGCTTATTTTCCGCCCGTTATGCCCCAGAACCCAATGCCACGGACAAGGACCGGCGGCTTTATCTGATCAAAAACCTGGAGGGAACTCCCCACCCCTGGAAAGCGTCTTTTCAGTGTGTAGTGGCACTGGTGGGTCCGGAAGGATCCCCAATTGTCACCAGTGGATCCTGTCCAGGGGATATCATCCCGGAAGGGCGCGGTCATGGCGGCTTTGGTTATGACAGGATCTTCCGTCTGGAAGGATCAGGATTGACAATGGCCGAACTGACTACGGACCAGAAAAACGAATTAAGCCACCGGGCCCTGGCTGTGAAGAAAGTGATCCCAATTCTCGAAAGCCTGTTTGTAGAGGATCTAGTAAGCAAGTAGAGCATTTTTTATCCTCCATTAAGAGGATAGTTTGTCATCATGATAAGTTATCCATTTTGGGTTATCATATATTGGATTAACCTGAATGGCTCCTGAGCTGAATATGGTATCAGTACAAGAATTTTGGATCATCCTGGGATTGACTGCGGTAATCGCCCTGCTATTAGGAGCAGGCGCGGCCTATTTCATGTTACCCAAACCCCAACCAGACCAGGAACCAGCTCTCAAACCCAAAAAGAACAAAAAAAGCGATGAGCGCATCCGCCGCTTATTTGCTTTGATCACAGACCTGACCGTGACCCTGAACTATTCCCGCGTTTTAGAAAAGAGTCTTGATGTCTCTTTCCTTGCACTGCGCGTTTCGAATATGGACACTGATCGATTGATCAGCGCCGTACTTCTATTCACGTCAGATGATGTTTCCGTTCCGGATCTGGAAGTCGCTTACGGACGTGGTTTACCCCGGCCGGATATGACTACCCGTGTGCCGGGTATTGCAGGGTTGTTAGAAAGGATCATAGAAACTGGTGACCCTCAAATGACAGATGATCTGGCTGCCGATCCCGAGCTTAAAACCTTTATTTCCTTCCGGGCTTGCCAAAGCGGTTTTGGTATCCCGCTCAGGGCAGGATTGGATACTTTCGGTGTGATGTTATTTGGTCATCCTGATAAAGGCTATTTCACAGAAGAAGCCCAGGAAACGATCAGCACCGTTGGCCACCAGGCTCAGATTGCAATGCAGAACGCCCACCTCTTCCAGGAACTCAAGTCTGAGCGTGACCAGATCATCAAGATCCAGTCCGAAGCCCAGAACCGCCTGGCCAGAGCCCTGCATGATGGACCAACCCAGACCGTGGCTGCTATCCCGATGCAGATCAGCCGGGCTCGACACCTGCTGAACCGTGACGTCGAAGCCGCCGGAGAAGCTCTCTATCAAACAGAGGAGCTAGCCCGCCGGACTTCCAAGCAGCTGCGCCATATGCTCTTCACCCTGCGTCCACTGGTGCTGGAATCCGAAGGATTGATTCCAGCCTTGAACTCGATGGCCGAAAAAACCAAGGATACTTTTGGGCAAACCGTGATCATTGAATGTGATCCCCAGCTGGTGGATGAGATGGACATGAACACCAAAACCGTGATCTTCACTATTTCAGAAGAGGCCGTCAACAACGCTCGCAAGCATGCTAAAGCGGATAAGATCTGGGTCAAGGTACAGCGGCTGCAGTCCGACCTGGCATTCCTGGAAATTGAGGATAATGGAAAAGGTTTCCTGGTAGATAACGTGATGGATAATTACGATGACCGGGGCAGCCTGGGCATGTTGAATATGCGCGAGCGAGCCGAGCTGGTCCAGGGTGTGTTCCACATCAAATCGATTCCTGGCGAAGGAACCCAGATCCAGGTTGTTTTACCAATGACCCCGGATGCCGCCGACCGCTTGCGGTTGATCTAAAAGCGCCTTCAGCGCGACCGATGTGCACTTCACGCACGACCGAGGACCGTGGGATTGCTTCACAATCGACCGAATAGTCTAATTACCTCCCGCCGAATACTATTCAATCCAATAATCCCTTACTCCCTTTCCGTTTACGATTCACGACTTACACTCCCTCATCCCAGTCTCATCACCCCGGTCTTTTCATCCCGGTCTCTTTTTCCCGGTCCCTCTTTGAACAAAAGGGGTTTTCTGTATATAATATTCTCCATGCCTTATCTTGCTGACTTGTATTATCAGGCCTATCAGGCTGATGACCCGAACCGGAAGACCTTGATCCTGATCCACGGCGCTGGAGGAGACCATCTTTCCTGGCCCACCCAGCTGCGGCGTTTAAGCGGCTATCGGGTTTATACGCCGGACCTGCCCGGACATGGAAAATCCAGAGGACATGGTTTACAGCGCATTCCTGCTTACGGTGAAACTGTCCTGGAATGGATCCGGGAGTTAAGGCTTCCCAAGGTGATCCTGGCCGGTCATAGTATGGGCGGGGCGATCGCCCTCTGGCTGGCCATTAACCATCCTGAGCTGCTGCACGGCCTGGTGTTAATGAGCTCCGGCTCCACCCTGCCAGTGAACTTATCTCTGATCGAAGAGCTGGCTACCCAGGTCGGCTTCCCGACTGCTGTGGACAACATCATGCGCTGGTCATTCAGCCCCAGGATCGAACCTGCCCTGGTTGAAAACGTCAAGAAACATATGTTAAAACTGCGGCCATCCGTTGTGGCGGGAGACTTCCGGGCTTGTGACCGGTTTGATCTGAGCGAAAGATTGGATCAGGTTGCAGTGCCGACGAAAATCCTGGTAGGAGATGAAGACAAAATGACCCCGATCCGTTTTTCCGAGGAGCTGGCTGAAGGGATCCAAGATGCAGAGTTGGACGTGATCCAGGGTGCGGGGCATATGCTGCCGCTGGAGCAGCCGGACGGGGTTGCAAAGACCGTCCGGGGGTTTATGGATAAGGTTCTAAAAGTATAAAAGTATTGCCTAATCACGGTCGAAGTTGTATAATGTTTTCTCGATGGGCGGTTAGCTCAGCTGGTTAGAGCGTTGCGTTGACATCGCAAAGGTCGTTGGTTCGAGCCCAATACCGCCCACATATAAATCCACCTAAAAGGGTGGGTTTATTTATTAAAGAGGAAATCACAAAGGCGACTGAGTTTGCAGACGGGAATTTTCAACAGGATGGGCGAATTACGTGCTATGATTAATAGAAGACAGGTTAATTTACTTGGGAAGGATGTATTGATATGGGAGATAAAGGGAAAAAGGATAAGGGCGGTCGAGAAACGAAGAAAAAAGCCAAACTGACCATCAAGGAAAAGCGCAGACAGAAAAAAGAGAAAAGCTCCGCAAAGACAACACCAACTTCTTTATGAATTTGGGGATACTGATGTGCTTTATCCCCTGATAGCATAATCAAACTACGCCACATATAAAACCGCCTTCAAATTGAAGAGCGGTTTTGTTTTTATATTTGAAAATATCGGGCATATATTTCCAATTCAGCCACTGAGATAGAGGTTAGTCGTAATAGATCAGTTAAGCCTTAGATCAGCTTTGTCAGCGGTAGAAGCAATCCGCAATGTTGGCTGCGGATCTCCTGGTACATCAGACTAAACCTGGCCTACCCTTGACAGCATTCAAAAACGTAATAATATATAAGCATGTATTTATATATTAGGAGTTTAGGATGGATAAACCTACCTACTGCACAGATCCGCACGACGCTGAAAGATTAATAGAGGCTGTCAAGGATTCGTTGTTATCGGTTGAAAACGCAACCCTGATCGCGGAAACCTTGTCCGCGTTCTCAGACCCCACGCGCATTCGAGTGATTGGTTTACTGGCAGAAAGCGAAATGTGTGTGGGTGATTTGTGCCTGGTGCTGGAGATGACCCAGCCTGCCATTTCCCACCATCTAAGGATTCTCCGCAATCTAAAGATCGTTGCTGTCAGAAAAGCCGGTCGTCATGTATTTTACACCCTGGCTGATCAGCATATTCTCGATATTTTCAATCAAAGCCTGGAACATGTCCGGCATATATAAATTTCCTCATAATACTAAAAATTGGAACCTATGGAACAACAACATCATCACCATCACACAACGACTGAGAATATCAAAGTTGCCTTTGCCCTGAACCTGGGATTTGCAATCCTGGAATTAATTGGGGGATTAGCTTTCAACAGTGTTGCCATCCTGTCGGATGCCCTGCACGATCTGGGGGACAGTATCTCCCTTGGCCTGGCCTGGTTCTTTGAGGATTTCTCCAACCGGGAATCGGACGAAAAATACCCTTTTGGGTACGGACGATTCTCGCTTTTAAGCGCACTGATCAATGCCATCGTTTTAGTATTGGGTTCCTATATCATACTTAGCGAAGCCTTCAAGCGTTTGCTGGAACCCGAACCAACCCAACCTGTAGGCATGATCGGTTTTGCGCTGCTAGGTATTCTGGTGAATGGAGCAGCCGCTCTACGTTTGAAAAATGAAGAATCTCAAAATGCCAAAATTGTTGGCTGGCACTTGCTGGAGGATGTTATAGGTTGGATTGCAGTGTTAATCGGTGGCATCTTGATGCTCCTATTTGACCTGCCATTTATCGACCCTGGTCTGGCTATTATTTTATCCATTTATGTTCTGTATAACGTTCTCAAAAACTTAAAGGAAACCCTGGGGTTATTTTTGCAGAGAACGCCTAAAAATATTGATATAGCTCTGATCAAAGGGGAACTCTGCAACTGCGCCAACGTGTCATCTGCCCACGATACCAGGATCTGGTCTCTGGATGGCGAGCGGCACGTTCTTTCCACTCACCTGGTCATCGCTGAAGATGCAACCAAGGAAGATATTCTCAGGATCAAACGAGAGTGCAAAGAAAAATTGATGAGCACACCCCATATCGCTCATGTAACAATCGAGATCGAATATCCCAGCGAGTGCTGCCCGGATACTTCAACAGATTTGATTTTATAAAAGTAAATTCAGATCCGGGAATATCCCCAAAGGTGAGTTATGGCTGAGAAAAAATCAAAGAATAAGAGAATTTGGATACTTGTAATAATCCTGATCTTGATCAGCATCATTGGATTGTCTACCCAATTCGGAACCAATGGTCGGATCATCTCAAGCGGGCAGACCCGGAAATACCTGGTCTATGTCCCTAAATCCTATGACCCCGAACAACTCACACCCCTGGTGATCAGTATCCACGGCTTTGTGCAGTGGCCGGCCCATCAAGAATCCATGACCGGTTGGAACAAGTTGGCAGACGAATACGGATTCATAGTTGTATATCCTAAAGGGACAGGATTTCCGCTGCGCTGGAGCACCAGACCAACGGAAGATGATCCCGGCGCGATGCAAAGGGAGCTGCAGTTCTTTACTGATCTGATCGAAGATCTCAGCCGCACTTACAATATCGATCCTGCCCGCATTTACGCCAATGGTATGTCCAACGGAGGCGGGATGTCAGATCTTTTAGCCTGCAAATTCTCCGACCGGATTGCAGCCATCGGCGGTGTGGCCGGAGCTTATGCCCAGCCCCGAGAAGACTGCCAACCTCCCCGTCCTGTCCCGGTGATTGGTTTTCACGGCCTGGACGATCAGATAGTTCCCTACCTGGGAGGTCCGAGTTCACGGGATGATGAATTTGCCTTTCCAGCCATCGAGGATTGGGCGGCAAATTGGGCAGAGCTAAACACCTGCACCAATCCGCCCGAAAAAAACCGGATAACAGGTGAAATTAATAGAACTTCCTACACGGGCTGTGAGGACAACGCAGATGTGATTCTCTACAGTATCAAAAGCGCCGGTCATACCTGGCCAGGCGGTGAAAAGCTGCCAGTTTGGATAGCTGGATATACAAATCAGGATATCGATGCCTCGGCCCTGATGTGGGAATTTTTCAGCGGCTATTCTTTGGATCTGCAATAGATAGTATGATGAACATCTCAATTCTCTGACCCCTCTATTGAGCAGCAGTAAAGGAATTTTCCCCTGGATCCTGGATCCAGCAGACATTTGGAGACCGAAGACGATTGACTGACTGCTTCCTAATTTAAATTCTTATCCGATTTTCCTTCCCGTGATAAAATCAATTCCGCAAAAATCTCACCAAAATCATGGGATAACGTCTCCGAACATCCTATTCGTGAGGTTTTTCCATCCAAGTATGAAGGTATAATCCTCTAACAGAAAACAAATCAATTTTTCAGGGAAGCTATGGATCACAAAGATTTATTCTGGCTGCATATCAAAAAATCTGGCGGAATTACAACCCGCAGCCTCTTAAAACCTTATTATGTGGAAGTAGACCGATCCAAAAGACCTGGGGGGTTTCTCCAGGCAAACCCAGAGGAATATAACGATATATTAAATAATTATCGTGTCCTGTTGGGTGAATATCAGGGCCGGAGATGCCTTTTTGCTAAAACCTATCTCTATCCGAATCGGTGGGAAGAGCTGTTTTCCTTCGCATTCTCACGGAATCCTCTCGACCGCTGCATTAGTATGTTCTTTTCATTTTATTGGCAGAATAAAGGGTTCATAAACAGGATCAACAGCACCGCTCTGAGATCAATCAAATCAGGGAAATTCCATTACAGCACAAAATATGCCTTTGATGTATTTCTGGATTATGTTGCGGAATCATGTTCCAGCAACTCAAGTTATGCCCCTCTGGGTATCAAGTTCTCAACCCACACCGCTCCGATGTGGGAGGATATAACTGACCTGGAAGGTAATGTTTTGCTCAAGAAGGTATATAGGTTGGAGAACCTGGCTCTAGGTATAAACCAAGCATTTGAAACCTGCAGTATTGACAAAAGAATTGAAAATGAAATCCACTTCTTGAATAAAAACATTAAACGATCTCAATATCAGCCGACCAAAAGCCAGATCAACAAGATCCAGTCGATCTACAAACATGATTTTGAGATCTATGAAAATGCGGGCTGAGAACCATTCCTTCTGGGACTAGAGAAATTAACAGTCTTTTTCAGCCAGAGAAATCTTATCCTGGATCCAATACCAACTCATTAAACTCAAACCGCTCATCAAAATGATGAGCGGTTTATAGTATTCAGAATTGACCAGATAGGATAACTATCCCAATTTTTGTTCTTTCACAAATTCATCCAGAACACCGGTCAGGTTGGGGCGGCCGATTTCCTGCAGTTCATAGTAAACCCGGGTTGATGGTTTATTGATCTTGATGATCCGGCCCAGATCGATCGGTGTGCCGATCACAACCGAATCACATTCAGTATTATTGATAGTGGTTTCCAGGTCTTTGAGCTGCTGCTCACCATAGCCCATAGCCGGCAGCAATATACCAATGTTGGGATATTTTTCAAAAGTCTCTTTCAGCTTTCCGACAGTGAAAGGTCGAGGATCAACAAATCCTGCCGCGCCGAATTTTTGAGCCGCAACCGTCCCCGCGCCAATTTTCATTCCACCGTGAGTAAGTGTTGGCCCATCTTCAACCACAAGAACATTCTTTCCTTTTACCAGGGAAGGATCATCGATATCAAGTGTGGAAGCAGCATCAATCACGACAGCATCCGGAGCCAGCCGGGCGATATTTTCTCGCACAGTTTGAATACCGGCCGCATCAGCGCTGTCCATTTTGTTGATGACAACTACATCTGCCATTCTCAAGGTGACTTCACCAGGATAATAGGTAAGTTCATGGCCAGGCCGATGGGGATCGACAACGGTGATATGCAGATCGGAAACATAGAATGGGAAATCATTATTTCCGCCATCCCAAACGATCACATCACATCCATCAGGATCTTCCTCTGCCGCCCTCAAGATCGCTTCATAATCGACGCCGGCATAGATCACATTGCCGCGAACCACGTGCGGTTCGTATTCTTCCATTTCTTCTATAGTGCATTTGTGTTTCACCAGGTCATCCAGGGTAGCGAAGCGCTGGACTTTCTGCGCTGCCAGGTCACCATAAGGCATCGGGTGGCGGATGGCAACAACCTTCAATCCCTGGGCCATCAACAATTCGATCACCCGCCGGGATGTCTGGCTTTTGCCGCAGCCTGTACGAACGGCGCCAATCGAAAGCAGCGGTTTGGTGCTTTTTACCTGGGTATCCTTGGGGCCGATCAATATAAAGGACGCCCCTGCAGTATTCACAATGGCACTCATTGCCATCACGTGCTGGTAAGTCACATCACTGTAGGCAAAAACACATTCATCAACTTTGAGGTCTTTGATCAATTTTGGCAGATCTTCTTCGGCATGGATGGGGATGCCAGCCGGGTAAAGCTTCCCAGCCAATTCGGCTGGATACTTGCGGCCATCGATATCTGGAATCTGGGCTGCAGTAAAAGCTACGACTTCATAGGTTTCGTTATCCCGAAAATAGGTATTGAAGTTATGAAAATCCCTGCCTGCCGCACCAATGATGATTACCTTACGCTTTGACATAAAATCCTCCAATTATTTTGTACTACTTCCAAATCCGGGCAGTCCATTTAATAAAGACAGGGACTGCCAGTGAAAATTTATTTATACCCGTTCCAATAATTTCTAATTAGGCTTCAGGGATGCTCTTGGCCACGATCTCCAGGGCCTGGTCTACAGCTTCTTTCGGAGTGTCCAGCATACCTCTGAAACGGATCGAGTGATCGCCGGATTTCATGGCTATAAGGCCGTTATCAAACATACTGTCCAGCATGACATCGCGTTTAGTCTGGTTCGGAAGATCAAAAGCTATCATCAAACCTTTACCGCGGACATTGCTGACAACTTCTTTCGATTCAGCAGAGATGCTCTCAAGACCATCCAGCATTACATCCCCAACTTTGGCAGTGTGATCGACCAGTTTCTCTTCCTCGATGATCTCCAGGATCCGGGTGGCGCGCACCATGTCAACCAGGTTGCCGCCAAAGGTGCTGTTAATCCGGCTGGACTCAGTGAAGACATTATGCTTCACTTCATCGACCCGTTTGTTGGCAATGATCCCGCACACATGGCTCTTTTTACCAAAGGCAATAATATCCGGTTCCACACCGTAATGTTCGTAAGCCCACATCTTGCCGGTGATTCCGATCCCGCTCTGGATCTCATCAAAGATCAAGAGGAAATCATGTTGGTCAGCCAGCTGGCGCAGAGACTGGATGAATTCGGGGCGGAAATGGTTATCCCCTCCTTCACCCTGGATTGGTTCCAAGATTAAGGCTGCAATATCTCCCGGGTACTGCTTCAGGGCCATCTCGATCTGGGTCAAGGCGATCTCTTCGATCTTCATAACCTCTTCCAGGACCTTTTCAGTAATGGGGAAACTCAACTTGGGGTTGGTAATCCGGGGCCAGTCAAACTTCGGGAAATACATGTGCTTGCGGGGGTCGCTGGTATTGGTCAGCGAAATTGTGTAGCCGGAGCGGCCGTGGAAAGCTTCCTTGAAGTGGATCACTTTGGATCCCAGGCCGTGCAGCAGTCCAACTTTGTTGGCAGGTGTATTTTTCAGCCAATCTAGATTCTTGCGCACTTTCCAGTCAAAGGCTGTCTTCAACGCATTTTCCACAGCCAGGGCACCACCGCTCACCAAAAACAGGTGGGGCATTGAGTCAGGCATGACAACCTGGTTGAATTTTTCAACAAATTCAGCCATCAGTGTGGTGTAGATGTCACTATTGGAAGGTTTATGAATGGCCGAGAGAGTCAGCTTTTCCAAGAAGGCAGGGTCTTTCAGCCGGGGATGGTTATATCCAACTGCGTTGCTCGCGAAAAAAGTAAAAAAATCGAGATATTCACGACCAGTGATTTGATCGACAAAATAAGTGTCATGGGATCTTTCCAGGTCGAAAAGGATAGAATACCCATCTGCGAGCATGTTTTTGGAAATAATCTTGTGGACATCAGCAGTTTTCATTTAGTCGTTCTCCTGTATGTGACTTGGTATCGCGAGTGTTCTTCGAAATAGCCTTGATATTATAGTACAAAACAGGGGGGTTTAATCCAAAAACCTCCCTGCGAGTGATGTGATTCTACTCCCTGGGAGGGTAAATTAATAGGGTTATTCAGACCTAATTAGCAGGAAGAATATCCAGATATCAAAAACAGCTTATTGGGTGGTGAAGAACTACAACCTGATCACATCCCCGCAAAATTCACAGTTGATGTTCTCCATGCCCCGCAGGATGGGTTGAGTGATCGCTCCCCCACAGGATGGGCATTTAGTAGGGGCGTTCTTAACTCTCTCGGCAACCTCTTCATCGATGGGAATGGCCCGGTTATTATCAAACTCCCTGGCCTTGGCACGCTGGATCAGGGCTTGCCATTCATCACCCCTCTGCCAAATATGTAAATGCAAAAGATCAAAAGGCGCGCCGCTGCCAAAGGTCAGCTCAATATAATCATCTTTATTCAAAAAACCTTCTTTGCGCGGTTTAACATCCTCGACCAGCACAATAGGGACTTCCCAGAGGGTCTCCTGGACCAGTTTCTTCTCCGTGGCAATAAACAGGACCTTCTTGGTGGTAATTTTTTCTTTCTGTTCAAAGATGACCCTCTGATCCGTCAGATACAGAACACCTTCGGGGTCATCTTTTACCTGTTTGCCAGCTTTGGCCCAAACTGCCTTGACTGCCATGATGCCCGATTCCGTGGCCAGTAGATCAAAGCTGGCTTCACTGATCTCGGTCATCATCCATTCCAGTTTATAAAGATGGCTTTTGAGCTGCTCCACACCGCTGCTGAACTGATCGTATCCACCCCTGATATTCCCCTCAACTGCCTCAACCCGTCCTTCCAGAGATTTCACCTGGGATTGCAGCCGTTTTACACGTGAGCTGAGGGTTTTAGGCATCCCCCGATCTCCTGCCAGCAGCCCCAGCTGTGATTCCAGAGGTCTTAAGTCGTCTTCCAGGCCGTTGGCCTCACTTTCGATCTGCCTTACCAGTCCTGGAGCAATCTTATTCCATTCCTTTAAAAGGCCCTTTGCTTGCCCTTCCATTTTTTTCTCAAAAGCGTACCCATTCTCCCGTAAGGATTCGATCCGCCGATCCAGGCCGCTGACCGTGGACCCCAGGTCCTCAACTCGATCGCGGATATCCGTTAATCGAACGGAGGATTGTAAATCCCCCACTGTGGATTGCAGGCTTTGGATTTCGTTCTGAACTTGTTCAGCTAGGCTTTTGTCTGCCATGAAATCTCCTTATACAGATAAATGATGGTATGATTCTAACTGATTTTTTTTAATCCAAGGTGCGGATCATTAATTCAGGAGGATATCCCGATCTTTCAGGGGTAATTTCGGAAGTAAGGCAGAGAGATGTATTCGAATTTGATCACAAGAATAACTAATTATTACTATCAGGGTTAATGGTACTGGATTCAAAAATCAGATCCCTGCTTCCAGCAGATCAGTTTAACGGTGGTTTTATATGTTTCAAAATAGATTAGGACCCATTTACCGGTTCGTGAACAAGAAGTTTTCAATCCAGGTTACTGGATTGGATAAGATCGACCCGGATCAAAACTATATCTTTGCCATGAATCATCAAAGTGTCATGGATATCCCGATCTCATATACGATCCTTGCTCCCCGGACCAATTTGAAGATCAATCTCTTTCTGAGCCATATCTTCTACAACATCTTCTTTCCCCTAACCGTGCCCCTGGATGCGATCTCAATCAACATGAATAAGCGGAAAAATACCAGGACAAGCAAATTCAACCGATCCCAGCTGGAAAAAGGGGTAGAAAAACTCCGCCAGGGCAACAGTGTTTTGATCTTTCCGGAAGGCGGAATGGACGGAGCCATGACCAGCGAGATCGCCCGCGGTGAAACTGGGCCTGTCCGCCTGGCGATCAGAACAGGAACTCCGATCCTGCCAGTTGGCATCAAAGGAACCAACCACGCTTACCCATTTACGATAAACTCACATAATCCTTTGAAACACGACCCAGAGATTCCAGTCGAGATCACGATCGGTGATGAGATCTGTTATAAGAGTTACACAGACCTGGATCTGGAAAATTATTCCATAGACATTCGTTCCACCTTGCGCAGTTTAACAGAAGAGCTGTTGGTTAAACTCTCCCATCTGAGCGGGCTACCCCATATAGGCACGGTTTAAGGAGCAGCACTCTTGACAGATGACATCAACAAATACTTTACCCTCATATGCTATACTTTGAGCAAAATAATAAATGTATATGCTTCTCAATCCAATAATCAGGTTCTAAAGATGTGTAAAAGAAACCCATCAGGAATATAAATGAAAAAAATTGTGCTTTTTGGAAATTGCCAATCAGAACAGTTATTCCGATTATTCTTGCTGTTACTCCCTCAATCAGAATTTGAAATTAAAAATTTTTCAAATAACACCAGGACGGGTAATCTACTTCCAAGTGAAGAAATCCTCTCAGCGATCCGGGGTTGTGATGTGTTAATTTATCAACCGTTATCAAAAAACCACGGGGATTTGAGTGAGGATAATATACTAAAAATTATCCGGAGCAACTGCACACAAATTTCATTTCCATATATATTTAATAGCGGTGTCTACTCTCTTTGTCACGCTCCAAGATCCACCACTCATGGATACGGCATGATCTATGGGGAAGAAGTTATCATCGATTTGGTAAAAGCCGGTAAAACCAGAGAGGAGATTATTGAGGATTATAAAAATGGGGTTATTGATTTCGATCTGAAAAACCGGTTTCGTGAATCCATCGCCGAGATGGCTAGAAGGGAAGCTCAATTAGATATTAAACTTACAGATTTTATTGAAAAAAATTATCAGAAACAAAAATATTTCATAACTCATAATCACCCTTCTAATTTGCTCCTTCTTGAAATCATCAGACAAGTAACTGTTATCGCACAACTGCCAATCGAGGAAAATTCCTTTCCAAAGATCATCTTCCCTGATCTTATAGAAACGAATTGTCCTATCTCTCCATATGATATTAAGATCCACGGGTATAAATTCAATCAACATCAAAATTGGAAAAAAAAGGGTGCTAAACTTATAAACCTTATTATTGACAGTTATTATTATGAGCAGGAAAATCCTGGAAAAAAATTGCGGCCCAGTATAGATATTCCCGATCTCTATCGAAACACTTCAAGAAAGATAGTTGCCGAATTGAACAAACTATTCAAATAACATAATGAAATTAGTACCCAGTTGTGAAATCTTATAATTCCTGTCTAGTTGGTGAATTCTCCAACATATCCAGAAAATTGACAACGACTTCAGGGTCAAAATGTTTTCCTGACTGCTCTTTGATATGGGCCAGGGCTTTTTCTTTGGGCCAGGCTTTCCGGTAAGGACGGTCTGAGTTCAGCGCATCCCAAACGTCAATAATGGCAAAGATCCGCGCTTCCAGGGGAATTTGTTCTCCTTTAATTCCACGGGGGTAGCCTGTACCATCCCAGCGTTCATGGTGTGAATAGGGAATTTCCAGGGCTGGTACCAGGTATTGAATGCGAGATAACCATTCATAGGCATAAACTGGATGCCGGCGCATGATTTCCCACTCACCCTCTGAAAGCTTGCCGGGTTTTTGTAAAATACTGTCAGGGACCCCCATCTTGCCAATATCGTGCAGCAGGGCTCCCCGGCGTATATGGGCAAGTTTTTCCCCGCTGATACCCATACTCTTGGCCAGGTCCATCGTCATTTTTACTACTCTGCGGCTGTGCCCCTCGGTTTCCATATCCTTCAGTTCCAGGGCATGAGCCCAACCTTCAATGGTTGCGTCATAAGCCAGGGTCAAATTTACGTTAGTGCGCTGGAGTTCATTGAAGAGAGAAATATTATCAATAGCAATAGCAGCCTGGCCCGCCAGGAGCTTCAGGTAATTCACCCATTCATCATCCGGATCAAGGGGAGATCGATGATAAATTTCCAGCACACCGACCAATTTCCCCTTGGTGATCAGGGGGACTCCATAATATGAGACAAAATCTTCCTCGCTGAATAGGGGAGACTTTTTGAATTTGCCCATCTCCAGGTTTAGGTCAGGGACAAAAACGTGCTCTCTTTGCAACCCAACTTCCCCGGCATAGCCTTCTCCTAATCGCAATTCTGCAGTCTGGAGGGCGGAAGTTTGAAAACCGCGACTTTGAGTAAAGGTTAACGCCTGGAGGTCTGCCTGGTAGCTCAGCACCGCCACAGCATCAACTGCCAGCTGTGTGCATAAGTGCTCCAGGATGACATCCAAGGTAACTTGCAGATCGAAACTACCCATGATGGCCTGGTCAATATTAAGCAAGGCGTCCAGACGTCTGATATAGCGCTTATTTTCTAACTCTGCCTGATAACGGTCGGTGATATCCAATATAATCGCAGCAAATAAGGATGTATTTTCATATCTCAGCAGCTGCAAATGTACTTCAACATGATATAGAGATCCATCTTTACGTTTATGAACAGTCTCAAAAACAACTCTATTTGTTTCATCATTCCGCAAGGGGGCTATCAAATATTCGAAAGATTTAGCCGTTATTTCAGGTTTAATATCCAATGGTGTTAGTTGATATAATTCTTCCATCGTATAACCTAAATTATTTTGACCAGCGGCGTTCACCTGGATAAATTTCAGCGTCTCGGGGTCGAATAAAAAGATTTCATTGAGCGAATCTTCGAAGATACGGCTAAATCGCGAAATTCTTTCCTCAGCTTGTTTGCGCTCGGTGATGTCGGTAAATACCGCCATCGTTCCCACGAACTGCCCTTCCCGGTCTAAGCGGGGAGATCCGCCCACCAGAACAGAAATTCGCTGGCCCTCTTTGTTTACCAGTTCCAGTTCATAACGGTCAGACTCACCGCGCATCCGTCGTTCATCGGCGTCCTGGACGATGGATTGTTGATCAACAGGAATAATTTCGGTCCAGTGTTTTTCGACCCATTCTTCAGAAGTGTAGCCCAGCATTTTAGCTGCCGATGGGTTGACGAAAGTGATCATTCCTTCAACATCCTCCAGGACGATACCTTCTGACATATTCTGGATGATGCTTTCATTGAAAGCCGCTAAAGCTTCAGTATCATGGAAAAGCCTGGTCTTCTCAAGAGCGATAGCAGCCTGGTTGGCAAAGGTTGTGATAGCGGGGATATCGGATTCACTTAGGTCGGAGCTTGTGAATGCCATCAAGCCAAGTACCTCGTCGTCAACGACCAGAGGGGCAACAATGCTCTGTGAGTTATCCACTATATTCATCAATTTATTTGCAAGTGGGCGCAGGACACGAGGAAGGATCTCTTCAATGGAAGTAATGTTAAAAGGGTGGAATACCGTCTCTTTGTTGGTGATGATCTTGTGGTAATAACCCTCCACCTTTAGGGGGAAACTATAGTTTATTATTGATAATTTGGTTAGTTTTTCAATTTTTTGTATTACGTCTGTTTCATGGCTTAGATAAGACACCACCATGTGTTTCTTATCATCTCCAAGGGTAAAGACTGTGACATCAAGACCCAACTTAGTTACATGCTCACCGATTGCTCGGAAAACTTCATCAGCAGAATTGGCTTGCTGTACTGCTGGAGCGGCCTGGCTGAGCGTTAACAACAGGTTCCGGCTCCGGGCCATTTCTTTCTCGGCCCGTATTTTGGCAATAGCCGCCGTCACTTGTCCGACAATTCCGACTACTCGATCTAAATCCTTCTCCTTAATTGGACTACGGCGGGAGAATTCCATCAATCCAATTGGCTCACCAGCCACTACCATGGGAATTGATATCAGGGACTTAATACCAATTAATTTGAATAATTGCGGAATTAATTTCCGAATAGCGTGTTGCGATTTTACAGACAGATCAATGGTATTTGTGAGTTCAAACATCCACTCCTGGATACTTTCATCACTTTTCAAGATGTGTGGTCCAGTTTCAAATAGAAATTTCTGGGCCAAGCCCTCTGCCTTGACAGGGATCTGAATATCAGGAACTCTGCTTCCAATAAGTTTTTCAACTCGTTTCAACAGCCCTGGTGGAAGGTTGAGACTTTGCAATACCAAAAGATTTTGATCTTTATTATAGAGATATATTGCGACACTTAGATTTTTGAATACTCTTTTAACCGCTTTGCTGAGTATTTGCATGAGTTCTGGAAAATCCATACCGTTGATCGAAGCCATGTTTATCATATTTATCAGCGTCAAATCCTCGGTTCGCTGCTGGATTTCCTCCAGTGCCTGTACCCGATCAGAGATATCTTGTTTAATAGCGATATAGTTGCTTATTTCATTTTTCTCGTTCAAAAGTGGGGCAATTGTCATTTCCTCTGTGTAGAGGCTGTCATCAGCCCGTTTATTGATAATCTCCCCCTGCCAAACGTCGCCTGCGCTGATCGTATCCCATAAGTTTTTATAAAATTTCTTGTCTTGCTGATTGGATTTCAGGAAACGTGGGTTTTTCCCAAGGACATCATTTAGGGGGTAGCCGGTCAGGGTACTGAAAGCCGGATTGGCCCACTGGATATTTCCCACAGCATCGGTGATAACAATGCCATTGGCAGCCGATGTAAGCGCTAGTGATTGTAATTTAAGTTGGGATTCCGTCTGAACTCGCTCGGTGATATCCTCAACAAGGGCGAATTCAAACTGCGG
>Ga0209834_10000139_pt1 | contig 43083 bp, 46 predicted proteins | sample Mar14236cmmetaG_FD_184134 | JGI IMG/M metagenome (GOLD analysis project Ga0209834, IMG submission 184134) | Marine hydrothermal vent microbial communities from Guaymas Basin, Gulf of California to study Microbial Dark Matter (Phase II) - Marker... ... | reverse complement strand
ATAAGCTCTTTCTCACACAGTGGAGGCCAAAGATTGAACGGATCACCTTGAATTTACAGGTGAAATACCACTATTTGCGCCTTTTGGCAAAAATTTTTTAAAAAATTGTGTCCCCTTTTCACACTGAACTGACATAGGTCTTATAGAAGGTCCCAATTTTCAGAGTTGATGAAGGCTAGATCGCATTGATTTGATCGAAAAGGAGGGAAAAGTGGACAGAAAAGTACAAGGAAAAAGACTACTGTCGGTGGAGGAAGCAGCAGAGTATCTCGGATTATCCCCGAGAACCATTTACAATGCCGTGGCGCCCAAATCTAAAAGGCCTTTTCCGGTCAAGCCGAAACGTGTGGGAAAGCTGGTCAAGTTCGATATACGAGATTTAGAGCGATACGTGGAGTCACTTTGAAATTTCCTCATCCACCAGCCCTTCCTGCCATGGGAGGAGAGGATGGGGGAATAAAGTCCTTGACTTTTGCACAAAAATGCTATGATTGACACGTGCTCGAATTCAACAACCGTGAGGCCACATGTGAGATGGCATTTTTACTCCCGAACTGGCCGGTATCCGTGAGGACCGGAGCAGGTGTTGTTGACCGCGACCACCACTTTGGGATTTTCATTTTGAAATAGCGCTCCAAAGGAGGGCTCGGGATGGCAATTCTGGCTGAGTGTCCATATTGTCATAAAAAACAGTCTGTTAGGAACAAGGTGTGCAGTTGCGGCGCGGATCTTGTGAAGCTGAAGCGCAATCAAAAGGTGAAATACTGGATTAGCTATAGGCTGCCGGGTGGGAAGCAAAAACGTGAGCCTGTGAGAGGGAAAGAGTTAAGCCCGTATTCTATTGAAGATGCCAGAAAGATGCATAGCAAACGGGTAGTCCAGAAGGCAGAGAATCGTATTCTTGACATCCTACCTGAAGCGAAGATGACTTTCAACGAATTGTCTGAATGGTATTTAAGCTTGAGTTCAATAAAGGCCTTAACGACTTACGATCGGGTAACCACGTTAATAAGTAACTTCAATAAAGAATTCGGTGATTACATTGTAAGTACCATTAAGCCAATTGATTTAGAGAATTACCAAGATTTGAGATTAAGGCAAGGTAGAGCCCCTGCTACCGTTGATATGGAGATTGGCAGGGTAGGATCAATGATAAGGAAGGCATTTGATAACGACATTGTTAGTGGTCATACACTAAAGGTTTTCAATAAAGTCAAAGGGAAACTTAAAAAAGGAAGCAATGCGCGAAAAAGACTCGTTAGTCCAGCTGAATATATTCGTTTAATCGACAACGCGCCATCTCATTTAGAACCAATCATCATTGTTGCTTATAATACTGGAATGAGAAAAGGAGAATTGAGGAATCTTAAATGGTCTCATATTGATAGGGAGAATATGTTCATAAGGCTCCCGAAAGAGATAACCAAGGAAGGGCAACCCAAAAACATCCCGATCAATCACCATGTAATGAAAGTATTGATCAGCATCCCCCATGCCCTAAAACACGATTTTGTGTTTACATATAAGGGAGCCCCCATAACACATAAGAGCGGCTTTAAGAAGTCCTTTATAAGCGCTTGTAATAAAGCGAATATACCCTATGGAAGAAAAGAACCCAATGGGATCACCTTTCATGATATCAGGAGGACCGTTAAGACAAATATGCTTAATGCGGGTGTTGATAAAGTTCATAGAGACATGATTGTGGGTCATAGTCTAAAAGGAATGGATGCCTATTATCTGGTTCCCACGGAAGACAGCCTAAGAGAGGCTATGAATAAATATACTCAATGGCTTGACAAGCAGCTTGACGCCGCCCGGGAAGGTGTTGACCAAAACGTTGACCAAATTTGAAAAGTGAATACTTAATGAACGTCTACCTCCACAAATAATAAGGCTTTTGGCACTGTTAAATGCCAAAAGCCTTATCAATAAAGGATATCAATATTGAAAAGGGCTCAACCCCTTGTTAATTCTGGTCGGGACGACTGGATTTGAACCAGCGACCCCCGCGTCCCGAACGCGGTGCTCTACCAGCCTGAGCCACGTCCCGACCTACCTAACGTCAAAATGATAATCTATTTCTCTCCTTGCTTCAAGGGCAATTTACCATCAAAAATGCCAACGAAATTCTTCATTATTCGAGCCGTGGCTCCCCATATAACATCATCACCGTAAACAAGGGCAGGCGTTCTATATCTCAGTCCCTGGAAATCGAAGCTGTAATTGTCCTGCATTTCTGTGAAAAACAAATCCAGCGGAACCTTGAGAACACGCTCCACCTCTGCCTCACTAAGCCTGAAGGGATAATATGGAGGAATCATCCCCACGAATGCATGAATAATAAAATTGGAGACAATAGTAAGCGCATCATCTATTCTGCCCAAGATCTCAACGTCGTTCCTTTGGAGTCCAATTTCTTCCTCTGCTTCTCTCAGAGCCGTCACCTCTAGGGACCCATCACCATCGTCTACCCTCCCACCCGGAAATGAAATCTGCCCCTTATGGTGTTCCACCGTATCGGTTCGCTTTGTGAGAATAACGTAGCAACAGTCCCTTTCCACGCTTATTGGAATCAAAACGCTCGCATGCCTGTATGCACCTATCGGATCTGGAATGACAACAGGTTCCCTGCTGCTCAGTATCTCTCTAATGGCATCTGTGACGTCTTTTTCATAACTCATAGTTCCCTAAAAGTCCTTTTTTCCTTGAAGTGGTACCGCCCCCACTATCTCTGTGAGGATTTTTCCTTCCTTGAAGACTGTAACCCTTCCAGTGGACTCTGACATAACTACGGCGATGACGCAGTGGCATATTTATATGCCGGTAGCCGCCCCATGCCTGGGTCCCAGCTCCTAGACAAGAAACAGGTGAAAATGATGGTCAAGCCCCATAAGTGTTAAGATAATCGTCAAATCGCCTCTTTATGTCATCATCCATGGGGATTCTCTCCCCTTTTATCATAACTGGGATTTTCTCTTGGTACAAAAAGGCTACAATCTCGCTTATACGGATAACGGGAAATACCTTCACACCTGTTTTCGCCTCAAAATCTTTGATAGCATTTTTTCCTTTGACTCCAAGCTTGACCTTGCCGTTCCGGTCATACACTGCGGTGGTCTGCTCTCGGTCTACCCCTATTCCAATACCCACGATCTCGTAATTGATTCCCAGGCTCGTTGCCTCACTCCCAATCTTGTCAAGCAGCTCTATCTTGGTAGCCATAGAAGTTGCCACATCATCTACAATAAAAATTCTGCATCCATCAAAAAGGGTTCGATTCACCAGCAAGCTTTTCCTTGAAGATGCCTCCCCGTGGGTCTTCGCCTCTTTCCGGTCATAATCGAAAAGAACATCCTTGCCATGCTTCTGCCACAGCGCAATGGCCGTGGCCAGGGCTATTGAACTGCCCTTGTAGGAAGGCCCTAAAATTATATCAGTGCGCGCGTCCAGACCCAGTGAGACCATCATGCCCGCATAAAACGAACCGAGCTTTTCGGCCAGCTTTCCTGTCCTAAACATCGCCATGTTGACGAAATAAGGCGTTGGCCTGCCATCTTTAAGGATTAGGTTATCATCAAAAAAGAGCGCACCTGTGCGCGCCAAGGTAATCGCAAACTCTTGCTTATATGGTTCCATACTTTTGATCTATCCTCCTAATTTTTTAGTATAATAATCAATATCTACCACATCATTCAACACTATTCCTTGACAATAGCGCATACGAGGAATATAAAGTGTGATATCAGTATGTTTTGTGCACTTTCCTCTTATCTGATCCCAGTTTTTCCGTAGATTCACTATCTACCAGGAGGTCTTGCCATGCCCGAAGAACAAGTTGGAGTCATTGTCAAGTTTTTTTCCAAACCCAGTGTAGCAGCCCTTGAGGTAACAAGTGGTACCATTAAGAAGGGAGACCTGTTACATTACAAGGGCCATACCACCGACTTTACCGAAGAGGTTTCCAGCATGGAAATCGACAATCAGCCTGTGGAAGAAGCCAAGGCCGGAGATTTAGTAGGGCTTAAGGTTAGCCAAAGGGTCAGGCCCAATGATAAGGTCTACAAGGTAGTGGAGTAGTCCTGAATTTTTCTCAAGGCCTTGGGGATCAATTTCCGAATAAAGGTTTCTTGCTCAAAGCTATTTAGAGATGAATAGCTCTCATAAGCGGGGTGGTCTTTGCTTAAGACAGGAATCCTGGCATGAAGTGCGGGAGCTATTTCTTCGAACCTGGCTATCATCTCCACAATAGTTAAATCTTCACCTGGGTAACTATCCAGCCATCCCAGTCTTTTCATGCATTCAAATCTGATTCGATCTAGAATAAACAGGTAGCGATCAATAACCGACATCTTCTTATCGCCTGGCAGCTCATTGAACTCAAAGCCTGACCCCAGACCTTCCAGGCTCATGATCAGGTCATACAGATAAAAGGTGCTCTTGTCTTGGGCTTGTGCAAGATATGCAAGGGTGGTCACTGATAAATCAGATAGCTTGGTTTCAGAACTGAATTTTTCTTCAAATGTGCTTATCCAATTGCGGTAGCCCCGTTTTGCAGCCACGTTCAATCGTGCCTTTTCAAATTCTATTACTTGCGACACTGCCTTCTCCGCTATTTTTTACTCCAGTCAAATCGAAACCACACCGGGGGCACACACCAGCTTCCGGTTGTATTAGGCCGCAACGTGGGCAAGGCAGGAAATGAGACATGGGCGCAGGGGGCCTGTCCCCTCCTTTACTCTCCCCGTTTGAGAATTGATCCAAAATAGTAATGCGGGCCCCCATTTCCGAGAGAGTGTCAGCATACTTTCTAGCAGATTCAAGGGTCAAGTTCTGTTTAATAATGACTGGGGCCTCGCTAAGCATCTTATCAACAAAGGAGTGTTTTACCCCCTTTTGAGCCATCTTCTTTCTAAAGATGTCTGTATCGCCAATCAGTCCCGTAAAGAGAAGTCGATACTTCTTGTTGTTCATTAAACGATGCATGCCATTATTGATGAGAAGCTTAGCCTTTGCCACGCCTACCTATGTATGGTTCGTGAGAGAGTCTTTTCTATTGTTTATTTTCCAAACAGGCCTGAATGAACCCATAAAACAATGGAGCGGGCTTTTCCATTCTGGATTTCAACTCTGGATGAGCCTGGGTAGCTACAAAGTACTTATGATCCGGAAGTTCTATAAACTCAACCAGTCTCCCGTCCTCAGAGATCCCGGAAAAAACCATCCCATGCTCCTGCAGAACCTCGTGAAATTCAGGGTTCACCTCGTAGCGGTGTCGATGCCTCTCCGAGGCCCTGTCAGTCCCATACAATGCCCTAACCAGTGTTCCCTCCTTTAATACTGCCTCATAGGCACCTAATCGCATGGTGCCGCCCTTGTCCAATATCTCCCGTTGCTCTGGCAGGATATCAATCACTGGATATGGTGTATCAGGATCTATCTCTGTCGAGTTTGCTCCCTGCATCCCACATACGTTTCTGGCAAATTCAATAACTGCTAATTGCAGTCCAAGGCAAAGGCCCAAAAAAGGAATGTTTTTCTCCCTTGCCACCTGTATTGCACGGATTTTTCCCTCGGTTCCCCTTGAGCCGAATCCCCCAGGCACCAAAATCCCGTCAACACCCTCCAATAGTTTGAAGTCCTTGAGATCAGTTGTCTCCACCCACTTGACATTGACCTTGCATTTCAGATGAGCCGAACAATGGCTAAAGGCCTCCAGAATCGAGGCATAGGAGTCCTCAAGCCGAGTGTACTTGCCGCACATGGCAACTGTAATGTCCCTGGCGGGATGCCTGATGTTCTCAATGTAGGTTTTCCATTTCCTCAGATCAGGGGGGCTGTAAATATTAAGCTTCTTATGAATGATCTCGGGTAGCCCCTCTTGCTCAAAAATTACCGGAATCTCATAGATGTCTTCCACATCAAGTCCGGTTATCACCGCCTCTGGAGCCACGTCGCAGAAGTTGGAAATCTTGGCCTTGACCTCTTTTGTGAGAAACTGTGAACACCTTCCAATGATGATATCAGGGAATATACCCCTTTGTTTCAGCAGATTTACACTCTGCTGCGTGGGTTTTGACTTTTGCTCATTTACACCGTAAGGAATGGGGACGTAGGTAAGGTGCACATAAACAATGTTTTCCCGCCCCACATCCTCTTTCATTTGGCGCATGGCCTCTAGGAATAGCTCGTTCTCTATATCACCAACGGTGCCTCCAATCTCCACCAGCACGAGATCCGGTTTTTCCTCGTCAACCAGTTGAAATATATGATTCTTTATTACATCTGTCACATGGGGGATATATTGAACTGTTTTTCCCAGATAGTCACCCCGGCGCTCTTTCTCCCTCACTATCTCGAAGACCTTGCCCATGGTGAGGTTCCACTTGGTTTTGCAAGTAACACCGAGAAAGCGTTCATAGTGGCCGAAGTCCATATCCACTTCGCCCCCGTCATCCAATACAAAAACTTCGCCGTGCTCGAAAGGATTCATTGTCCCTGGATCAACATTAAGGTATCCATCGCATTTTATGGGGACAATTTTGAGACGGGAGGATAAAAGGTGCCCTATGGAAGCTACCGCAATGCCTTTTCCTAGGCCTGATAGCACGCCGCCAGTCACAATAATGAATTTGGTGGGCATTTGTCCAATCCTCTAAGACAGTTAAATAAAAACTATCCCTATCCACATTTGCTGTCAAGGCCCAACATGCCCTGCTTCTTTAGTTCTAACGCCCGTATAAATACAATATATTCAACTTTTGTCAAGGAGAACACTATATATCGTAATTTATTCTTGACGCAGGTAATTACGCCTTTTAAACTTTCTTTCCTGCCTGCAGCAGGCAGGAATTCTTCACGGGCACTTGAGGCCAAAAAAGAAATCGCCTTGACCCTTCTGCAAAAACCTCTAAGATTGGATGAACTGAGCCGGATAATACGCGACAGTTTACCCAAACCCTAGGGAGCGTCTCCGGCTGTTAGCAGTGGCAGTCAATAGCATTTTATCTGGGAGCTTCCCTGCCTGCAGCAGGCAGGCGTGCCGTTGAGCCGCGGTGGGGCTAAGATCCAGTTTATGGCATTTCGGCTCTGGCTGGCCTGACCAGCGGGCAGGCCCGCCTGCTGTAGTCGGGCAGGCCCGCCTGATGAGCGGGCAGGCAGGAGAAGGTTTGATAGGAAACCAAAGGCACTATTAGATGGAACCTGTTATTGCCATAGTTGGGAGACCCAATGTAGGTAAATCCACTCTGTTCAATCGCCTCACTAGATCAAGAGAGGCCTTGGTGGATGACCGCCCTGGTGTCACGCGCGACAGATTGTACGCTCATGTAAGGTACGATGGCCGATCCTTCTCGTTAATTGATACAGGTGGATTCGAACACACTTCTAATGACCCCCTAGCTCAAAAGATCCAAACACAAATCATGTCCGCCATAAAGGAGGCTGATGGCATTATCTTTGTGGTTGACGGCCGACAAGGAATTTTACCCCTGGAACAAGATATCGCGCGCATGCTCAGGCCTTACGAGAAAAAGGTTTACGTGGCAGCAAATAAGATAGATGGGCCTGAATTGGAAAACTTGGCCCCTGAGTTTTATGCCCTCGGTTTTTCCAACCTATTCCCTATCTCCGCTGCACACGGCTACGGGGTCAGAGCCTTACTGGCAAAAATTCTTGACGATCTCCCTGAAACAAGGCCTGCTGAGGATGAGCCAGATATCATAAAAGTAGCAGTTGTTGGTAAACCCAATGTCGGAAAATCCTCGCTAATCAACAGGATCCTAGGCTCAGAACGCCTTGTGGTGAGTGAATTGCCCGGGACTACCCGCGATTCTGTGGACACAAATTTTGAATGGAAGGGAATCCAATACTCGTTTATAGATACAGCAGGCATCCGCAGAAGGACCCGGGTAAAGGAAAAGATTGAAAAATTTTCAGTAATTAAGGCCCTCAAGAGTCTACAGAGGTGTCATGTGGCATGCGTATTGATAGATGCAACTGATGGTGTCACCGAACAGGACGCGCGCATATGTGGGTATGCCTTGGAGCGGGGCAAGGCAATTATAATAGTCATCAACAAGTGGGATCTGGTAAAACATGACAAAGCGAAAAAAGGGGAGCTTCAACGGAGTCTTGATAGGCAATTGGGGTTTCTAAGTTTTGCACCTAAAGTAAAGACATCTGCCCTTACAGGCGAAGGTGTAGTGGGGCTGTTTGCCCAAATAAACAATGTGTATAGTGAATTTTCTAAATCCGTTAAGACAGCAGAGGTAAACAGGGTCCTGAAGGAAATTATTTTGAGACACCCCCCTGCAGTGGTGGGCAACAAACGACCAGGCTTTTCCTATGCCACCCAAGTTGACACAAGGCCTCCTACCTTTGTGGTTTTTGTAAATAGACCCGAGTGGATTCAGTCGGCCTATGAAAGATATCTTCTCAACCAGTTCCGTTCCCAATTGGGCTTCACCCTTACTCCCATCCGAATCATATTGAAAAGAAAAAGAACAAATAAGGGCACTCGTCCAGCACGAACTCGGATGTAGCTGTCCCGAATCAGTGAGAAAAAAGCAATTGCAAAGGAGGGCAATGGTCATGAAAATCCGGATCACTGTCGGGAATGTGTCGCTGGAGGCAGAGCTAAATGATAGCCCTACGGCAAAAAAAATCGCCTCAATACTGCCCTTCGAGGGCGGGTTTCAGACCTGGGGAGATGAAATCTATTTTGAGATTCCAGTTAGTGCGGGCCTTGAGCCCGGCGCAAAGGAAGAGGTCTCAGTTGGGGATCTTGGTTATTGGCCCCCAGGAAACGCATTCTGCATCTTTTTTGGCCCCACGCCGATGAGCCATGGAGACAAGATAATCCCCGCCAGTGCTGTAAATATAGTAGGCAGGGTTTTAGGTGATGCCACAAGGCTCAAAGAGGTAATGGGAGAAAGCAGGGTAGTACTAGAGGCTATTTAAGATGAATATTTACAAACAACTCCGTATCTTATACGATCAAAACGATTAAACAAGCCTACTGGAGACCTGCCTATGGAAAATAAGGACCTTCTCTATGATAGGGTTCCACCGTTGGCCTACCTGTACTTGAACCGGCCTGATATCAAAAACGCCTTTACCTCCGAGATGCTGGACAGCCTCTATCGGAAACTGCAGGAGGCAGACCTTGACCACGAGATTAAGGTTATCATCATAAAGGGCAAAGGCGAAGCCTTTTGTGCAGGCGCTGACATAAGAGACATGGTATCCGGAAAGCTTAGATCGTGGGGCATGAAAAAATACCTAACCGAAAAGGTTCAACGGATCCCCCTCTTACTTCAACAACTAAAAAAGCCTACAATCGCTTCGATAGATGGTCCTGCCTATGGCGGTGGATTTGACCTGGCCCTGGCCTGTGATTTGCGCATCGCCTCACAAAGGGCCACCTTCTGCTCCACTGTGGTTAGGATTGGTCTGGCCCCAGGTGGGGGAGCAGGTTATTTCCTGCCCAGGTTAATTGGTATGAGCAAGGCCCTGGAACTACTCCTCACCGGCAAGGTCTTGAGTGCTGAAGAGGCTCTGAAGATAGGTCTCGCCGATAGGGTGGTGCCTGTGGACAGCCTTGACCGGGAAACTTCTGCGCTTGCCCATGAGATTGCACAATGGCCCTTGCCTTCACTGGTTGCCACCAAAAAGGCCCTATATCATGGGATAAAGTCGGAGCTCGAGGCACACCTAGAATACATGTCTTCGCAACTAGCCCTTCTAACTGAGACCAAGGGACATAAGCAATCTGTGAAAAAGATTGCGGCCACAATTGGTATCCCCCTCCCAGATGGCGATTTATAAAATTAGATACATTTAAACCTTTAGTACCCACCTGCCGATGGAAAAGTATACACTTCGCATCTAAAGCACTCGATCATAATCCGTTGGGATAATGGGGGGGGGTAACATTGCGCAATTACACGCAAAAAGCAAATCAAAACAATAATTCTCCAATAGAGAGACTCAAGGAAATCTCTACGTGGGTCTCCTCTGTACTGAATCTTGACCAGCTACTGGAATTGATTATTGGGAAGGCTACCATAATTATGAAGGCCAAGGCGAGCTCCCTGCTCTTGTTGGACAAAAAAACAAGGAAGCTTTACTTCAAGGTCGCTACTGGTGAAAAAAAGGATGAAGTCAGAAAGTACGAGATAAATCTCGGCCAAGGAATCGCAGGTTACGTAGCAGAAAAGGGAGAGCCACTGCTCATTCAAGACGTTAACAAGGACCCACGATGGTATAAGAAAATAAGTGAGTCCATCGGATTTGAAACCAAATCCATTGCCTGCGTCCCCATGAAAATGAACGGGGACATAATAGGGGTAGTGGAGATCATTGACAAAGAAGACGGCAGCCCTATTCAACCCCAGGACATGCAGCTGCTGACCGTCTTCGCAGATCTTGCCTCCCAGGCCATCAGTAGCGCTCAAAAGATTGACAAAGTACGTAGGGAAAATAGAGATCTCAAGGAAGAACTCAGTCAGAAGTATCAAATAATTGGCGAAAGCCCGGCCCTCAAAAAGGTCATCTCCGACGCATTCAAGGTAGCAAACTCGAAGACCAGCACCATGATCCTGGGAGAAAGTGGCACGGGCAAGGAGTTGCTCGCGAGGCTCATTCACAAGGCTGGCGCCAGAAAAGAGCAACCTCTCGTGATCATTAACTGTGCTGCACTCCCTGATACCCTCCTGGAAGCCGAGCTATTCGGTTATGAGAAGGGGGCATTCACCGGTGCGACTTCCCGAAAAATAGGCAAGTTCGAGATTGCAGACCGCGGCACCATATTCCTCGACGAGATTGGCGAGATGAGCCCTGGGATGCAGGCAAAGCTCCTCAGAGTTCTCCAGGAAGGGGTATTTTACCGGGTTGGCGGAAATACGCCAATTTCTGTAGACATGAGGGTGATCTCAGCCACTAATCGGGACATAGCCCAAGAAGTAGAAGAAGGCCGGTTTAGGGAGGACCTTTATTACCGACTAAACGTTGTACAGATTCACATGCCCTCGTTGAGACAGAGAAAGGAAGACATCCCACTTCTAGCTGAACATTTTCTTAATCTTTTTAGACAGGAGAAGGGATTGCCAGATCTGAAAATCTCCTGTTCTGCATTAGAAAAAATGATGAGGTACGATTGGCCTGGCAACATTCGTGAATTACGCAATGCAATGGAACGCGCCGTGGTAATGGGAAATGGTAAAGAGATCCTGCCCGAAGACCTTCCAATTTTCTCGCCACGGAAAGCTCAATCGGGAATCACCGTCGGCATGACCTTAAAAGAGGCTGTAGATGCCTTCAAGAAGGATTTTATCATCCAGAACTTGAGGCACACAGGCGGCAATCGCACTGAAGCTGCAAGGATAATGGGAATCCAGAGGACCTATCTATCCCGCATGATTTCTAAGTATGATTTGAGGCAAGTCTGAAAAAAATTCCTATAACCCTTTTGCCCTGCGCTCGAGCTCATACCTTTTCTCGCTTTTTCTGCATAATTCCCAGATAATACACTGAGACCTGAACTTGCAGTAAACGCATGGGTCTGTACAGGCTTCGCAACTATCGAGGCATTCCTGGCAATACCATATATCCATCTTCTGGCACGACACAACGGCATCTCTGTCCGGATGATTTTTGCATGTAGGCATAACCTTGTATTTGTCCCCCCTTGGTGATCACCCTGTTATTCACTCCATGACTATTATGACACATGCAGCACAAATTATGATTTTTGAGTCGTTATTAGATAATTATCGTCAGCAGCCGTGTCAAGGCGGGGTACAGAAAATTTCCCTTGTGGTTTTTTCTTGCCTATGGTCATGGGTTTTCATAATCTATAAAAATAGATGAATCGGACTTCTTGTACCTAATCTTTTCTTTCCAGAAACACCACGCCGGGGACCATGAGCACAATATTTACTAGAGAATTGCACGAGTGTTATTGCAGATGGCAAAGCAGCCACCAAGGCCGAGCCATAGAAACTGCACTTGAAAACATAATCGCATCTCTCATGGATCTTCAACCAGGCCTCCGCGTGCTTGACATAGGGTGCGGAACAGGAAACCATTTGCTACTTCTGAGCAGGCTGGGGCTGGATGTGAGTGGCGTCGACGCCTCCTCCTTTATGATCGAGGAGGCAAGGAAGAGATTAGGGAATCGGTGCAATCTGCGGACTTGTCGTGCCGAGGATCTTCCCTTTGAAGATAATGAATTTGACCTGGTTTTCATTATAAACACCCTTGAGTTTGTGGGGGACCAGCTTCAGGTCTTGAAAGAAGCAGGCCGAGTAGCTTCACGTCAGGTTTTCATCGGAGCCTTTAACAGTCTGTCCTGGAGCGCACTAGCAAACAAGATACAAGGGCTGTTTGGCAATACCATGTTTCGAAATATGAGGCTTTTTAACTTATGGGGCCTGAAGAACCTCGTGAAAAAGGCTTATGGAGATGTCCCTGTCTCGTGGCAGTGCGTCTGCTTATATCCGCAGCTCCTGGATAAAATGGGGCTTGTGCCACAGGCTTGGCGGAAGGACAGCATGGCCCCCTTTGGTAATTTCATAGCCATGCGTGCCACAATGCTTTACACTTTCAGGGCTCATAGTATGCCCCTAAAAGTGAAGATGGAAGATGTGGGTCAACCTGTTACTCAGGCGCGGGTGGGATCTCCTACCTGCTAGGGCTGGCGCTACTTCAAAAAACCCAAGGAGGCTATGTATGGTATGAAAGAGGCCTATTTATTTGCACCACAGGAAAACAATAAAGTTCAGTGTATGCTTTGTAGTCACCGTTGCGTTATAAAGCCCGGTGCCAAGGGCATCTGCGGCGTAAGGGAAAATGTGGATGGAAGGCTCTTTAGTCTTGTGTACGGCAAGGTTATCGCTAGGCACATAGATCCAATCGAAAAAAAACCGCTATTTCATTTTCTCCCTGGTACCCTCTCTTATTCCATAGCCACCGTCGGGTGTAACTTCCGGTGCAAGTTCTGTCAGAATGCAGATATTTCCCAAATGCCTGCTGATCTCAATCGAATAATGGGCGAGGAAACAACACCGCAGATCCTTGCCATGGATGCAGCCAGGTCAGGCTGTGCAACTATTGCGTATACCTATACGGAGCCGACCATTTACTTTGAATTGGCAAAGGATACCTCAGAGTTTGCCGTATCCGAGGGGATCAAGAATGTTTTTGTTACAAATGGATATATGACCAAGGAATGCCTGGATTATATTTACCCTAACCTGCACGCAGCCAATGTGGATCTCAAGTCATTTTCCGACAAATTTTACAAGGACCTGTGTAAGGCCAGACTCCAACCGGTCTTGGACACCATTGTCTCTATGAAAAAACAGGGGATATGGATAGAGGTTACCACCCTGCTAATACCCGGAAAGAATGACTCTCCTGAGGAACTACGGGAAATTGCCCGGTTCCTTGCTGATCTTGACCAGGACATCCCCTGGCATGTAAGCCGTTTTCACCCAACTTACAGGCTTACCGATGCACCACCCACACCGCCACGTACCGTAAGGATGGCAAGGGACATTGGCTATGAGATGGGCCTCCGTTACGTCTATACCGGGAATTTGCCAGGCGATGAAGGGGAGCATACAAAATGTCATAATTGCGGCGAATTGCTTATAGACCGCCTTGGCTTCTATGTGAGAAACAACAGGATCAAGAACAATACCTGCCCTTCGTGTGGAGTGCTGATACCCGGGGTCTGGTAAATTAAATTGATTTTATGCCAGGTGACTGCTAATCTGCTTGAAAGCTGGAGAGGGCTCCAAAAGGGTTTTTTCCAGCTTGCTCCCCGCTGAAAACCTTTGGCCTTCTTCCATTCAGCGGGGGCAAAAATACCCCCGGGCGTAGGGCGCGAGGCGTAAGGCTTTTTTGAAGAATTGTGGTCACTTTGACCTGGCATAGTAAGCCTCAACCTGAAGCCCTGCTTGCACGATGGAGATGATGAATGAAAAAAGAAGATGAAGTTGCCGTGAAAGTGGCCAAGGAAATCGTCATAAAATTCATTGAGGTGGGAAGGCTTTCATTGAATTCCTTTAACGAGGCATGGAAGCAAGTATTTGAGACGGTGCGCGAATCCATCACTGACGACAAGGCCTAAAAAACAGTGTCAATAGATCACCTTCACCAGAAAAAGTCCGTTTGGTGGAGCCTTTACTCCCGCCCTTTCTCTTGCCCTTGACTCCATTATATCGTCAAAATCCCTCACGCTGATCTTACCCAGGCCTGCGGCCACAACAGTTCCCACGATATTCCGCACCATGTGGCGCAGGAAGCCATCTGCCTCAAAAAGCATGATAAGCCGCGATGGGTTTGCCCCACGCGCCAGCTCGGCTCGAAAAACCGTTCTCACGGGATTGCGGTTCCCGCTACCAGATGAGCGAAAGGCCGAAAAGTCGTGCTTTCCCTTTATCAACGAAAGACACTGGGCCATTGCCTCGGTATCAAGGGGTATGGGAATGTGCCACTCATATCTTTGGGCAAAAATATCGGGCTCCAAAGCATTTAGAATTCTATACGCATAGATTTTGCCCTTCGCGCTGTAACGGGAGTGAAAGTCATGGGAGACCTCATCTGCTTTGAGGACCTGGATATCTTTTGGCAAAATTGAATTAAGGCCCTTCCTCAGTCCCTCCAATGGTACAGAGGAGCGCGTGGTGAAATTGCAAACCTGGCCCAGCGCGTGCACGCCCGAGTCTGTCCTGCCAGCCCCGATAATCTTAACCCTGTGGCAGACGATCTTACTCACAGACTGCTCGAGTACTTCCTGGATGCTCCCCTGGCCCACCTGTCTTTGCCAGCCGTGGTATTTGGTGCCTTCGTAGGCCACCACAAGCTTGATATTGCGGTGGGGCAAGTTCTTCACCTCCTGAAATGGTACCAGAGTGGTTGGATCCTCTTGGCGCTGCTTCCTAGAAGAAAAAAAGAGCCCTGTTCAGGGCTCTAATAAAACTCTCATCAAGGTAGAATCGAGTTGGAAAACATCTATGGGTATTTGCCTTATCGCTTGGAGTATTGGAACCTCGCGCGTGCGCCACGTTGACCGTATTTTTTCCTTTCTTTCATTCTCGGATCTCGGGTCAAGAATCCACCTCGTTTCAAGGGCTCACGTAACTCCGGATCAAGGCTCACCAGGGCGCGGCTTATCCCGTGGCGTATGGCGCCGGCCTGCCCTGATATTCCCCCACCCCTTACGTTAACTTTAATATCGAATTGACCCTCTTTCTCTGTTACTCTCAGAGGTTCAATAATCATCATCCTATCAGTTTCTCTGGCAAGGTATTCTTCCATAGGGCGATTGTTGACTGTTATCTTGCCAGACCCGGGTTTCATCCAAACCCGCGCTACGGCGGCCTTTCTTTTTCCTACTGCGTGAATAAGTTGTTGAGCCATTTAAATCTCCAACTCCTGCGGTTTTTGTGCCTCATGAGGATGGTCGGGACCTGCGTAAATTTTCAGCTTCTTAAGTTGGCGTCGGCCAAGGCTATTCTTCGGTAGCATACCCCTCACCGCATGACGCAAAATTTCCTCTGGTTTAGTCTCCAACAATTTCTTGGCAGAACGCTTTTTCAACCCACCCATGTACCCACTATAGCGGTAATAACATTTATTATCCAACTTACTTCCCGTGAGAACAACCTTGTCGGCATTCACCACCACGATGAAATCCCCAGTATCGGCATGGGGGGTAAATATGGGCTTGTGTTTACCGCGAAGACGCATTGCTATCTGGGTGGCAAGCCTACCCAGAACCTTCCCCTTCGCATCCACCAAATACCATCTCTTGTCAACTTCGGATTCTTTTGCTACAAATGTTTTCATAGCCATTTACACCACCTTAAAAGATCGAAAGTATTCTTTTTACGGAAGGTGGTGGTGAATGTCAAGGAAATTCTCTCAAAAACCTATTGACAACTGCTCGTGGTGCTGCTATTTATTACTTAATTTTAGGCGCCTGTAGCTCAGTTGGATAGAGCGCCGGGCTTCGAACCCGTAGGCCGCAGGTTCGAGTCCTGCCAGGCGCGCCAGTAAGTAACAGATCGCAAAATTTGGATCTTATGGGCGTGTAGCTCAGCTGGTAGAGCAGTTGACTCTTAATCAATTGGTCGGGGGTTCGATCCCTCCCACGCCCACCACGAAAATCAAGGGCTTAGGCAAAAAGCTTAAGTCCTTTTTTTGACTTTAGATCCTTATATCCTGCCGTCCGCCACTGCAGGTACGTGCCCCCTATCATCTGCTTCTTGGCGACCTAGCCCACAGGCCTTATCCCCTCGCCTGCCGGACATTCGAACAGGTAGGCAGGACCACTTAGTTGCCAATCTGAAAAATACCCTGAGGTCTCCACCTGGTGATATGCCGATAGTAGAAAGCTCCGGGGTCTTACTTCTTGTTTCTTTTATGGAGTACATTGTAAACATTTTCCAAATGACAAACGTAATAAGACATAAAGACGTTCGACAAAAAGGCTAACAGAAAGGAATGTTGAACCTGTCCAGGGCAACAATCCCTCCTTCCTATTCAGAAAAAAGTTGAAAAGCTATGGATCAGGTCTTAAATAAGGTAATAAGATAATACAAGTTGAACTTAGCAAGGAAGGATATATGTCTTCTAAGGGTGAAAAAAACCTAGCCATAGCATTTGCCGCTGAGTCAAAGGCTGCTGCCCGAAATGCAGCATTTGCCCAGAAGGCCCAGGCAGAAGGATATTCACAGATCGCACGGCTGTTCAGGGCGGTCTCAGATGCAGAATCGGTTCACGCCCGCCGCTACCTTATGCTCATGCGCGGAAAAATCGGCTCGACCGAGGAAAATCTGAAGACTGCCTTTAAAAATGAGATTACGGCCAACGAGGATGAATACCCCAAACTAATTAAGGACGCGGTCGAAGAAGGATTGAAGCCCATTGAAAAGGCCTTTTCTCAATCAAGGGACGTGGAGGACAGACATGCAGAGCTATACAAAAAGGCCATGAATGACATGCTCTCTGAAAGGGAAACGGTCTACTACGTTTGCCAGGTTTGTGGTTACATAGCTGAAGACAGCCCACCGGAGAATTGTCCTGTATGTGGGGCGGTAAAGGGTAAATTCAAGAAAGTCGCCTAAGGAGGAAAGCTGTGAAAAAGACAATACTTTTTTCATTTGTAATCGTGGCGTTCCTTTTTGCAGGAGCGTGTTCTACTTACAAACCAAAGCCTTTGCCATTTAAGGCCCCTTCTGCATACCCAAATGCAAGGAAGGTAGCAGGTGCGGTGGTGGCCGCCAAGGCCTATGACAACCCCATTGAAGCCAAGGAGGCCTTTGGGTTTGACATCTTGGCAGCAGGACTCATGCCGGTCCAGGTCGTCTTTGACAACCAGGGGCCTCACCACATAATGGTTAACCCGCGCCAGACATTTCTCGAGGATGCCCAAGGCAACCTATGGCCTATACTGGAAAAGAAACTTGCCTACGATAGGGCATCAAAGTATGCCGAGACAAAGCATATCTTCAAGCAGGGGGCCTATTCAGGCTTTCTTGCAGGTACCGCAGGAGCAGTTATAGGGGCTGCCATTGGAGTAGTAACCGGCGATAATGTCCTTTCTTCTGCTGGAAAAGGGGCGGCAGTGGGTGCTGCAGCAGGGGGCACAGCAGGAGGCCTTTCGGCTTACGGCTCAGGAGAGGCGCGCCGCGTGATCGTGGGGGATCTTCGTATGAAGTCCCTTAGAAATAAAGACATTAGCCCGGGAACCCTGGCTCATGGTTTTCTATTCTTCCCAGCAGAGGCAAAGAAGGCCCGTGGCCTAAGGCTTCAGCTAGTAGACGAGGATACGGATCAGAAGTACACGGTGAGATTTCTTTTCTAGCTGAAAGATAGGCGTGGCCTTAGCTCAAAGCAACGAGCTGATAAAATCCTCGCTGCTCATAATCCGAAACAGGGGATAAAGGGGATTTCTGCGGTATATACTCAATGTAGTCTCGTGGATCTCCTTGGAACTAGCGGCACAGCAGTCCTCGAGGATCACCGTCTTGAAATCATGGCACAGGGAGTCCATTGCCGTGGTGAGCACGCAGAAATTGGTTGCAATTCCGCAAACTGCGCAAAGGGTAACCCCTTTATCCCTTAGCCAATTCTCCAGCCCTGTCTTGAAAAAAGCTGAAAATCTGGGCTTAGGGAGCCAATAGTCTTCCGGTTCTCGGTGCAATTCATCTATCACCTCTGCCCCCTTGGTACCTGCCAGGGAATGGGGTTTCATCCGGCCGGTGAAGATGAAGTCATCTGCATGAAAGGAATCAGTTGAAAAAACTATGGGCCAGCCTTTAGCCCTGAACTCGTCAATTGCCAGGTTAATAGCGGGAATTATCGCCCTTGCCAAGGGGGTAATGGGCAGGCCCTTGGCCTCGTCGAAGTTATCTTTGACCATGTCAATAATGAGCAGTGCCGGTTTTTCCTTATCAATTCCTGTCATCTTTCATCTCCCTTATTCTCGAAATGAGCAGTCGCGCTGCGTCCTCGATCTGTTCCATGGTGTTGGATCGGCCAACAGTCAGCCTAAGAGCACCTATGGCCACGTCCTCAGGGACGCCCATGGCAGACAGCACATGAGATATTTTTATGCTTTTCTCATGGCACGCCGCCCCAGTTGATGCCATAATCCGAGGTACCCCACCCAATATGGAAGACCCCTGAAGCCCTGGCACAGATACGTTAAGTGTATTGGGTAACCTGTTTTCCGGATGGCCGTTTAATACAACCCCCTCTAGTGCATCAAAAAGGAGATCCTGAAGCCTGTCTCTGAGTTCCCGGGTCCTTTTCATGTCCTTTGGAAGTCTTTTGGCACATAGTTCACAGGCCGCTCCCAGGCCTACCGCCAGGATCACATTCTCTGTTCCCGGCCTCATCCCTTTTTCCTGAGATGCCCCGTGAACTAGTGGGGTAAGGCCTCTACCTTTCCTGATATACAATGCTCCCACTCCTTTAGGGGCGTACAGCTTGTGACCTGCCACGCTCAGGAAATCCACACCAAGTTCATCAACGTCCACCTCAATCTTGCCAACCGCCTGTGCTGCATCGGTATGAACGGGAACACCATGTTTACTTGCCACGTCGCATATCTCCTTAACTGGCTGAAGAGTTCCTGTCTCATTGTTTGCAAGCATGATGGTAATCAATTTGGTCTCCGGCCTAATTGCCTTTTCCACATCCTGAGGGTCGACCTGGCCATGGTGGTCTACCCCTAGCACAGTCACCTGAACGCCTAGTTCCATCAGATAAATAAGGGGATTCAATATGGCGGGGTGCTCCACTGCGCACGTGATTATATGGGTCTTTTCTGGCGATCTAAAATCCACTACACCCTTCAACACCATGTTATTGCTTTCGGTACCCCCAGAAGTAAAGATTATACGCTCAGGCTTTGCGCCCAGCAAATCCGCCACTTGACCACGGGCCTTCTCCACTGCCTCCTTTGCCTGAATTCCAAGGGGATAGTCACTCGAGGGATTTCCGAATCTGTCGGTGATATAGGGGGTCATTGCCTCGGACACTTCAGGGGCCACGGGTGTGGTGGCGTTATGATCCAGGTAAATATAGTCACTCGGGAGATCCGACATTGTCTAGTTCCTCCTCATGCCCTGATTTGACCTGCTATTGTGGTGATGTATAACATATTTTGCCAATTGACAAGTCGTGGCGTTAAATGATAGGTCTAATCTTGTTCTGGCAGTGGTTCTGGCTGTGTTTAAATGTTGTTAACCGGTGTAAGGGTCAGGAGGAAATGACTGATGGTAGCGGACAACAGCAAAAAATTTATTTTGTGGTTTGAGGAAATTGGCATTGAAGATGTTCCCCTGGTGGGAGGGAAAAATGCATCTTTGGGTGAAATGTACCAGAAGTTACATAGCAAAGGCATCAAGATACCCAACGGTTTTGCAATAACTGCGTATGCTTACCGATATTTCCTAAAATATGCTGGCATAGAAGATGAAATCCGCAAAATCCTCAAAGACCTTGACACCCATGACCTAAGCAACTTGCAACGAAAGGGTCGTGAAGTCAGAGACGTGATAAGGCACGCAGAGTTTCCGCCAGACCTCACCCAGGCCATTTATACAGCCTACGACAAGCTAGCCGAGGAATTTGGCGAAGCAGGAACTGACAATCTGGACGTGGCCATCCGCTCTTCAGCAACTGCGGAGGATTTGCCCGATGCCTCCTTTGCTGGTCAGCAAGATACCTATTTAAACATTAGAGGAAGAAGGAGTGTCCTTGATGCATGTCGCAAGTGCTTCGCTTCGTTGTTTACAAACAGGGCCATCTCCTATCGCCACGACAAAGGGTTTGGCCAATTCGACGTATCTCTGTCCATTGCAGTGCAAAAAATGGTCAGAAGCGATTCGGCTTACTCTGGGGTCATGTTTTCCATTGACACGGAAACGGGATTTAGGGACGCAGTGCTCATAACCGCTGCTTACGGACTTGGTGAAAATGTGGTGCAGGGAATTGTTAATCCCGACGAATACTATGTTTTCAAGCCCACCCTCAGGGAAGGGAAACGTGCCATAATAAGCCGCAAGGTGGGCGATAGGGACATCAAGATGGTCTATTCCATGGATGACGAGACCACGGTCAAAAATGTCCCTGTCACCTTAGCCGAGAGGCACCGGTACGTACTAGATGATGACGAAATACTTAAGCTGGCTGAATGGGCTTGCATAATTGAGGAGCATTACAGCCAGGAGGCAGGATATTTCAAACCCATGGATATTGAATGGGCAAAGGATGGGGATGGTGAAAACATAGGTACAGGAGATCTATTCATCGTTCAGGCAAGGCCGGAAACAATCCATTCCCAGCGTGACACCAATATGTATGAGACCTACCGCCTTCTTGAAACCGGACCAGTGCTGTGTTCAGGAACGGCAGTTGGAACAAAGATCGGACAGGGTGTTGCCAGGGTTATCAACTCTACCCTTGAAATGGACCAGTTCAAGGAGGGCGAGGTACTGGTCACCACCATGACGGACCCGGACTGGGAGCCCATCATGAAGATTGCATCCGCAATTGTGACCAATAAGGGTGGAAGAACATGCCACGCAGCAATAGTATCAAGGGAATTGGGTATCCCATGCATCATAGGCACGGGAAATGCGGACGAGGTTATCAAGACCGGCCAAGAGATAACGGTCTCTTGTTGCGAGGGCGAGACAGGGAATGTCTATGATGGTATCCTGAAGTATGAGGTGGAAAAGCTAAACCTAGAGGAATTCCCCAAGACCAAGACTAAGATCATGATGAACGTGGGTATTCCAGAACAGGCCTTTTCCCAGGGTATGATCCCGAACGACGGCGTGGGTCTGGCCCGCGAGGAGTTCATCATTAATAGCCATATAGGCATACACCCCCTGGCATTGCTGGAATATGACAAGCTCAAAGAAAAGGCCAAGACGGATCAACGGGTGGCCGGTGTTGTTTATAAGATAGACGACATCACCAGCGTCTATCAAGACAAGAGACAGTTTTTCATTGATAAGTTGGCAGAGGGAATAAGCCGAATCGCAGCGGGTTTTTACCCAAATGACGTCATTGTTCGGCTGTCAGATTTTAAAACCAACGAGTATGAGAATCTGCTTGGCGGCTATCTGTATGAACCGAAGGAAAGTAACCCCATGATAGGATGGCGCGGCGCATCAAGGTACTATGACGAAAACTTCATGCCCGCCTTTGAGCTGGAATGCCTCGCGCTGCGGAAGGCCCGAGATGAGGTTGGGCTCACCAACATAAAGGTCATGGTTCCTTTCTGTAGGACCCCCGAGGAAGGAAAAAAGGTTATTGAACTGATGAAGAAGTTTGGCTTGGTACAGGGAGAAAATGGACTGGAAATCTATGTCATGTGCGAGATCCCCAGCAACGTGGTATGCGCTGACGAATTTGCAGAGATCTTTGATGGTTTTTCTATAGGCTCCAATGACCTAACACAGCTAACTTTGGGCCTCGACAGAGATTCATCCCTCGTAGCACACATCTACGATGAAAGGAATCTCGCGGTAAAGCGTTTGGTAAAGCAGGTAATTGACGTAGCAATGAAGAAGGGGCGCAAGATAGGCATTTGTGGTCAGGCGCCCAGTGATTTCCCCGACTTTGCCGAGTTTCTCGTGGAATGTGGTATAGACTCCATGAGTCTAATACCTGATACTGTTATAAAAACCAGGCTGCTCGTAGCCAAGAAGGAAAAAGAACTAGGAATAAAGCCGGAGTAAATAAGGAAATATGAAATCAATTAGAATACTGGGAACAGGGTCTTATGTGCCCCCAAAGGTGTTGACGAACTTTGATTTGCAAAAAATGGGTCTTGACACCACTGACGAGTGGATAGTGACAAGGACCGGCGTAAGGGAAAGGAGAATGGCCGATCCTGATGTGGCAACCTCAGACCTTGCTTATGAAGCATCCCTAAAGGCACTGGAGATGGCTGGTCTCACTGCCAAAGATCTTGGCCTCATAATAGTTGCCACCATTACGCCGGACACATGCTGCCCTGCTGCAGCCAACTGGCTTCAAGCAAAACTCGATGCCCCACAGGCCGTTACATTCGATGTAACGGCAGCATGCTCTGGATTTATATTTGGGTTAAACGTGGCTGAGCAATATCTTAAGACAGGTGTACACAGGTATATCCTCGTCGCTGCCTCAGAGGTCATGACAAGGACCCTTAATTGGAAGGATAGGACAACATGTATTCTTTGGGGCGATGGGGCCGGAGCGGCAGTACTTACCATGGGTGAAAAAGGTCCTGAGTTACTTTCTACCCACGTACACACTGACGGAGCCAATGGGCAGGATCTTTTGCTACCTGGCGGGGGGTCCAAGACGACCCCCATAAGCCACGAGAGTGTGGACAAGAACCTTCACACCCTTAACATGATAGAGGCCAATGCAAGCTTCAGGGTAGCAGTGCGGCACTTCATTGAATCCATAAAAGAAGCCTGCAAGGCGAACAACGTGGCCGTAGAGGACATTGATTGGTTCATACCACATCAGGCCAACCTTAGAATGTTTCAGTCCATTGCAAAGACACTGAAAATTCCCATGGAAAAATTCTACCTAACCCTTGACAGATATGGCAATATATCGTCGGCCTCCTGTGCCATAGCATTGGATGAGGCCGTAAGAGACGGTAGTATTAAGCCAGGCAACTTGATCTGTATGCCCGTGTTTGGTGGGGGCCTTACCTGGGGTGCTGCCCTTATCAAGTGGGCATAGGGACAAGCCATGCCATTGCGTGAGCTAGCAAACAACAACGTGGGTTTCAAGGCCTGGCCCGAAGCCCATTACCCGACCAAACCCACCATATTGATGATACACGGTGCTGGGGGTCGGTCAGAAATATGGAACGCGCAGATTAGGCCCCTTGGCAGGCACTTTAATGCCATTGCCATTGACCTTCCCGCTCACGGCAAAAGCCCAGGCGAATCTTTCACGGAGATACGTGACTACGCCCAGTGGTTCAGCAGTACCATTGCATCCTGTTTCGACGACCCAGTGATACTTATGGGCCATTCCATGGGGGGAGCAGTGTGCCAGGAGTTAGCGTTGCAAAGGCCAGACCTGCTCAGAGGGATCATTCTCGTCGCTACCGGCCCCCGGCTAAGGGTGGCGCCAGCCTTCTTGGAAGGATTAAGAAAGGAATTTGAAAAAACTGTAGGTCTTATTATCAAATACGCTTATTCTACCTCAGCTCCTCCTGTAATGTTGGCCCAGGGGGCGGAGCTGATGAAGGAGTCCGGGCCCGAAGTGCTTTACAATGATTTCGCGGCATGTGATCGATTTGATTGCAGAGACAGGATCAAAAATATTGCCACGCCGACCCTCATTATTTGTGGGGAAAACGACAAGCTAACCCCGCCAGCACTTTCCCAAAAACTTGCCCAAGAGATAGACGGAAGCCGAGTCGTCATCATTCCAGAGGCTGGTCACATGGTGATGATAGAGGCATGGAAACACTTTAACGACGCTGTCGCTGACTTTGTAAACTCCTTGTAGTTGCGAGCAAAATATTGATCAAGGTGCTATAGCACCGCCAGATCCTTAATAGGCTCATCTGCACCTGCCTGAGCGATCTTAACCCGTGTGGCAACCATGGGCATGTTATTTCTTTAAAATATCTGCCATCTTAATGGCAAAAGTCTCTGGTGGCTCGTAGGATTCCACCCGAATGGATCTTACCTCATTACCTCCGCGGTCAATGAAGATGACAGAGGGAACTCCTCTAATATTGAACTGCTTAACCAATTCTTTGGTTTCGGGTCGCTCTCTAGTAAGATCAACCCTCAGTGTGACGAAATTTTTGGCAAAGCCCTTCACCCTAGCATCCCTAAAGGTAATCCTATCCATTTCCCGGCAAGGACCGCACCATTCTGCATAGAAGTCGATTATTACCGGCTTTTTCTCAGCCTTTGCCTGCTGCAATAGGCCTTGCCTGTAAGGTAGCCACTTTATCCCCTCTTCGGCCCTCCATACCATTGACGCCAAGGCAAATGCCACAACGAACAAACCCAACCCAGCGAGGGTCTTGACGATGCCAAAGCGTACAGAGCCCACCTTTGTTTTGTCCAAAAATGCTATGTGCAATCCTGCGGCCACCAATACCACAGGTATGGCAAGGATCTTCCAAGTGGCCCCAGGAATCAGAGGGCGAATCATAAACACAGCCATCCCGATGAGTATCCAGCCAAAACACTTCTTTACCCACAGCAGCCAGTTACCTGACATGGGCAATTTGTCCACAATGCCCGAGCACACGGCCAACAAGGCAAGCGGCAAACCAAGGCCAATACTGAGGACAAAGAAATAAAGAAACCCAAGAAGTGGGTCACCCTTTTGACCGACATAGGTCAACAGGCCTAGAACAAAAGGTCCAAGGCACGGGGCCGCTACTACCCCCAGGGTGAGCCCCATGAAGAAAGATCCGAAAAACCCACCAAATCCCTTTGAAGCGGCATTGACCAGACCACTGGGCAGCTTTAATTCCCAAAACCCGAAAAAACTAAGGCCCATGGCAAATATCACACCCGATACCACGATGAGCACCATTGGATTCTGCAAGGCCGAACCCAACATCCCGCCCGTGAGCGCGGCGCTGACCCCCAAAACAGAATTGGTAATGGACAGGCCACCAATATACAAAGCACCGTGGATGAACCTCTTACCCCGGATATTCTCGCTGCGAGCTCCAAAGTAAGATACGGTGATGGGAATCAGGGGATAAATACATGGGGTGAGGTTGAGGGCCAGCCCCCCCAAGAAAACTCCCAGAAGCGTCAACCAAAGGGCTCCGTGGAACCTGATACCATTGATACCCACTGGGGATTGCCCTTTTGACGCCTGAGATTGGGGAAAATATGCCGCGTTAATGGGTCTCTGGACTGCCCATCTGTTGGCCACAGGTAGCGATACCTTTACAGGAACCTTTTCGGGAGGTAGGCAACTGACTTTTGTGCAAGCCTGATAGCTCAAAACGCCGGTAAGCTCATAGGTGCCGGGATCTGTATAATTTTCGATGTGCAAAACAGCCCTCACGATAATTTCGCCCTTGTAAACCTCCAGTCTTTCATCTGCATAATCTAGCTTTAATTCGCCAGGCTCCGGGTAGGTAACATTCTCGATAAAGATGCCCTGTCCCTTATTAAAGGACAGCTTGGTGGGTACAATCATCTCGCCAGGTTTTTCTGTAGCTCCATGGATGTAAAATCCTTTTAAGATCTTGATCTTAAAGGCAATGGGATAACTTTTTCCAGGGAAGTATTTGTCATACGAATGAATTACTTCAATTTTTGCGGTTGCTCCCAAGACGTGGCTGAAAGCCCCAGCGCCAGTCATAGTGGCGACAACTACCATGAGTGCCATGAATAGCATGCGCACCTTAAACATCCATCTACCCTCAAATTCATTTAGATCTTTTACTACCCAAAGCTTGGCGAATCCTTACAATTGAGCTGGATAAGCTGTCCAAAATAAGGTAAACTACTCTAAAAGTCGAACAGGCAACTTCGCAAGAAAAATTATCCAGCAACACCCAGGTTACTTATGAAACCAAAACCGAAAGCCATTAAGATAAACTTAAAATTTATAAGATTATGGCCGCTTTTCCTAGGGATTATTTTGTGCGTACTGCCAGCCCAGATCATGGCAGCAGATGAGACAAACAATGTCCTTGTAGTCGCTGTGAGCATTCTGCCCCAATCCTTTTTTGTCGAAAAGATAGGCGGATCTCGTGTGCAAGTCATGGTTATGGTGCCCCCAGGGGCTAACCCTGCCACTTACGAACCAAAACCCAGGCAGCTAGCTCAGTTGTCCCGTTGCACCGTTTATTTCGCTCAAGGTCTTCCGTTTGAATCGGCGTGGTTACCGCGTTTTCTCAAGGCTAATCGTAATCTCAAAATAGTGCGTTGTTACCAGGGAGTTGAAAGGGTACCAATGCAAAGGGCCCCACGATCGGCTAAGTTAAAGGTGGGCACCATTCAACTTGACCCCCACATTTGGCTTTCTCCTCCATTTGCCTTTATTGAAGCCAGAAACATGCTAGAGGGAATCCTACGAGCCGACCCCTCTCACAGGGAAAGCTATGCAAAGGGCTTTAGAGAACTTGCAAGGGAAATTGTGGACCTGGATTTGGTAATCAAAGAATTATTTGAGGGTATTGGCAAGCATAATAGTTTTATGGTTTATCATCCCGCCTGGGGCTACTTTGCCAGGACTTACGGATTGAAGCAAATAGCCATTGAAAAGGAAGGTAAAAAACCTCTCGCAAGGGATCTCAAGCGCCTAGTCAGGTACGCTAAAGATAAAGGCTTCAAAGAACTTTTTATACAACCCCAGGTTTCACCTCATTCAGCCCATGTAATAGCCCGTTCTATTGGGGCCAAGCTTGCATATCTGGATCCTCTTGCGCGCCAGTGGGATCGAAACCTATTGGAATCAGCAAAGAAGATCAGAAGGGCATTGAGGTAGCGATAGGCCTATCTCACGGCTGGTCTCACTTAATATTTATCTCGGTTTTCTGTATGGTGGATGCTCCTTCACCCCCTGTAGGGCGCTCCGAGCCTTGTCTCGTGCCGCCCTAGCCTCTTTCAGGGCTTGCTCAAGCTCTTCCCTTTTCTCAGGCGGACAGGTGGCTATCTTTTTCTCCAGCCGCTCTACCTCTTTTTCCAGGCGGTATAGATCCTTGGCTATAACTCGTATTGACATGGTCTTATTATCCTGTACCAGGGGCCTATCAAATCTTTTTCAATTCTTTTAAATCCACCTCAAGTGGCTCAATTTCCTTTTCTTTCCCTAGTTTTCTTAATCGTTTTTTTAGCCGCTCGATCTCTTCCTCGATTTTAGGCAAAATCTTTTTTTGCAGTTTTTCTTTAGCAGATTTACCTGCCCCCTTCATCTGTTCAGTGAGTTTATTAATCTCTTCCCGAAGCCGCCTAATTTCTTCTTTTTCGGGAAGTTTCCTGAGGGATTCCAAAAATTCTTGAACTTGGCTCTCCACTTGTCCAAGGCCCTTTTGCATGTCTGTCATTAAATCATCTATCAGGTCGGCTGTTCTCGAAGACCCTTCCACAGTGGCTCCATTATCCAAAAGTTTGCCACAGCTCTCTGTCTGCACTACTTCAATGGCCTTTTTGCCCGCGTACTCAGGATCGGAGATGATATAGAATCTTGCATTATCAGTAAGCCTATTGTGAAACTGCTCTGGAACAAGTACATCGACCACGAAGTCCCCATTAGGGGTATACTTAACTTCTGTTACCTTACCCACTTGCTGGCCTTGTGAAATAACCCTATGACCTTTAACCAGGCCTTGAACATCGTTGAACCTAATGTGGACTTTCACAGTATTTCCCTGGCACGCAACAGGCAAAAGGACCAGCAGAAAAAACAAAAAAACGGCTCTCTTAGTAAGGGCCATTTTATCCCTCTCCTTTTTGAGCCTCATAAGGCCATCTTGAATTTGCGGCCAATTCAAAAATATCCGAGGCATTAAACAGCAAGGGCCGAAAGAGTTTCTTCTCTACTTCCTTGCAAAGATTAAAATTGTAAATTATCTCATCTCTCAGCCTAGTGTTGTTACGAGCATAGCGGTTAACTATGTAACTCAGCCGCTCTTCTAGTGTTACTATTTGGTCATGATTCACTCTCTTATCAGAGTAGTAGACTATTTCTTTTTCCAATATCCTTCCCTTTGGGTGGAAAGACTTTAGCCGAACGTGTTCCTCCACTATAGGGACCAACTCTACCAAACCCTCTTCCTGGCAGATCTTCATCCCTATTTTCACATGATCTCCCCCGTTGTTCAAGGACTCAGTTTTTCCTATGTCATGAAGCAAAGCCCCTGCCACTATTAGGGGCACGTTAATTTCCACGTCCCTGCGGATTAATTCGCTCGAAATAACGAACGCTACCCGAGCCACAACAAAGCTATGGGCCCTGATGTTCCTTAGCATCTTGTAGGCATCCATTATTTCGGTGCATTTATCTATAGAGGGTATCATGGCCAAACTATTATACCTCACATCACCTTCACTGGTTCGCTACTACCTTGCAATAATATCGAAAGCATCACTTTTTTCAACCGCAATCAGGCAGATGTCGCGAAGGTTTGTTTTTCTTGAAACTATCAACTCGCGAATGTGCTTTCAAGGGAATTATCCAGTCAGAAATCGGAATTTCCGTGCCTCACTTCACCAGATAGTGTATAAGGTTTATTCTAGCCGCTGGACCTGAAAGGGATCATGCCAAAATACATGGACGTGGAACCATGCGACCGCACTACGACATAATAGTTGCTGGGGCAGGACCAGCTGGGACTTCGGCTGCAGCATCCTTGGCTAAGCATGGTTTTAGGGTTCTTATAGTTGAAAAGGAGCGGCTGCCTAAGAGCAAGCCATGCGCGGGAGGCCTGGTAATCAGGGGCCTCCGCCGCCTCCCCCGGGAGATAACAGTTCCAGTGCAAACGTACTGCCATAAAACGCGGGTTTATGTTTCTGGCCTTGACCTTTACTTTTTCACCAAGAAACCCACACCGATCATTGCCATGGCAATGAGAGAGGAATTCGACAATGCTCTCACGGACTTTGCCTTACTATCAGGGGCGGAGCTAAAGGATGGCTGTGAGGTCAAAGATGCCCAAGTAAATGGGACCAGGGTACGAATCGATACAACTTGTGGTGACTTTTCTTCGGACTTCCTGGTGGCAGCAGACGGCGCCCTTAGCGTGGTAGCTAGAAAGACAGGGATCGGGCTTCCTGGGTACTTGGTTCCAGCCATAGAATGCGAAGTACGAGTCAGTGACAAGCGTTTTTCCCGTCTTCGCCAAGCAGCAAGGTTTGATATGGGCTTTGTTCCCCAGGGGTACAGTTGGGTATTCCCGAAAAAAGAACATCTTTCTGTGGGAATAGGTCGCATGCGCAAGGGCAAGGCGGCCCTATGCCATTACCTTCAATCTTACCTCAGGTTCCTTGGCCTAGAGCCAGGCAATATTTTTCAAAAAAAGAGCTCGGTTATAAGATTCTGTACACCTGTAAGCGCCTTCGCAAAGGGGAGAGTGCTGTTGACCGGAGATGCCGCCGGACTTGCCGACCCCTTGACTGCCGAGGGCATTTCCTCGGCCATACTCAGTGGGCAGCTTGCAGCAGAAGCCATCAAGGTATGCGGCACCTCAACAGACAGGGCGGCTGCTCATTACCAAGCACTACTTGAAAGACATATACTGCCGGATATCCGAATTGCCGCAAAGGTGGGTAAATGGGTCTACGACCACCCCCTCTTGATGAAAACAATTTTTCTCCTCTATGGTGAGCGCCTGTGCGAGGCAATGATGGAGGTCATGGCTGGTGAGAAATCCTATTATGGTATTTTAGCAAATCCCTTCACCTACCTGCGCCCTTTCGGACTTGGCGGAAGGTCCACGCGCAGAACCAAGATTGACAAAGAAGTGGTATTCGGATAAGTTTTGTGCTTACATTAGATTTGTCATAATCTCTAGGGGGTGAGCAACATTTCTGACTTCTCTCAACATAGTGGTCGCATAACCACATTTCACATACTACGTCAGGACCGCAAGCACCTTTTGAGCCAGCTAAGGCTCCACTCAAAGTGGAAAAAGACGGTCTTGGTAATCCCTCTCCTTGCCAGTGAGTACACCGATCCAGCCAATCACCCTGTATTTGCAAACATATTAAGGCAACTAAAGGATGTCACTTATCTCGCCACAATTATTTTTGGCCTTGACAGGGCTTCGGAGAGGGAAGCCTTTGAGCTAAGGGATCTAATTAAGGGCGCGGGAATTAGGAACTACCTTATCCAGTGGAATGACGGACCTGGTTTTTCTTCCATATATGAACAACTAGCGAGTGCAGGTTTTAACATCACCGAGCCTGGCAAGGGAAAGAATATGTTTCTCAGCTTCGGAATTGCCATTGCACTTGGTGCTCAGGCAATAGGGCTTATAGATGCCGACATCCGCACCTTCAAACGGGTCCAACTTCATAGGCTACTATTTCCAGTAGTTGTACTTAACTATGATTTTTCAAAGGCATATTACGCGAGGATAGCCAACAGAGAACTTTACGGAAGGGTGAAAAGGTTGTTGCTTGACCCTTTGCTGTTGGCGCTCAAACGAAAGTTTACAGAAAGCAAAGAAGAGAAGGTCCTCAGACTTATCGAATTCTTGCTTAGCTTTAAGTACCAGCTATCGGGAGAGGTCGCCTTCAGGACGGATCTGCTCAAGAAGATGCGCTTTGCCACCAATTGGGGTGTTGAGATCTTTACCCTCATAGAGGTTTACCGCAAGGCCTCTTCCGCCGCGGAGGTAATGTTCACCGAAGAGCCTTTTGATCACAAGCACCAAGAGGTCTCCCCCCAGGACCAACGAAAGGGGCTAAACAGAATGGCGGTAGATATTGTTACCACCCTCATGAATGCCCTCATAATAGAGGAAGGCCTAGAGATATCCGACACCTTCTTCAGGGATTTGGCTATTACATACCAGGCCATAGCCGAAGATCAAATCAGGAAATACTCCGAAGATGCCGATTTTAGCAACCTATTATACAATAGAGACCAGGAAGAATTTCTTGTCCGAGACGTATTTCGTAATTGCATACTGCAAGCAGGAGAAATCCTAACTTCACCGTACCGCATAACAGAACGATTCTTGAGATTTGTGAATTCTTACCCCGAGTTCAAGCCCTTCCTCCAAAACGGGCTTGCTGAAACCATACTGGCCGTTGAAAAGAAAACCCAGCAAAGAATCTTTGAAACACCTCAGACAGTGTCATGGGAAAGGGTTAACAATAAACTTCCGCGAATCTTTTACGATATTATTGAGGTGGTAGAGCAAGAAAAGCGGCGATTCGTTTGATATGGAGAAGGGGCTGTCTCCATGATACAAAGAGGTTCATCTGGCGGGGAGACAATCTCCCCTTTTTTAGTGATCTTTACTGATCTTGACGGTACACTGTTGGATGAAAATACCTATTTGTGGGAAGACGCAAGGCCTGCCCTCAGTAAGTGCAAGGTCCTAGGCATTCCGATAGTGATTGCAACTAGTAAAACCCGAGCTGAATTGGAGGAAATTAGAAAAGATCTTGACCTTCATGACCCTTTTATCACGGAAAATGGCGGAGCCATATTTTTTCCTAAAGAAAAATTCCCTTCTCCTCCTGTCGGTGCGGAGTCCGTGGACAATTTGTGGAGGTGGTCTCTGGGCGTCCCCTACGAGCGTTTGAAAAAGGCATTAAGGGAAATTGCCGGTGAGCTCAAAATAAATATCAAAGCATTTTGCGATATGGACCTGGAAGAAATTATAACATATACTGGTCTGAATCCACATCAAGGTTCCCAGGCTGCCATGCGCGAGTACGACGAACCTTTTTTGATTGAGGGTCTTCATAATAACCAAGATAAAAGCCTCATTGAAGCAGCATCAAGGAAAGGTCTGCAAGTAACAAAAGGCGGTAGATTCTATCATCTACACGGCTTATCAGACAAGGGACTAGCCGCCAAGCAGCTGATTAGGTGGTATAAAGCCAATTTTGGTCGCACATACTCTATAGGAATAGGGGATAGCCCTAACGATTTTCCGCTTCTTGAAATTGTAGACCAGGCAATTTTTGTGGGAGACCCCGTTTTATTGTCCAAGTCCAATATACGTATTAGAAATCTGGTGATTACTCAAATGAAAGGCCCTAAGGGCTGGAATCAAGGGGTTCTGGATCTTATAAAAACCCATGGAGGAAAAGGTTAATGTCAGATGAGTTTCAACCTGAGATAAATCCCGATGCTGTGAAAAAGGCGGAGATGGTCGTGTGCATACCCTCTTACAACGAGGCTGACTCCATTTCGTTTCCTATCAGTCAGGCAGATGAAGGCTTACAGAAATATTTCCCCCAAAAAAAAGCAGTAATAATCAACTGCGACAATAACTCCTCTGACGGAACTCGGGATGTATTTCTGAATACGCCCACAAAGACCCCCAAGATTTATATTTCCACCCCCCCAGGCGTCAAGGGCAAAGGAAATAACTTCAGGAATCTATTCAAGAAGGTTCTGGACCTCCATGCCAAAGCAATAGTTGTTGTGGATGCTGATCTAAAAAGCATCACCCCAGAATGGATCAAGCACCTGGGTGAGCCGCTTTATAATGGCTTTTCCTATGTAGCACCATTATACATACGGCACAAATATGATGGGACCATCACTAACAATATTGCCTATCCCATGACAAGAGCCTTGTATGGGAGAAGGGTCCGTCAGCCCATTGGGGGAGACTTTGGCTTTTCTGCTAAGCTGGCCTCAGTATATCTTGCCAGTGACACATGGAATGAGGCCGTGGCCAATTTCGGGATCGACATCTGGATGACCACCTTGGCCATTGCCAACAAGGCCAGGATCTGCCAATCATTCATGGGAAGACCCAAGATCCATCGCACCAAGGATCCTGGCGCACACTTGGGCCCTATGTTCCGACAAGTTGTAGGTACCGTCTTTACCCTTATGGCACATTTCAGTGACCTTTGGAAAAGGATCAAATACAGCCGACCCACTGCAATTTATGGCTTTGGATTGGGAGAGACGGAGATGCCGCCCAAGGTGGAGGTAGATACCCAGAATCTTTTGAATAAATTCCACGGGGGCTTTGAAGAGTATCAAGATCTCTGGCAGGCAATCTTAAGTCCCGATGTCTTCAATAAGCTCATGGAAATCCGGAGCCTCAAAGAGAGAGAATTTAATTTTCCCACGGATCTTTGGGCACGGCTTCTCTTTGATGTCGCCATCTCATATCGTGACCAGGTGGCCGACAGAGACCTGATGATGGACTCTCTTATCCCTCTCTATTTTGGCAAGACCCTATCCTTCGTCCGCAAGACAAGGAGGATGTCCATCAAACAGGCAGAGGAGGCTATCGAAGAAGACTGCATGACATTTGAAATGACAAAGCCTTACCTGTTAAGAACATGGAATAATCCCAAAGGGGGCGTCTACCACACCTAGCGCACCAAAATCAGATGTACGTCCATCACATTTGTTTTAGTGGGTCCGGTCACCAGCAAGTCACCAGTGGCAGCAAGGAAGTTGTAAGCATCATTGTCCTGCAAATAGCTCAAGGGGTCCAGACCCTTTGCTTCTGCCCTTTTTACGGTCTCTGAATCTACGATGCCTCCGGCAGCATCCGTAGGTCCATCGTTGCCATCAGTTCCACCACTTAGGATGACAACCCTTGGTGGCAAATTCTTGAGATCCATTGCGGCTGCCAGACAAAACTCCTGATTCCTTCCACCTTTCCCCTTGCCTCTTATGGTAACAGTGGTCTCCCCTCCAGAAATTACGCATGCAGGGGCTGCCACAGGCAAAGCACTTTTTAGTATTTCTTTCGCAATCGCTGAGTGAACTCGGGCCACATCCTTTGTCTCTCCTTCTATCATAGAAGAAAGTATCATCGTATTATACCCTAGGGACCTAGCCTTCTTTTCGGCAGCCTGAAGCGCGATGATATTGCTTCCCACTACTATGTTGGAGACATTTTTAAACACAGGATCTCCCTGTTTAGGGGTCTCAGGAATATTGCCCCGTTCACCTTCTTTCAGATACTTTTTAATTCGTTCTGGTATGTCCTTTATTCCATATTTTCTAAACACCTCAAGCACACTACTAAATGTAGATGCATCAGGTACAAAAGGGCCCGAAGCTATGACGTCCATTCTATCGCCAACCACGTCAGAGAGCATCAAATTGATAGTCGTAGCCGGGTAAGCAACACGAGCCATTTGTCCTCCCTTGGACAGGGAGATATGTTTTCTTACGGCGTTTATCTCATCAATGCTTGCGCCACACTCAAGAAGGATCTCCGTCACTTGCTGCTTTTCTTCCAGAGTGATGTCGTCTGCGGGCATGGGCAACAGGGCTGAGCCACCGCCCGAAATAAGCGAAAATATCAAGTCATTTTTTGAGGCATTTCGCAAAATCTCTATGATCTTTTTGGTTCCCTCCAAACCGTTTTCATCCGGAAGAGGATGGCCAGCCTCCACGATTTCGATATATTTTAAAGGCTCTGCAAAACCATATTTTACATTGATCAAGCCGCGCCAAATCATGCCCCCGATAAGTTCTTCAATGGCCTTTGCCATAGGGGCAGTAGCCTTGCCACCACCAACCACGAAGATATTCTCGTATTTTTCAAGGCTAAGTTCTCGTTCTATTCCGGAGTTGCTTCTCACGACCAAGGTTCCAGCTCTAAGTGTCAATGTCCGTTTTACCGCTTCATACGGGTCAACTGCGCTTATAGAACTCAGGAAAATCTCCCTAGCATCCTTTCGAATTGCTTCTAAGCTCATTATCATCCCTCTGTTCGAAGTTACGACTTGTAGCATTGTTAAGGTTGCCAACCTCAAGCAACTGGGCCTTTTGGCAGTAGAATATCTGTCGTGAGGAAATACCACAAAAATGCATATTAGAACAGAAAAGTTGTAGAACTAAAACTCAAATTGAGCTAGATATCTTACAGGGTACCAATCACAGGAAAAACGGAGGAATAGGGGATGGAAAAGTTGGGTCTTGAAGAAAAGTACAAAAGAGCGGTAAGCGTTATATGCAAGCAGGGGGTTATCCCGTTTCCGGTTAACAAGACCACCATAGGTATCATCAAAGAGGTGGTGGAAGACGATGAAGACGAGCTTAATCTTATATGGGCCTTTCGTGACAAGCCATCCCAAACAATGGAAGAGCTAAAGGCCTCCAGCGGGATGCCTGAAGACAAGATCCAGACTTTAACCACGAGCCTTGCTAAGAAAGGCCTTCTTTTCAATCAGCCAAGCTCCGCGGGTATCATGGTTTATAGGATCCTTCCCCTCATGACAGTGGGCTTAATGGAATACAAATTTATGGGAAAACTTAAGGGAGATGAGAAGGAAAGAATATTGGCAGAGCTTTTTCAAGCCCTGATCAATGAAATGCGAGACCAGTTACAGCAAAACTACGACAGCCTCGTCCCTTTACTCGAGCAGATGCCTCCTGTTGACAGGACTGTACCCTTGCGAAAAACAGAAGATGGAAAACCCATAAGGATCATAACCATGGACCGTAAGGTAAAGACACCTACAGAAGTTATTCTTGCCAGCCAATCTGTTGAAGAAATCATCAACAAATTTGATGAAATCGCTGTGGGGAACTGCTTTTGTCGACAGAGAAGAGCGGTATTGGGTGAACCTTGTTCCTTAGGCGCCCCGGTGGAAACTTGTTTCACCTTCGGCAAGTCGGCGCGCCACACCACGGCACAGGGTTTTGCGCGGATGGTGAGCAAAGAAGAAGCCCTCAAGATAATGAAGGAGGCCGAGGAAGCCGGTCTTGTACACAAGGCCTTTCACCCCAATTCAAAGATCTCACGGCCTGAAACCAGTATTTGTAACTGCTGTAAGGACTGCTGCGACACTCTGAGGCTGTGGCGTGATGGTGCCTTTCCTCTAGTTAATGCTACTAATTATCTCTCCGTTATAGATCAGGAAACATGCACAGGATGCGGAGAATGCGTGGATCGATGCCCTACTGATGCCATCAAACTCAACGACGAAGAAAAGGCCGAAAGAAATGAGTCTTATTGCTTCGGATGTGGCTTGTGTGCGCGTTTCTGTCCCGAGGGCGCCATTTCACTTAAAGAGCAACCCCGCAAGGTGATGGTATTGCCGCCTCGCTTAAGACCTACATCATAAACTTAAACAGTGTTAGCCCCTCACCGATTGCTTATGGGTCCTTGAGGGTCAAAGAGATTCTCTCTTCAGTGTGGATTTCTCTGTCTTGTTCTCGCCGATCTGTTGCTTTCTTTAGCTCGACCCTCGTTATCTCATAATCTGCTTGGAGGTGCTCAAAAAGCAGGCCTCGTATCTTGTCCTGGGCCTTGGCCCCAGCAGGGCAGGTTATCTCCTTCTCCACCCTTGTGGTCTCTACAAGAGGGGGACTGGCATCTTGTACCTTTTCGGGTTTTTCCTTGGAGTTAGTTTTGGCCCATGGTGCCTGGCGTCTATTTTCGTTTGAAGAAATAAAAAGATCCAGAACTTCATCCAGCTCTCTTGTTTCTTTTTCAGGGTCCATCGACTTACCTCACTGGATTAAAAGTCTTCTTCGTCTTTGTCTGAAATACCGGTTGGCTGCTCCACTGCACTCAGCTTTGCGGCTTGAAGGAGCTAGCCACAAGTTCTCCTTAACCGGCAAGAGGATGTCCGCCATGGCAGAATTGCCGTTATCGCTGGGACACAAAATATCAGACATGGTTTTCTCAAGGTCAGCCCAAATAAGGTCAAGCCCCATGGTGGCATAGGCTTGCGGGTCAACGTCCACCAGTACCACCTTCTGTCCCTTTGAAGCCAGAAAAAGGATGTTAGTCTTATAACAAAAATAAATCCATGTTGCAAGACAAAGATTCAATATATAGTATTTTTCTTGACCATGACCCCAATTGCTTGTATATACGTCACAAAATGGAAAAAATTCTGTCATGGGGCAAATCATGGACAAAAAAAGAAGGGCCTTTATCTCATGCGGTGCATTTTTTTTGAGTTCAGTATTTGTCCAGTTCGGACTACCAAGCCTAAGTACAGCTGCGTGCCGATTGGTTTTTCCCATGCCCAAAAGGCGACCTGACGCTGCATCACCCCCTAAATGTGCGCCCAAGGTTGCACTCGTAATCGACGACATAGGTAACAGCATCCATATCGCCAGGGCATTTCTTTGCCTCAATTTGCCCATCACCTTTTCAATATTGCCTCTAAGACCATTTTCCAAAGAATTAGTAGATGAAATTGCGGCCAAAGGCCATGAAATCTTACTGCATCAGCCAATGGAACCAATGAGCCCTTATATTGACCCTGGCCCTGGAGCGGTGTACACTGACTTTACAGCAATCCAAATCCGTGAGATCGTCAGAAAAAACATCCAACAGGTCGAAGGGGCTGTGGGAGTCAACAATCATATGGGATCAAAATTTACGACCCACTCTGCAAAAATGAAGGAGGCGTTAACGGTGATAAAAGGGGAAGGGCTGTTCTTTATCGACAGCCTCACCTCACATCGATCAGTGGCATACAGGACCGCCAAAAGGCTTCATATGCGTGCAGATCACCGAAGTGTTTTTCTTGATTACGAAATAGGAGTGGATACTACCGTTAGGCAAATGACACGGCTTGTGTGCCTCGCCATCCGTAGAGGGAAGGCCATAGGAATCGGCCACCCCTTTCCATCAACGCTGGAAGGGATAAAAAGGTTTCTCGGATCGAGAAGAAAACTGCTTGAGAAAGTGGAATTTGTGCCTGTATCAAGACTGGTTTGCGCTTGATATTCTCTATGTCTTATTGCCTGCACAACGCAGGTTTGAGATCATGGATAGTAAGTATAAATCCATTATTCAGGACAACTTGGCCAAGGTTTTTCAAAGCGAGTCGCAAGACTTGGCTTTACGCCTGGGGGCGGATCGCGTTGAGGCAGGATACATCTTTGCCGCCTTTGGGCGGTCCTGTTTACTAACCAAGGATGGCGTGTACCTCGATGGCGCAATCCAAGAGGGTCCAGTAGGAGTCCTTATTTCTCTTTACGCCCTGACTCCCAGCTCTGAGGATATACGCCTTCAGCCTTTTGTTGCATTCAAGGATCTTCCCAACAGCATGCCCTACCAAGGGGCCTTTTCTGTCAACGCGGAGATGATCCTTGTACCTCATGTCCAGGCCCTGGCCGAGGGGCGAGATTTGATAATGAAAAGGTTTAATGGGCACGATGCGCCCGAAAAGCTTCGTGGGGACGTGTCCTTTGTCCTGTATCCTCTACCCAAGATCGCCCTTGCCTACATTCTATACCTTGCTGATGATGAGTTTCCCGCATCTGTAACTTGTCTTTTCTCCGCCAATGCCTTATCCTTTATGCCGCTGGATGGCCTTGCGGATGTGGCTGAGTACACATCCAAATCTATCATTGAATTACTAAGCAGTGCCCATCTATAAACTGTATACCCCTCTCCCCCTCGAGGGGGAGAGGGAATTTATGGATGGAAACTAAGTAGCAAGACTTAGATGATGGCATATTCCCTAGGGGCCATAGAGATATCGCATGTCTGGTAGGCTTGTAGAGATCATTGAACTAGACAATGACTTAAAAGTAGAGATCTGGGACCTCAGCCGAGTGCTCGCTGGAGACAGATGGCTGGTGAGCTTGGAGGCCCGCGCTGACGTGCCTCTGGCCCCCGAAGTGCTATCGTCCACTGATGAAAAAGAAAAGCTCCTGGAGGTGCTCCGAAGGGTCTATGGAGACAAAGTCTCGTACAGGTATAAACAGGAAAGACACTTTGTGGACAAAAGGGAAAAAGAAGCGCTGTTTCAGGAGTTCTTGGGTATCCTCAAAAGAAACGTTGTACCTTATCTTTCCCACAGGGACTTTGCCAGGAGGCTGGTGGCCTCCAAGATTCGTGAGCTCAAGGCCAGGGATCCACGCCTGTTTTTTTGAGGCCCCGACGCATGAAGATAATTTGTGCCCATCAACCTTATTTTGCTCCCTACGGGGGCTTCTTTCAAAAGGCCCTGCAATGTGATGTGATGGTCCTGTTGGACTCTGTTCAGTTCCCCCGCGGCACCACCTGGCTTACTCGGAATAGATTCAAGAATGACCAAGGCGCCCTCTGGCTAACGCTGCCGGTATGGAAAAAGGGGCTTGGCCTGCAGCGCATAATGGATGTGAAGATTTGCCATGAAGGAAGTTGGGCAAGAAAACACCTCTTATCCCTAAAAACAGCTTACGCCAATGCGCCATATTTCAAGGATCACGAACCCTTTCTGGAACATGTCTTTTCAGATAGGATTACCAAGCTGGTTGATTTTAATGAGGAGATTATCAGGCATATTATGGATGCTCTCAAAATCCCTGTGGAGCTGGTGCGTCTTTCCGCGCTTGGAATAGATGAAAGGGAACCAGGCTTGTCCATTTCAGTGGCCAGGAAGCTGGGGGCCACACATTTCCTTGCTCAAAACTCGGCAAAAAAATACTTGGACCATAAGGGATTTGAAGATGCTGGGATTAACCTAATTTTTTTTAACCCTCGGGCCCTCGTGTATCCTCAGCTCTGGGGCCAGTTTATACCAAACCTCTCTTGTCTGGACCTCATACTTAACTGTGGCTCAAGGGCTGCAGATATCTTGGCAAGGGGAATCAAGAATCCGATGCAACGGAGAATCCCTTAGCCTCCAAAAGGGACCTGAGTTCCTCGCCTTCTATTTTTTCTTTCTTTAGGAGAAGCTCAGCACCCTCCACCAGAACTTCCTTTTTCTCTTTCAATATCTCCAAGGCCTTTTCATATTGGGCCCTTATGATCTCTTGAACCTCTTTGTCTATGAGTTCGGCTGTAGCCTCACTGTATTCTCCGCCTCCCTCCATTATGGGGGTATTGAGAAATTGCGACCTTTGCTGCCTTGCAAAGTAGACCTGCCCCAGCTTTTCGCTCATTCCATATTCCTTGACCATGGACCTGGCTATGTCCGTGGCCCTGGAAAGATCATTGTGGGCACCCGTGGAAATATCACCAAACATGAGCTCCTCGGCTGCCCGGCCACCAAGGAGAGAGGCTATCTTGTTAAGAAGCTCCGTCCTGCGCATTAGGAAACGGTCTTCAGTGGGCACCTGCATGGTGTAGCCAAGGGCCGCTATTCCCCTAGGGATGATGGATATTTTCTTTACCGGATCAGTACCGGGAAGAGACAGGGCCACAAGGGCATGGCCAACTTCGTGATATGCCACAATCTTGCGTTCTTCCTCGTTTATGAGGCGGTTCTTTTTTTCAAGGCCTGCGATAACCCTTTCCACGGCTTCCTCAAATTCCTTCATGGTGACCTTTTTCTTCTTGCGCCTGACGGCAAGAAGGGCAGCTTCATTGACCAGGTTGGCTAGGTCAGCCCCCACCATGCCCGGGGTCATATTTGCAATGGTCTCCACGTCCACGTCATCGCCAACCTTTACGTTTTTCAGGTGCACCTTCAGGATTTCCTCCCGGCCCTTTTTGTCTGGTCTGTCCACCAAGATGTGCCTGTCAAAACGCCCGGGCCTCAATAGTGCCGGGTCCAGTATCTCGGGTCGGTTGGTTGCCGCCATCAGTACCACGCCCACCGTCGGGTCAAAGCCGTCCATCTCTACCAATAGCTGGTTCAGCGTCTGTTCCCTTTCGTCGTGGCCTGCCGCCCCCCCTATCCCTCTGGCCTTGCCCAATGCATCTAACTCATCGATAAATATGATACACGGAGCCCTTTTTTTCGCCTGATCAAACAGGTCCCGGACCCTTGCTGCCCCAAGACCGACGAACATCTCCACAAAGTCTGATCCGCTCATGCTAAAAAAGGGTACATGGCTCTCACCTGCCACTGCCTTGGCAAGAAGCGTCTTTCCAGTTCCAGGGGGACCTACTAGCAAAACGCCCTTTGGCATCTTGCCTCCAATTTCAGCAAACTTCTGTGGTTCCTTGAGAAACTCCACTATCTCCATCAGCTCTTGCTTGGCCTCATCCACACCCGCAACATGATCAAAGGTCACCTGCAGGTCGTCTTCCATGTAAACCTTGGCCTTGCTTTTCCCCAGGGTCATGAAACCGGGCTGCTGCCCAGTCATACGTTTCATGAAAAAGTACCACACACCAACAAAAAGGAAGATGGGAACCACCCATGAAAATAGATCCCTCAAGAATGTCGATTCCACTTCTCCCTTGAAGGTGACATTGTATTGAGCCAAAAGCTTTGCAATTTCAGGATCTACCCTGACGGTTCGGAAAAGTATGGAACGTCCCGTTGGCGAGGCATCTCCGGCAAGCCGACCCTGAATCTGATTGGTCCCAATGGCAACCTCGGTGACCTTCCCCTCCTTTAAAAGTTTTAGGAACTCGCTGTAGGGTATGGTGCGGATAGCGAGCATGGAAACGATTGAATGCTGAAGAAGTAAAACGATCCAGATACCAATGAGTAGGTACCAGATGGAAAACCTGTGGTGTTTTTCCATGGGACCCTCCTTTCTTAGCCAGGAGTTACCGTCCTCGCTATGAGGTTAATTGCCAAGCATGAATGTAAGCACAAAGCCAGCGTTATTCAAGGGGAAAATGGGAAAACCTTGAAAAGCCTTCCGTTCTGGACTATGGTCTGCCCAAAAACAAACCAATCGGAGGGGCAATGCTAGGTTACACAAACGAAAAACAAGGCTCCGCTTTTTGGCAAGACTTACTTGCTAACCGCATAGAGACCGCCGAGGAACTAGAGGGGCGACTAGGCCTGAAGATACCCCGCCTAAGGGAGATCATCAGAAAATATCCAATGCGAATTAGCCCGCATTATCTGAGCTTGATAAAGGAAAAAAATGACCCAATCTACAAGCAGTGCGTACCGGATCCCGCGGAGCTTGAAAATGACAGAGGGCTGGTTGACCCCCTTGCTGAGGAACGATTTTCACCGCTGCCTGGGCTCACCCGTCGTTACCCTGATCGCGTGCTTTTCCTTGTTTCTGATCAGTGTGCCACCTATTGCAGATTCTGCAATCGAAAAAGAAAGGTGGGCAGGAGAGGAACAGTAACAAAGGAGACAATCCAGGAGGGCCTTCGCTACATAAAGGCCCACAAGGAAGTAAGGGATGTCCTTCTTTCCGGGGGGGATCCACTTTTATTGGAAACACCGCAGTTGGAAACAATACTGAGGTACTTAAGAGACATTCCCCATGTCCAAATAATAAGGATAGGCACCAGGGTGCCTTGCGTGCTTCCACAAAGGGTCACCCCTTCACTGGTGTCAATGTTAAAAAAATACCATCCCCTATATATCAACACACATTTTAACCATCCTAAAGAGATTACACCAGAGTCCGCAAAGGCGTGCTCCATGCTGGCCGATGCCGGCATTCCCCTTGGCTGCCAGACGGTGCTCCTCAGGGGTGTAAATGATAGTGTTAAAACCATCAAGCAATTGATGGAAGGGCTTGTTAGGATTAGGGCAAGGCCTTACTACCTGTTCCAGGCGGATCAAGCAAGGGGTACGGCCCATTTCTGGACACCCCTTGATACAGGTCTGGAGATAATATCAGCATTGCAAGGAAACGTCTCAGGACTCTGTATCCCCCACTTCTGTGTTGATTTGCCCGGAGGGGGAGGAAAGGTCCTGCTGACCCCCGAATCTATCCAAGAAAGACAAAAGGATGCGCTCATCATAAAAAACTTTGAAGGAGAACTATATGAATACCCCATCTATAGTTAGTAACAAAATGTCAAAATTTTCCCTCTTGCCCATTCCCCGTAGTTTTGTGGGCCAGGGGGCTTAGCTTTGGTCAATAATTAAGGACCCTGGTATTTGATAGGAGACGAAAGGAGATGAGTATGATTAGGGTTACATGTCTAGGAGGAGCAGGCACTGTCACGGGTTCCAACTATCTTATTGAAACCCCTGGAGGAAAAAAGTTCTTGGTGGACTGCGGGCTATTCCAAGGCGGCAAACAGATAGAAAGTAGAAATTGGGACCCATGGGGATTTTC
>Ga0209834_10000138_pt1 | contig 43084 bp, 42 predicted proteins | sample Mar14236cmmetaG_FD_184134 | JGI IMG/M metagenome (GOLD analysis project Ga0209834, IMG submission 184134) | Marine hydrothermal vent microbial communities from Guaymas Basin, Gulf of California to study Microbial Dark Matter (Phase II) - Marker... ... | reverse complement strand
CGGGGTGTTACTGTTTGGCAAAGAGGCGAAGTTCAAAAAAATCTCCCATAAGTGCAAAATCCCTCTCTCAGAAGCGATCTACATTGCAGACGAAATGCGCGACCTCGATTCCGCGCGACATGTGGGGCTCGATATAGGATTTGTCTCCTGGGGATATACCAACCCGGAAGCGTTGAAGAAATTGAATCCGACCTTGTTTTTTGAGAAGGTGGAAGAGATTGGTGAAGAATTGATTAAATCCGAAAAATAATTTTTCTTTTCTGAAAATATAAAAAGCCCCAACATTACGTCGGGGCTTTCGTCATTGTATAGGGGTTATTATTAACTTTCTTTATATTTCTTCAGGACGCCGAGCACATAATCGATATCAGCTTTTCTTACATAGAATTTTATCTATTTATAAAGAAAAAACTTGCGTATTTTTTATTATGGCGTTAAATTGTGTAAAATTATGTTATATCGTTGAATATAGTTGAAAATAATAGAAAAGGAGTCACTCTTTTGAAAAATGAGATTATGACCCTCGAAGAAGTTGCTGAATATCTTCGCGTTTCTACGAGAACGGTTTATGATTGGGCAAAGAGGGGCGATATACCCTGTGGGAAGATGGGAACATCTTGGCGCTTTAAGCGGGATGAGATCGAAAATTGGACAACCCGTAAGCTCACTCCTCGTATTAAACAAACCGAGGTTTTACCGGTCGATATAAAATCCATCTTAGTGCCTGAAAGGTGCATTATTTTAAATACGGACAAGAAACAAGTAATCCTGAATAAGCTTATAGACCTATGCTCCACATTGCCGGGAATCGAATCCCGTAGCATGCTCGCTGAAGCGATCTTCAATCGTGAAAAATTAATGAGTACCGGGATTGGATTAGGTATTGCAGTACCCCACGTCCGATTCTCAGATGTGAAAGAAATTTGTGCCGCTTTTGCACTCAGTAACACACCGATCACGGATTATGAATCATTGGACGGAAAACCTGTGCAAATCGTTATCATGATTATCGCGGGAAGAAATCAACATACCGAGTACATACAGTACTTATCAAAGATAGTATCGATATTACAAGATGAAAATACGAAAATGAAGTTACTCTCGTGCAAGACCGGTGCCGAGATATATTCAATATTGGTTGAAGACCAATGAACGAAACCCTTTTTAATAGCCCCGGCGTATTAGTACTTCTTGGGGTTGGAGTTTTCGGTGGAATATTAACTGCGGTTATTTTTAAACGTATAAAAATACCTCAGGTGCTTGGATACATGGCGACTGGATTAATCCTTGGAAGTAGTGGATTCCATATTATTAAATCTGCCGACATCGTAAAGCTAGCGCCGGTGAACCTTTTCTGCCTGGCAGTCATAGGATTTCTCGTTGGTGGAGAAATTAAATTCGAAACCATGAAGAAATACGGCAAACAGTTCACGGCCATTCTTCTGGGAGAAGGATTGCTCTCGTTTATTTTAGTCACCTCTGCCATTAGCGGAATTGTATATCTGATAAGCGGTAGTATTGCTATTTCTTTTGCCGCCGGTGTTGTATTTGGGGCGATTGCATCCGCAACAGATCCTGCCTCGACAATCGCTGTTCTATGGGAATACCGCAGCGGAGGAATCCTCACAACGACCCTCACGGCAATTGTTGCTCTTGATGACGCGCTCGCGATGACGCTGTACGGATTGGGGAGTGGGTTTGCCGAGCTTTTCGGTCAGGGGCATGCAAACATCGGCATTCAAATTCTTCATGTTGGCATCGAATTATTCGGTTCCCTTGCTCTTGGTATCGTTGTTGGACTTATCATCGCTTCAATCCTGAAACGCTCCTCATCACTTGATGCCACGACAGCTTCTGCGATCGGGTTGCTGATGGTAGCAACCGGGATTGCAGATTTCTACTCGCTGGATGTCATACTTGTATCAATGGCTGCAGGAATAACCGTTGCGAATCGCTATTCCAACCGGTATGAAAGTCTTTCTGGTCGTTTTAAAGCATTTTCAACGATAATCTATGTTCTATTTTTTGTGTTCGTTGGAGCGCGGCTCAGACTTCAGGCAATGCCAATATGGCTATGGGCAATTATTGGAGCATACGTGGTTACGCGTAGTTTCGGTAAAATATTTGGAACCTGGATTGGATGTCGTATTTCGGGTGCAAGTAACGTTGTTTCGCGCTATGGAGGTATGGGGCTTCTTGCTCAGGGAGGTGTTGCGGTTGGACTCTCAATTATGGCTGCTCAAAAGCTGGAAGGCATAGAAATCACCGCAGGGCTACCCCTTGGGGATGTCATCATATTCGCCATAACGACCACTACTTTTATTGTACAGATCATAGGACCAACAATGGTGAAGATGGCGGCTAAAAAAGCAGGAGAGCTGAATCGTAATATTCTTGCAGAAGATATTGCCGCGTCTATGCGCATCTCCGATGTTCCACTCCTTACTCAATTCAAAGCTAATATCTCTATGCCCGTGCGGGAGGTGTTGGCACAATTCTCCCAAAGCCGTGCGGACATTATTCCTGTAGTGGACAATCACAATATTGTTGTCGGTATAATCGGACTAGATGAACTTCGAGACCTGATGTTCAAAGATGTGACATGGGACTGGCTTATAGCCGAAGACATTACATCAAATCCCAAAGCCCTTATACAACCCAGCCAATCCCTTAAAGATGTTTTATCAACCATGGATCAGCTTGATGTTCCAAACCTTCTGGTGGTTGACAAGGGTAAGAGGTTGAAGGGAATCGCCTCCAGGTCTGTTATCAGAGACACAATTCGAAACGAATTAGTAAAAAAAACAAATGCGCAAATTCCTTAGTTGCTGCGTATTAAAAAAGGAGTATTGTATGCCAGGAGAAGCTATTGGAAAACTTACCGTGAGCGATATACGGAAGAGTGTAGTTGAAAATCCTGCTGTTGTTACGATAGGTACTTCAATAAAAGATGCTTTAATAGAATTAGTTGGGGATCACCGAACACGACATATCTACATAACAGATAAAAATGGTAAAATGATCGGTTCCGTTCGAGTTAACAATGTAATTGAATACCTTTTCCCCTATGAAACGCTCTGGCAAAGCAGTTCAGAATATGCAGATTTGGGGATTTTCTCAAAAAAGAATCTGGAGGACATAATTAATAGGAACTTCGTGTATGTCCGCGATTCAACAAAGGTTTCAGATATGATAAGCATAATGTTAAGTGAAAAAATTAATGAACTGCCTGTGCTCGATTTGGAGATGAGAATAATTGGTGAAGTAAATATCCTTGAGGTAATTATCGCATATCTTAAGGATGATGGCAATAAACTTTTGACGAACAATTAGAGAAAATTTCGATTGCATCAAAATCATTACCAAAATGAAAAAACTATAAAATTATTGATTATTCATAGAACGTGATCGAAAAATGTCCTTTGCTGCAATGGTTCTCGTTTTGTGCACTGCTAACGTACGGAACATTAAGAAAAGCATAAAAGACAGCAAATTTGAATATCCTCGAGTTTAATTCGGGGATTTTATGATTAGCCCTTCACAAAAAAGCCCCAACATGAAATCAGGGCTTTTCGTTTATTTTATTAAGTGGTATTAGTGTGTCTCTTTATACTTTTTCAGCACATCGAGTACATAGTCAATATCTGCAGCAGTATGGTCAGCGTTAATCTGGAAGCGAATCTCTTCATCACCTTTTGGCACGACCGGGAAGTTGAGACCGGTGGCAAGTACACCGTTGGCAGTCAGGAATTTTACCAGCTCTGCGGTTTTGGGTGTATCGCGAACCATGAGCGGTACTACTGGATGTGGTCCCTTGATTGTTTCATAGCCAAGATCGATCAAACCTTTTTCAAATTTTGCTGTCATTTTTGCTAAGTGTTCAAGGCGTCTGAGTCCTTCTGGAGAATCAAGAATATCGAGCACTTTTAGCACAGCAGCAGCTTCCGAGCAGGTAATAGGATTTGAATAGATATACATTGGTGCAGTTTCTCTGAGGTAGGTTGTAATGGTTTCGGATGTTACCACATATCCACCGTTCACGCCAAATGCTTTACCCATAGTCCCAACAAGGATATCGACCTTTGTGCCCAGGTATTCTTCTGTACCACGACCGGTTTTACCGAGTGCACCCACACCATGAGAATCGTCAACTATCGAGAAAACACCTTCTTCGAACTTATCATTATACTTTTCACACAACTCAACGATTTTATCCAGCGGCGCATTATCTCCGCGCATGCTGAAGATACCGTCGGTGATCACCATACAGCGTTTGCCCTGTTCCGCGGCATCCTTCAGCTTTGCTTCAAGATCATCCATGTTATTGTGTTTATAAATCATCTTTGCGGCTGGGCGTGAAAGACGGATCGCCTGTATGATACAGTTATGGTTCAGTTCGTCACTGATAACCACGGTTTCTTTTGTCATGAGAGGATAGATCACTCCCATGCTGGTCACATAGGCGGAGCTGAAGATCATTGCGGATTCACGTCCATGGAATTCCGCAAGTTTTTTTTCAAGCTCGATATGTGGTGTATAGGTTCCGCTGATAAAACGCACTGCGCCGGGTCCCACTCCGTATTCTTCTGCAGCATGTTCTTCTGCTGCTGTTACATCGGGATTGAGGGACATTCCAAGGTAGGAGTTGGAGTTCATCTTAATGAATTTTGTATCTCCTCCGCCTTCGATGTAGTAGCGGGGTCCGAACTGACCTTCTGGCTTAAACACCTTGGTGATGACCATTTCTGCACCCTTGTCTCTTCCGCTTTCTCTCAATTCTTGTAAATTCTTCTCGAGGGCTGTGATTAACTTTTTTACAGGCATGTATTCCTCCAGTTTATTTTAATTTCTTTGATAAAACTTCGATCATATCTTTGGTCATCGCTTCCAGGTCATAGACAGGATTCCAGCCCCATTCTTCTCTGGCAGCGGAGTCATCCATGGAGTCTGGCCATGAATCTGCGATCGCCTGGCGGACAGGATCGACATCATAATCCATAGTAAAATCGGGAATGAGCTTCTTTATGGATGCAGCGATCTCTTCGGGATCAAAACTCATTGCGGTCACGTTGAAGGCATTTCTGTGCTTCAGTTTTGCAGGATCAGCTTCCATGATATCTATGGCTCCTTTGATGGCATCGGGCATGTACATCATATCCATGTAGGTTCCCTTTTTCAGATAGCAGGTAAATTTTCCTTCCTGAATTGCCTTGTAGTAGATCTCCACTGCATAATCTGTGGTTCCGCCGCCGGGAAGTGTTTCATTTGATATGATACCGGGATATCGCACACCACGTGTGTCCACGCCGAAGCGCTTGAAGTAATAGTCACAGAGCAACTCTCCCGATACTTTGGTAACACCATACATGGTGTTAGGTCGTTGGATCGTGTCCTGCGGCGTATTATCTCTGGGAGTGGTTGGACCAAACGCACCGATCGAACTTGGCGTGAAGACTGCGCACCCATGCTCTCTGGCAACTTCGAGCACGTTATATAATCCATTGATATTCACGTTCCATGCAAGGTTTGGCTTGGCTTCTGCCACGGCAGAGAGGATTGCAGCCAGGTGATAGATCGTGTCTATCTTGTACTTCGTTACTACCTCGTTCACCTGTTCTGCATCAACACAATCAACCTTCTCGCAGGGACCGGAGTTTTTAAGTGTTTCTCCGGGCAACGTTCTGTGAAATCCTGCGACAACGTTGTTATTTCCATAAATTTTCCGTAATTCCATTGTAAGTTCTGAGCCAATTTGCCCTACAGCTCCAGTAACAAGGATATTTTTCATGTATTCCTCCGAAAGGATTATTTTATTTTTTCTAAGATCACTGTTGCTATGGCTGATTCTTTGGTATGAGTCAGGCTTACATGGACAGCATCAATACCAGCTTTCTCGCAGATCTCTTTTGCTGTTCGTTGCATAGTGAGTTTGGGTTTGCCAAGTTCATCGTTTACTATCTCGACATCCTTCCAGCCAAGTCCACCTCGCAGACCGGAACCAAGGGCTTTGAAAAACGCTTCTTTCGCAGCAAATCTGGCTGCAAAGCACTGCGCCTGAATTGCTACCTTGTCCGTTCTTGTGCAATATGTTCTCTCTGCTGGAGTGAACAGCATATCCACGAATTTCTTGCCATGAGAAGCCAGTTCTTTTTTGATTCTGTGCACTTCTACAAGGTCTGTTCCAATGCCAAAAATCATAGCTTTCTTTTCCAGTTGCTGGTTTTTCTGTCAACTTAATCCATCCGCTTCATCAGAGCTTTTTGTACTACCTCATATTCACTCCAAGGTTGCTCATTTCTTCCATAGCACATCGTTGTTTCGTGAGCTTTTCCGCAGCATAGAACCGTATCTCCATCATCAGCATTCATGATGGCTGTTTCGATCGCCTGCTTGCGGTCTGGTATTCGAAAAAAATCTTTACCTTCATCTCGCTCCTGCTCAAGGCACCCCTGCGCGATCTCGTCTATTATAGCATTAACATCTTCTGTTCGAGGATCTTCTGCAGTAATATATATCTTATCTGCAAATTTACTGGCAACAATTCCCATCTGTTTACGCTTCTTTATATCTCTAAGCCCTGCACTCCCGAAGACAACATGAATCTTGTTCGGTGTGAAGGTTCGAGTGGTTTTCAACGCTTGTTCCAGCGCATATGCAGTATGTGCAAAATCAATTATTACTTTGAACGCTCCCTTCTCATATGGAATCAACTCCATTCTACCTTTGATATGATCTAAGGTTGTAATCGCTTCTGCGTATGCGTTTGTGGGAATGTGTTGCGAATATGCAACAGCACAAGCGGCAAGGATGTTATGCACATTATAATTTCCAAGCAGAGGGCTTTCTATCTTGAATTCTCCCTTAGGTGAATGTACAACAAAAGATAGTTTGCCCTGCTTATTCTCAATATTTTCAGCTCGAAAATCCGCAGAAGACTTCAGTCCATACGAAAGATGTCTGTCCGCTAAAAATTGAATAAATTCCTCGTAGTTTGCATCATCTTTATTGAGAATTGAAATCTTCGAAATGTTTTCTTTTTTGTAGGATTGTGCAAGCATCGTAAACAATCGCGCTTTCGCTTTAATATATTCTTCCTGAGATTTGTGGTAATCAAGATGTTCAGAAGTGATGTTGGTCAGGACAGCCACATCGTATTCGCACGCTTCCACCCGGTATTGTGCTAATCCATGTGATGAGGTTTCGATTACTGCATATTCACACCCGGCTGAAACCATTTCGTTAAGATATTTTTGGATGGAAATCGCATCTGGCGTCGTGGTGTGAAATCCAGTTTCGTAGATATGTTCTCCGATTATCGCATTGATGGATGTAATCAAACCCGCTTTAAGATTTGCATGCTGTAAAATATGATGAATAAGCGTGGATGTTGTTGTTTTCCCATCGGTACCGGTTACACCGATCACAGTAAGTTTTCGTGCAGGATAATCATAATATGAAGCTGCAATATGAGCCAGAGCTTTTCTGGAATTCTTCACTTTAATGACGGTTATTCCCTTGTTATCAGGCATGAATTGCTCATCCTCGAGCACGAAACCTGTTGCTCCATCTTCAAGTGCATTCTTTATAAAAGCATGCCCGTCTTCATCAACTCCTTTTATTGCAATAAAAAGGTCATTCTCGTTCACCTTTCTTGAATCAAAGTGCACGTTTTGTATATTTTTATCAGGGCTTCCTTTCACTACTTCATAGTTTTGAATATCCTGCAGAAGTTTTGCTAGTTTCATCATTCCTCTAACGAATCCGAGATCTTACCTTTTTTAATGAGACTGCGCAGGGACACATAGGTTTTGATGCCAGCATTCATGAGTTTATACCAGAAGGGCTTGAATACATAATCGTGCATACCTATAAAAAGCTTGAGCTCTCCTCCAAATCCTTTTTTAAATCTATATACTCCATAGAGCGGATGATCCTTATGCGGGTGTGCAGGAATACCCCATAGATCGTATGTTGAATATCCGTGTTTCTTAGCCCATTGAATGATATGCCAGTGCAATGCCTGGTTGGGCATGACGTTTCTGTATTTATTGGATGATGCACCGTACATATACCAGATTTTGTGCCCGAAAGCAAAGATATAGACTCCTGCAATGGGTATATCTTCATAGTATGCCAGAAATAATTTTACCATTCCTTTGTCTGCCATGAGTTCGATCACACGTTTATAGTATTCGTCTTTATGAATAATGAAGGCATCACGCTCTGCGGTCGTTTCGTAGATATCATAAAATTTTTGCGCCCCCTCTAACGAAGTTTCTTCGTGCACCACAACCCCCTTGCGCCCTGAAAGGCGAATGTTGTAGCGTGTTTTTGACTCACATCCTGCAAGAATATCCTCTTGAGATTGTGTCAAATTCAAGAAGAATGTAGCGCGAGGTTGGATCTGTTTTTTTACAAAAATAAAATTATTTTCCTGCAGGATTTCCAGCGCCCGTTCATCATTTTCTTCGATCTCTGGGTCTATCTTTAATACGATAGCTTGATGCTGCGCAGCGACCTTTTTTATTTTTTCCATAAGAACGGTAACGTGTGCTTTGTTATGATAGTCAAGCACTGGTCCCCGCGGGGCGTAGAACAAGCATTTTCCCAGTTTGGGGATTCTTCGCTTCTGAATGGATATTCCTCCAACAATCTTGCCATCCTGATATAATGCTAGGCGTATCGGTACCCAGCCTGAGATTTTCTTGACCTCTCCCCATTCATAGGTCTGGATGATCGGGCATGTCACACTGGAAGCAAGAAAATCATTCCATGCTGTAAATTCGTCTTCTGTACTTAGTATTCTACACTCGAGCTTTTCGTTCATGTGTCTTGTTCGCATCTGTTTTGATTTTGAGTCCTTCATTCAACTCGTCCTGTCAACTTTTTCCTTATTTGAGCTTGTTATGACAACATAATTATTGACATTGTCTGGTCAACTTGATATATAAAAAAAATTCTATATGAACATGAAAAGGAGCTTAATATGAAGAAAATCATCTTCCCCTTGCTTGCGGGAATTATGTTCTTTGCCATGATTGGTTGTGGTGGAATACTCTTTGCGCAGGAACATGAAGAACAGAAAGAGGAATTAATGAAAAATCCAGAAGTTATTCTCCATACGAACTATGGTGACATGAGGATAATGCTATATAATGAAACCCCTAAACATCGTGATAATTTCTTAAAACTGGCAAAAGAATCTTATTATGACAGCACCCTTTTTCATCGTGTAATCTCGGGTTTTATGATCCAGGGCGGTGATCCTGATTCCAAAAACGCAGGAAAGAATACTCGTCTCGGTGCAGGTGGTCCCGGATATACAATTCCGGCAGAATTCAGAAAAGAGCTTATTCATAAAAAAGGAGCACTCGCAGCAGCACGTCAGGGAGACCGGTTCAACCCTCAGAAGCGTTCTTCCGGCTCGCAGTTCTATATCGTCGTCGGAAGAAAATGGACAGCAGATGAGATAGATATGATCGAGCAGCAAAAGGGATTTAAATATACTGATGAACAGCGTGAAATATATATGACCTTTGGAGGATATCCTTTTCTCGATAGAGAATATACGGTTTATGGTGAGGTTGTTGAAGGACTCGATGTGGTTGTTGCGATCTCGGTGGTCGATACCAATCCTGCAGACAGACCACTCGAGGATGTTATCATAGAGAGTGTGGAAATTGTTGAATAAATAATAATCATTGTGAGATTCCTTTTGACACCAGGAAAACACCACTTATTATGTTAATATAATTTCTCACAAAGATTGACATAGAATTCGATGAATCTGAGTTTGTAATAAAATAAAAATTGCCGAACGGAGGTGATACTTAGTGACGAAAGTGGTAGTTGGTAGAGACGAGAGCTTTGAAAATGCATTTCGTCGTTTCAACCGCAAGGTGCAGCGTTCTGGCGTTCTTTCTGACATCAAGAAAAACCGCTATTACGAAAAGCCAAGCGACAAGAAGCGTAGAGAGCTCAAAGCAACTTTACGTAAACTTAAGCGTAACAGTTACAGATATCGTTCTAGATAAAATGTATTATCTTACGTAAACGACAATGGAAATTGTTAATATTCTAGCCCTCGGAATTGTCATTATTTTCGGGGGCTTCGGTTTTATATCTGGCTTTATCAAAGGTACGGCACGCCTGATCGGCTGGATCATCGCATTGATCCTTGCCATCAAGCTTGGACCGGCATCGTCTGTATTCTTTCAGGAAACCTTTCATTTTGCTCCCAAGACCGGAAATATCCTAGGGGGAATTATCGTGTTCCTGATTGTCATGGTACTCATCGCTGTCATCGTGAAGATAATGAAAAAGTTGGTAGAAACACTCAACCTAAGCTTTCTCGACCGTTTGCTTGGCTTCTTACTTGGATGCTTTCAGGCAATGATCATAATTTTCCTCCTCTCCCTTGTCATACAGGTGATCCCGGTCGCAAAATCTGCACAATCTGTGATCCTTCAGGCGGGAGTGCCCGAATGGAGTAATGAGAAGATCGCACGAATCCTTAACGCTACGGGACTGGATTCGCAGATCAAAGAAAACCGCTATTATCAGGAACTCCTTAACCTTCAATATAAACTTAACAAAACTACTGAAGATCCTGCATCAGTTTTGCAATGAAGAACGCTTTCGAAGAACTGGAATTCGATAAAGTAAAGGCGTTGATCGGTGCTCAATGTATCTCACCGCTTGGACAACGGTACGTGGATTCGCTAACTCCTCTATCTGATAAAGCTGAAGTTCAGCACAGACTCCTTCAATTACAAGATGTGATGATGTATATCGAACAGGGTCATCATTTTTCTCTTTCCGGGCTTCAAGACACGGAGAAATTATTTAACTATTTCGGGAAACATGAACTTTTTACTATCGAAGAATTTTTAAGGTTCGGAAGTAATATCTGCATTGCGAACGCACTTCTGGGAGACAAGGACATACAGGAAGATACATTTCCAGAGCTCCATGCAACCATTAGTAAGCTCTCCCCACATCACGAGATTGAAAAACAATTCGGCAAGATCTTTGATTCGTCGGGGGAGATCAAAGACTCGGCAAGTCCAGCACTTGCATCGATTCGCAAGAACAAGCAGAAAACAAAAAAGCGTATTTATTCCGAACTGGAGAGTATCCTTGATAAGAAAGATTACGATGCTATCATTCAAGATAAAGTTGTAACTATTCGTGATGAGCGTTATGTGATACCAGTTCGCGAAAGTGGCGTATCACAACTTAAGGGTATTGTGCATGGAAAATCAAAAACAGGTGCTTCGTTTTATGTTGAACCACTTACCGTGATGCAGCTTAATAATTCTCTAATTGCGCTTGATGATGAAGAGAAAGAGGAAATACATAGGATACTGGCCGCGCTTTATGATGTTCTCAAAACTTACAAGGATGAGTTGCGGGAAAATCTCATCGTGCTGCAGAAAATCGACTTTCTCAATGCCTGTGCGCACTACTGCTGTAACATCGATGCACACAAACCCACGATCGAAGAAAAGCCCTTGCTGATTCTCAAAAATGCGAGACATCCCCTGCTCTATCATACATTTAAAGATCCAAAAAAAATCATTCCTTTTTCGCTCCATCTTGGTGATAAATTTAGAGGAATTGTTATCTCTGGAGTCAATACCGGCGGAAAAACTGTTACACTGAAGGCAACTGGATTGCTGGTAATGATGGCACTTTCTGGGTTGTTCGTTCCAGCAGAAGAAGCAAAGATAGGAATGTTCACTCAATTTTTCACAGATATCAATGACGAGCAGTCGATCGAGGATTCAATAAGCACATTTTCATCTCATATAAAAAAACTCAATATCATCCTTGAAAAAGCGAATGATTCTTCGCTAGTACTTATTGACGAGTTGGGTACAGGAACCGATCCCGAGGAAGGCGCAGCATTTGCGCAGGCGGTCATGGAGCATCTCATCTCCAGAAAATCAAAAGTAATCATTACCACACATCTTAACAAACTTAAGATTTTCGCATCCGAGCATCCATTGTGTGAGAATGCGTCCATGCGGTTCGATCAAAAAAAACTACGCCCCACATACCAACTTGATGTTGGTTTCCCTGGAAACAGCTATGCTCTCGATATCGCAAAGGAATATCATTCACCGGAAGAAATCGTTACCAGGGCACGAGAGTTGATCGACGATAACAGTCTTCAGTTAAGTGAGTTGCTTAAAAAAACCGAGCAACAACGAATACATCTCTCTCAAACTATCTATCAGTTCAATCTTAAGAACAAGCTGCTTGACCAGCGCCTGAAATCACTTGAGGAGAAAGAGAAGAACTGGAATAAGAGCGAAAAAGAGCGAAAGAAAAAAGCACTTGAGAAATCCGAAGCATACCTTTCCGAATTGCAGCGGGAGTTTGATCACGAGGTCGATGAACTGAAAAAACAATTCAAGAAAGAAAAAGAAATCGAACATACAAAAGTCCGGGAAGTGCGGAAAAAGCTCTCGGTTGAAAGATCTAGGCTACAAACTCAACAGGATGAACTATCAGACATTGATTATGTCCAGGTCGCTGACTTTAAACCGGGAAAAATAGTCTATATCAAACCTCTGAAGCTTGTGGGTAAGATTCAAACTGTAGATAAGAATAAAATAACCGTGCTGGCAGAGGGTTTGAATTATTCCGTAAAAAAGCGGGATTTGTATGAGGTTCCTGGGAATATCCAGAAAGAATCTCAAAAAGAAGATAAGGATATCATGGTTCATGCAGAAATCGACCATGATTTTGCTCTGGAACTTAACTTGATGGGATTGATTTTTGATGAAGCACGTCCCGTACTGGACAAGTATATTGACAAAGCAATCCTGTTGAATTACCAGAGAGTAAGAATTTTACACGGCAAAGGGACAGGTCAACTAAGGCGCAAGATACGTGAGTACTTGAAAAACGATCAGCGCATCAAAGAGTTTGTCTCAGCACCTCTGCAGGAAGGCGGAGACGGCGTGACCGTGGTGTTTTTAAAATAACTTATGCGATACGATCAAAATCTGCTCGACGATATTAGATCTGCAAATAGTATTGTAGATGTGATCGGTGATTATTTGCCGCTCAAAAGAAGTGGTGCGAACTATTCTGCACCCTGCCCTTTTCACAGCGAAACTAAAGCATCGTTTATGGTTTCTCCACGCCTGCAGATATTCAAGTGCTTCGGATGTGGTAAGGGAGGAAATGTCTTCACCTTCCTGATGGAGTATGAGAAGATAACCTTTAATGAAGCGGTGAAAAAACTTGCAGATAGAGCAGGAATAAAACTTCCCTCCTTCGAGGAAATCTCACCTGAAAAGAAAAGTCTCTACAACTCCCTTTACAGTATCTATGAGATGGCAATGCGATATTATCAAAAAAATCTGATGAAAAAGGATAATCCTGGTCTGGCTTATTTGAAAAGCAGGAATATTTCGGACAAGTCCATTAACACATTCAAGCTCGGGCTGGCACTGGAAACCTTTAGTGGGCTCTATAACCACTTGCAAGAAAAAGGTTTTTCTAGGAAAGTACTTGCAAAAAGTGGTTTGTTCACAAGTACCAGTAATGGAGAGCGAGATAAATTCTTTAACCGTATTATATTCCCCGTTTTCAGCGCTGATGGAAAAGTGATTGCTTTTGGAAGCAGGATCTTTCGGGAAGAGGATGACCGCGGTGCAAAGTATCTCAACTCGCCCGAAAATCCAATTTATCAAAAACGAAAACACCTCTATGGTTTGTATCAGACAAAATCTTCAATCATAAAGAAGGATTCAGTGTTGCTTGTGGAAGGCAATGTGGATTTGATAAAGGTATGGCAATATGGCTTAACCCATGTGGTTGCGAGTCTTGGCACGTCTCTGACAGAGGAACAGGCAAAGCTCATTTCCCGCTATACAAAGAACATCTTTATTCTTTATGATAGCGACAGTGCTGGAAATGAAGCTGCTGCCCGTGCAATATCGACATGTATTGAAAATAATATTTATCCGAAACTCGTGATGCTTCCTCCAAACTCCGATCCGGATGATTTTCTGGAAGCACAGGGATCCGAAGCGCTGGAAGAACTGATCGATAAGGCAAATACATTCTATAATTTTATCTATAAAATTCGGCTTGCGCATAAAAATCCTGATCAAAAAAGAAAAGCGATCAACGAGGTTATCGATTATCTTCTACTTATTAATGATCTTGTACAGCGAGAAATGTATATTCAGGAATGTGCAGAATTTTTCAAAGTAAGCGAGACCAGCATCTACCGATCTCTCCAGTCAAAGCAAAAGCAATCATGGAAAACGAAAAATCCGCTTAATCTTAAGGTCGATCCTTACCATGAAGAAAAGGAGGTCATACGGCAGATACTTATCTCACCACATCTATGCCAGGACTATCTCGATGACCTTGAAATTGATTATTTCACGCATCCATTGATACGAAAACTCATCACCTTTGTGAAGACAAATGAGGATTATCCTGAACTAGTTAAAAAGGGAGCCCAATTCCTGGATGAATTTGATCCTGAAGATGCGCAGTTTATTACTGATTTACTGTTCAATGAAACTCCAGCAAGCAGGGAAGGCTTTGAAAAAATGGTGGTTGGGTTGCAGATCAAAAAGTTAAATGTTGACTTGCAAGCGCTAAATGAGTATATTATAACACATCCTGATAATGAAGAAAAAATTAAAGAGAAAGAAGCGATTCAAAGAAAAATTAATCAACTAAAAAAACATGTAAAAGGTGGTACGGTTAAGAAACTCTTAAGCTAAGTTTTCGAGTGCCGTGAGTCTTTATGAAGACGATAAGTGAATTTATTGAAGACCTAAAGCAAAAGGGCGAAGAGCGAGGATTTGTCACATATGATGAGATAAATCAACTTCTCCCCGAGAATCCGATCTTTCTGGATAAGATCGACGACATTTTTAATGAGCTGAAAGATGCCGGGCTTGAGATCCTCGACGAGACAATGAAGGGAGGCATTCGTAAAAGAAAGCGAACTTCCAAGCCCAAAAAAGCATCCACGAAGATCAGTTTTTATGACGATCCTGTACGTATGTATCTTAAAGATATGGGCAAGGTTCCTCTGCTTACACCAGATGGGGAAGCTATGATCGCCAAGCGTATCGAGGATGCACAAACAACTATCAACAAATTGACCCTTAAGTGTGGTAGTAGTCTTCGGGAATTTCAAAATGTGATCAAGCGTTACCGCGAGGGCAAGATAAAAATCGACCAGATCCTTAAAATCGAGTTTGGAAGCTGGTTTGACAAAGAAAATAATGAGCGCCTGATAAGTCTTATGGAAGAGCGTATAAAAAAAGCGCTGTTCTACTCAGATGAGATTGAGAAGATTATAAATAAGAAACCGTCGAAGAAGTATAATAAAACTCAAACCGTTGGTGAAAAGATCAATGAAAATCGTGAGAAAATTCTGGAACTCTTCAGTGAATTCTATTTTACAGATGTCATGATACAGCGGCTTATTTACCGTGTCAACAGCTTACTGGGAAGAATTAATGTAAGTCTTAACCGCATTAGTGCAGTTAGTAACATCAAGGGTTATAGTACAGCAAAAATTTGCACACTCGGTCGAAAAGCAGAGAAAAGCAAGGACGATTTCAATGAAGTGGCAGAAATGTCCGGGCTTGATCCACACATCTTTATAGATGCCCTGCGTAAGATAAAGAATAACCGCAGAAAGATACGCAGGGTCGAACTCGAAACCCGTATGACTGCCGATGAACTTAAGCGGCTCATGGAAAACATTCGCAAGGCACAGGAAGAAAAAGAGCAGGCAAAGAACGATATCATTAAGGCAAATGTGCGTCTCGTGATCAGCATTGCCAAAAAATATAATAACCGCGGGCTCAGCTTCCTCGATCTTATTCAGGAAGGAAACATCGGTCTTATTCGCGCTGTGGAAAAATATGACTATCATAAAGGATATAAGTTCTCTACGTATGCAACCTGGTGGATACGTCAAACGATCACCAAAGGAATTGCTGATCAGTCCCGCACGATACGTGTTCCTGTTCATATGGCAGAAGCAATTAATAAGGTGAACAGAGCACATAATAAGCTGGTACAGGCACTTGGCAGAGAGCCCTATCCCGAAGAAATTGCTCAGGAACTTGATCTCCCGGTGGAAAAAGTGAAGAGTATCATGAATGTTTCAAAACGCCCTGTCTCACTGGACAAGCCAGTGGGTGATGAAGACGGAGATACAACGCTCAGCGATTTTATCGAAGATGATAACATGATCTCTCCTGAAAAGATCGCAGAACGAACGCTTCTTCGTAAACAGGTCGAGGCAGTGCTTTCCACGCTCACAAAGCGCGAAAGACGAGTTATCAAACTCCGCTTCGGCATCGGCGATCAAACTCCTCGTACTCTCGAAGAAGTGGGACACATTTTCGACATTACCAGAGAGCGTGTTCGCCAAATCGAAGAGAAAGCCAAAGAAAAACTGCGACACCATAGCAGGGCTAATATTCTCAAAAAGTACATGGACACTTTTGAAGAATTCAATAGATAGATCATAACCCCTAAATATACATGAAACCCGAGTTTTGCCAGACTCGGATTTTTTTTTATTAGCTCCACTCGGATAGACAATATTGAAAAATTTTGGGGGTATGCAGGTATCTGAATATTTCATTGAATTTGAGCATCTCAAAACTGCTCAAATTCATTTTGCTAATAACCCCTAACCCCTTTTTTTATTGCAATTTTTGATTCGGCCTCTATCATATTTTTTCTAAAAAACACGCCACGCTTGACATAAAAATTTATGTGTTGCTAATTTTACCCTGTGTAGGGTTGTTTTACACAAAGTTTAATTGGTGGAGACAATGAATAGAAAAGAAAAAGAAATGCTGGCTCGCCGTAACGCAATCATAGATGCAGCAGAAGAGCTCTTTTTTTCAAAAGGTTTTGAGAGAGTAACGATGGAAGAAATTGCCAAAAAAGCTGAGTTTACCCGTCCTACGCTATATGCATATTTCAATAATAAAGTCGAACTCTATGTAGTAATCTTTACGAAGATTTCTCTCCTGCGGTGGAATATGCTCAATGGGGCTATGGCACAAAAAGATACTGGGTACGATAAACTCTATGCTTTTGGTGATGCGTATTACGAATTTGCAATTCAATATCCTGAATACCTGAAGTTTATGCTGTACTGGGATCACTATGGATTGCCCGTCGATAAGATTGATCCTGAGATCATGGCCGCATTTACAGAACCGAGAGATAAAGCACGCATTGACCTTATCAATGCATTTCAGCTCGGGATGAGTGATGGAACAATCCGGAATGATATTGAGATAGACTATGTGATGCCTTATTTTTGTATCACAACACGAGCTGTACTCAATGAGGTGGTACTCGGTTATGCAAATAAAGATTATTACTACAGCTTCCTGAGGTTATTTCTTCGGGGCTTAAAAAAGTAATACATTTCTGGAGGTCTTTAATGACAGTATTTGAGAAAAAGGCAATCAAGGGGTTTTCTTTCTTCATATTTCTTATCCCTTTCTTCCTTGCAGGTCAGAATTACCTTGATATGCCAGAAGGAATTTCATATGACGGCGCTTCTAAAAGCTATTTTGTGTCCTGCTGGAATCCTGCCTGTGTGGTGAAGATAGACAGACTGGGGAATCAGGGCATCTTCAAATCCGGTCTTGCTGCATGTGCAAACAATGTTCTTGTGGATTCTATTCTCTACGTTTCATATCGATACGGAATAAAGGGATATAACATTCGTAATGGAGATCAGGTTTTCTATAAAACTATCTCTGCAAATAATTACTTTGATGGCATTGCATATCATGAATGTTATCTTTATCTCATTAATCATGGTAAGAAGCTTTACAAAATACATATTGCAGACAGTACACACGAGCTTCTTGCGAGCACTGGTCTGGGCAACTATCCATAGGGATTGATATACGATGAGGTTAATGACAGACTCTTAACATGCTCGTTCCAGAACAGCGCGCCAATCGTCTCCATCGACCCGGAAACCGGACAAACATCATATGCCTTATGGACAGGTTTACATAATCTAGATGCAATGGCACAGGATCATCATGGTAATATCTATGTTACCTGTAATGGGACAAATTCGGTATATAGATATGACTCCAATCTTGAAAACAGAATCGTTGTGTCATCAGGTCATAACTGTCCGTCAGGACTTGAATATAACCGCGATGGCAATATCCTTGCGGTTTCGAACTTCTTTACTGACATTGTTGATTTTGTCTCAATGGCTCCTTTCTCTATAGATGACATCCCAGAAGAGGGATTGAAGTTAAATCAGAATTTCCCTAATCCTTTCAGAAATTCTACTACTATTTGTTTTTCAATAAGCGAACCTGCACATGTAATATTAACTCTATATGATACGCGAGGTAGATTTATTACAACACTCCTTGATGATTATTATCTTGCCGGTTCCTATGATTTTCTTTTAAATGTTGGCAGTTTTTCCGATTTAGAACTCTCCCCTGGAATATATTTTATTCATTGTAAAAATACTACCCTCGAACTGACAAAGGAGATTACATTAATTCGCTAAAAAACTTATTGGGCTGAGGTGGTCTTATATTATTTGGTTCGGATTAATCATAAAACCTGACCGATATTTCTGTGATGTGTTCGTTCTCCTTCAGGATCTTTGTCTGAAATTCAATGGTTGTGAGAAAACCTTTCGTTTTCTGCGGCTCGAATTCACCGAAAATCATTTTTGATCCTAATTCCAGATTGTCCTGATAGACTCGTACAATTATCCTTCTTTTTATTTTAAAAGCTGCTTTGTTTTCTACTTCGAAATACACCTGGCAATAGGATGGTGCTTCTGTCTCGAGGGATATTTCACCAACTGCAAGATATTTATCAAGCTGTGAGTGGCAATATCTGGTTTGAAGAACTCCAAATACCGCTGCTGCAAGTAGGGCTATCCAAATCCATAGTGGAACGCGCTGTTTCAGTCCTGTGCTGGTTTGTGGCTTTCTTATTCTAAACATAGTATCCTATTATAAGATTAATATTATTTATGCAAGTTTTTTTATATACAATGGTGTGGTAAACAGATCAAAAACTTGTTTCAATTTGTACTTTTATCTGTCTGGTTCTTTGCAAGTTCTTTTCTTTCCAAACTTTCTCAGAGTATTTTGCCTGAACAGAGAGATGACCCCCTAAATCATATTTGAGAAGTATATATACAAAAACTCCATCCCCCTTGAATTGAGAGTTAAGCATAATTCCATCAAGATCGTTTTCATACATGTACAAGATAATATCTCCAGTGTGGTACTGGCAGAATCGAATGTAGTTCTTCAATGTCGGAGAAATGAAATATTTGATCTCCTGATAAAGAAGAATACCCGCATCATATTTATCTGCATTTGTATAATGATGATAAGTAAATTCACCTCTTAATTTTAATTCTATGTGATCATTGATTTTCTGTATGAAATCGCAACGATGGATATTGCGCTTGATCTGGTACAGCTTACTCGTATTATCAATATCTCTCCATCTTTCTTTTTGCTTAAAGTGGTAGGTGAGCCTAACTCTACTCGTTTTCCATCGTTTTTCAAATTGTACAAATGAGTCGAATCCATAGGTTGGGAGATCTCCGTATGTTTTTTCACGAGGAAAACTGAATACGTCGAAATATATGTCTAGTCTTGATTTCTTGAATGGTCGAAAAGTAATCCCGTAATAGATACCTCTTTCGTTATCGAAATCTCCCCCTTCGTGGAAGGGATTCCCATGAAATGTGGGGAAATACTTTTCATAATCCCTGTATAAGATTAAATTATCAAATTCGCCCACCTGCCATGTAAGACCAGCAAGAAAAGCTTTGTGTCCACTTGCGAGTGCAGCCTCACCGAAAACAGTAATATTTTTGAAGTTTTGATACCAATCGATGCTGTATAGATCTTGCTTCTGTTTCATTGCAGAATCGCAGAAAGGGTAATTATACAAATCTCTATAAAAAGTGAAGCCGGTTGTGTTAGCCTTTCCATAGGAAAAATGTGCTCCATACAATGTTTCTTGAATTGCGTCTTTCTTTTCCTCCTGAGATTCATTTCTGTGAAATCCTGTAATATCTATACTCTTGATACAACCATTTTCGATGGTTCCGTCCAGAAGATTGTTGGAATAAAATGGGAGGATAGAGAAATTGCCGAGTGTTATTTCGGTTGCTGCTCCAAACAATGAAAATGCTTCATTGGTAGAAGTATAAGGTTTTATGTCCTGATAATGTTTGATTGGTTGTCGGGTTGCATTTCCTCCTTTTGAAAGTCCCATTTTGGGTGCAAAAAGAATACCCTGTCCAAAAGAAAGGCGATAATTTCCTATTGCGAATCTTCGTACAAAGGACAAATCTTTTCCATATAAGCATGTGCTCCAGAAATCTAACCAGTTCTTTTCTCCTTCGTCCTTTTGTGCGAGAAAATATAAAGAATAATTTTTCCAGTTCAGTTGATATCGCTGATAAAATTTCAGCGGAGAATCATAAGCTGCATCATCTTTATATTGTGCCCTTATCCTGGCAGCAATTCGAACAGGCACAGGCTGCGATGTGGAAAGATATGGTTCTATTTCATTAATAATATCCTCATCAATTCCGGCATACACGAGCTGTTCAATTTTTTCTATCTGATGCTTTTCCCTATACGCGATGATGCTTTGTACCTCTATATCAGAAAGCCAGGGAAGCTGTAGTAATTCTTCATATGATGCAGCATTTACAGAGAGCTTATGTTTTTCCAGATATTCCAGATGGCGCTGAAGTTCTGTGGAAATATACGTTTCGTCCTCTGAGGAAAAAAGCTTCTCCATTTGCTCCTCTGTATCCTCCGCATTAATAATACAGCATATTACACAACTACTCAATAGAATCAGAAAAAACTTACTTCCCATAACCAATCGTCATATAATGAGACAATTTCAGAAATTCATGCGTCTCTATAGCATATTGTATCTTGATGCCTGCCAGATTAAACTCTACACCGGCCGTAAATTGATTCGGTTCTGTATGAAATCCGGAAAAGAATCCTGCATTCTTGATTGGATAATATGCAATCCCAACTCTAAAAGAAAAAGCATAATCGAATTCTTTGATGAAACCGCACCCCGCTTCTAGGTTCTCGGCAATCCTATAAGATATGAAAGTACGGTTTTCCTGAGGTAATGGATCATTCTTGAGTTCACTGAAGCTGATATTAAGAAATGAGGTTGAGAACATTAGTTTTTCATGTTTTGCAAGCATTCCGAGATCAAATTGATAAGCTGTTTGTGAATCCATTCCCTTTGTTTTATCATTAAGAAATCTCGCTCCAACTCCCATGCGGAGCTTTTTCAATATCTCAGCATTTGCGGCAAGCATGAATGTCTGCTCTTTATAGATCTCATCCCCGAAATCCTGAAATCCCAATCCGAGGGTTACCCGCCCAAATGAGTATGATCCCGAGATATTTTTATATGATATACCTTTATAAGAAAAAGGGATCCCATAGGTAGATGAAAATTTCGGTCCTGTTCCCATTGTAGCAGGATTGATAAACATGGTAGAGGATGAATTATCTAGCAGTGAAATTCCTGAGAGTGCTGCGCTCTTAGCAGAGGGAGGAAATTGTAGAAAAGCTCCTTGCAATGACGACATAATAAAGAGCACAACAAACAAAATTATGGATAGAATTTTCATAACTCGCTCCACATCTATTTTTTAATTTTAAGTATAAGTTTTATTCTGTTTTTTTGTCAATTTTTTCTAACATTAGTAAAAAAAGTGGTACCAGAGGCCGGACTTGAACCGGCACGAGCGCGAAGCTCGAGGGATTTTAAGTCCCTTGTGTCTACCAATTCCACCACTCCGGCACGCAATAATTTTGGAGGCGACACCCGGATTCGAACCGGGGAATAAGGATTTTGCAGACCCCTGCCTTACCACTTGGCTATGTCGCCAAAAAAAATGGAGCGGGAAACGGGATTCGAACCCGCGACATCTACCTTGGCAAGGTAGAGCTCTACCACTGAGCTATTCCCGCTTAAGAAGTTGAAAATTTTTTGGCAGTGTTTCTTATGTCAAGAATTTTACATGTCTATTAACTTTATAAATATACTAAAAAATTTCTCTGTGTAAACAGCTCAATATCTTAAAAGGGGTTTCTTGTCAAAATAGTAGCCAAGTATCTTCCCTGCTGCTTTTGCTGCAATATCCGCTCCCGAACCTCCCTGCTCTACAAAAACGACTACAACGATCTCCGGATCGTTCATGGGCGCTATTGCCGTGAACCATGCGTGGGTATCTCCATAATAATTCTCTGCCGATCCTGTTTTCCCGCCTACCATAATATCTTTTACGCGAGCCATACCACCAGTTCTTCCCTTTGCGTTCACGGCCTCGTAGAGACTCTGTTTGAGGAAGTCAATCGTCTGCTGGGAAATAGGCATATGGAAGGATGGATAGTATTTCTTCTCCTTCTCTCCCTCTTGAAGAAAATAATCTGCAAAATGTGGTCGCTTGACGGTTCCATTGTTTGCAATCCCCGCATAAAAACAAGCAATGGATATTGGTGTTAATAACACCTCTCCCTGACCAATCGAGAGGTTCAGGAGATTACCTCTCGTCCATCCAAGTTCTCCATAATGTTTGTCATACCATTCTGAACTCGGGAAAAATCCTTTTCTGCTCCTCGTGTATCCGACAGGTAAATCCTTGATTAGATTACAATCCTCAATAAAGTTTTTAAAATCATTAAGATTCATTATTTCAGCAATTTTGTAAAAATACGAGTCACATGATTCCCGTATAGCATCGAGCATGTTCATTTCTCCGTGCTCTTTCCAGCACCCGAAGTGCCTTCCTCCGTATTCAACCCCCCCTTTGCAATCTACAAGTATATCATAAGGTTCAACCAGGTTCTTCTCAAGTGCATAAGCAGCTACTACGAGCTTGAAAACTGAGCCGGGAGGATATACTGCACTACATGCTTTATTTAGAAGTGGATTCCTTTTATCAGATGTTATTTGGTTCCAATATTCTTCATTCATGCCTGTGACAAAATTGTTTGGATCATATTGTGGAGTGCTGACCATTGATATTATTCCTCCGGTCTTGCAGTTCATAACGATTGCCACCGCAGTGGTATCTTTTGGCAATATTTCTGTTACTTTTTGCTGAAGTTCCTTATCCAGCGTCAGAACAATATCTTTACCAGGGATGGGTGGTTTGCCAGAAGTGTTTTTCATCAGTTCAAGTGGAGCACCGGTTGCATCTACTTGAATGACATCATATCCTTTTTTTCCTTTTAGCTCTTTCTCATAATATCTTTCCAATCCTACCTTGCCTATATAATCTGTTTTGGCGTATTCTTCATCCTTATACTGCTCGTACTCACTGGCTGAAATTTTACCCACATAACCGACAAAATGCGATGGCATATCATAATAACGCAATGCTTCTGGCCTTACTAATAGTGATGGATAATCATCGCTTCTCTCTTCAAATCGGATAGCTGTTGCCATATCCAAATTATCTTTTATCAACACGGGGGCAAATTTATAAAACCGATGCTTATGAATAAGGTCTAGAATTTCCTGTTTTGGCATATCCAGGTTTTTTGAAACAAATTCAGCAACACTATCGCGGTCAACTATTTCTTTGATATCAATGTACAAGGACAGAGAAGGGATATTTTCTGTAAGCGGTTGCATATTCCGGTCATATATAATGCCGCGTTTTGCGGGTTTCTTTATTATTCGAAAGTAATTCTTTTCTGCTATCTCCTTGTACTCATCGCCCTCGATTACCTGAATCTTAAAAAGAGAATACCCAAGTATGGCAAAAAGCACAACTACAAGCAGTAATAATTGGTCGGCTTTGAAAAACTTTTTACTCATTTCTGACTAATACGTATGTTAAGATGATCAAGGAGATAAAGAAGAAGCATCAAAACGAAACTATATATTGTGTTGTAAAAACTCAGTAATATTATTTTTCCTGCTGGTAATTCGTTTCCTGTATTGAAGATAGAAAAAATAAGAGATGCCCCAAAAAAATAAAATACGTTCGCGAGGAATATAAGTAAAACCATCATTCCCATCTGCTGCCTATTCATATATTTCTTTAGATTACCTGTTGTATATGCAATGATTACGAACAGAAGGGCAGAGACCCCAAAGGATGAGGGGAGATTTAGATCGAGAGCTAATCCAAGGAGAAATGCCAGTACCAGCCCCTTTATACCTTCTCTTATAATGCAGAAGTACAGTACGACCGGTAAAAGGAGATTAGGAACTGTTTGAAATAATCCAATTGCCGGTGCATATAAAAACTGCAGGTAAAACATTAGTATAGAAAGCAGGATCAGTCGGAACATTTTTTCTCCCAAACCAGGCAGAGTGGGGTCAGCTCCATTTGCTGTCCCTGTGGATTATCATTCATTATCTCTTCAAGTAATGGGGCATCAATTCCTGCTGATTTCCCTATCACCCACGAGCCGCCAATGTCATTGATATCCATTATTACAGCATCATTACCTGTTTTAGTATAAATCTCTTCGCATATTTCATTCGTATGGATCGGTCCTTTGATAACAGTACCCTCATAGGGTGGTACTGGAGAAGTGTGTGCTGCATCTATCAATGCTGCCTGCATTCCGGCTATTTTATAGAAAAGTCCTCTTATGCCAAACAGTTTGCCGATCGCTCCGCAGATTGATGCGATGATTATCCTTATTACTCCACATTCATCTATGGCACATTGCATACTTGTCTTTGAGCGCAAACCCACTCCATAAGGGACTTTTTTTACTCCCCGCCAAAGAATTCTGGCAAGGAATCCAATTTTGATATCCTTCTCGTTAATTGCTCGACCCTGCGTTATCGCTACCGGGCTCTCACTCATCACAATTACATCCCCTGGTTTTCTATATCCCTCTGTGTAAGAAAGAACAATATCTATTATATCATCTTCAGGTGTTAATATTTTTGTCTTTATCGGCTGTCTGCAGAATATTTTGCAACCGACCTTTTTTTCAGTAATTTTATCTTTCATAAGCGCGTAACACTACTACTGATTCAATATTTGCAAGATTCACAAAAGGCTCTATCTCTGCTCTCATAAATAGTCCCTCGCTTGTCTGTTCTATACGTACAATCTTTCCGAAAGGAATCCCGGGAGGGTAGATAGAACTCAGCTTTGATGATTCTATCATGTCATCTATTTTCAGATCGCTCCCAACTTTTATCATTTCAAAATATACTTTCCCTTCGAGGGTTGTTTTGACTATTCCGTGAACTCTGCTCCTTCTATCAAGAGCCCCAAGTCTGAAATACTTGTTCCCAAATGTTTGAACAACCGAATAGTTTAGATAGACTGCAACTGTTTTTCCCACAAGCCCCTTTTCCGAGATCACTGGCTGGTTTACTTTGATACCCTTATTTCTGCCGCCATCAATTGTAAGTGTTTCATAATTGAGGAATGAACCTGTGCCAATAACATCTGATACAACGAAATCATATCCCGTAAGATCTATATTTTCTTGCAATTCTTCCCAATTCTCGATGTGTTCCACCTCTTTCTGGATTTGGCGTAATTCATTCTGGGCGAGGAATAATTCCCGTCTGAGATATTGATTGTTTTCATAGATTTCTGATAAGTTTTTAAGATAATTAAGTGATGATGTAAGGGGGAGATAGAGGGTTCTCCCTACAAATTGAGCTTTCCTTATCCTGCTTTGGTCATTCCCTAAAATCAGAACGATACAAAGCGTCAGAAGAATGCCAGCAGTGATATTTCTTTTGGCGGTCATAATAGTATTGTGTATCTAACAAAATGATGTTTATACGTCGGGTAACAATACTTTCTCGTATTCCTCGAGATTATCCAGTATTTTACCACAGCCCATCACAACGCTGGTGAGTGGATTATCGACAAGAGTGACAGGGAGGTTGATTGTTTCTTGTATCTTCTTATCAAGCCCCATGAGTTGCCCTGCTCCACCGGTAAGAACCACTCCTCTGTCTGCAATATCCGCAGAAAGTTCTGGTGCCGTTTCCTCGAAGAGTCTCTTCACTGCATCAACTATTTTGATAACCGTCTCAGAAATACCTTCACGAACTTCTTCAGAGGATATCTTCATAGAAACTGGGTACCCGCTTATGAGATCTCGTCCCCGAACCTCCATTGTCAGTTCATTATCAAGTGGGAAAGCGGAACCTATCTTCATTTTTATTCTTTCTGCTGTTGATTCTCCAATGTAGAGGCTGTGTTTTCTCCTAAGATAAGCAACTACAGCTTCATCCATTTCGTCTCCGCCTATTCTGATAGAGTTATGATCCACAATGTGAGATAACGAAATAATAGCAATTTCTGTGGTTCCACCACCAATGTCGATGATCATATTTCCATGTGGTTCATGTACCGGTAGTCCCACACCGATGGCAGATGCAAGGGGTTCTGAGACCAGGAATACTTTACGTGCTCCTGCACGCTCTGCTGATTCCTTAACCGCTCTCTTTTCCACTTCTGTAATGCCGGAGGGTACTGCAACTATGACTCTCGGGCGGATAAGGAATTTTTTCTGTTGGGATTTCAGTATTAGGTGTCTGAGCATCGTTTCTGTGATCTCAAAATTGGCGATCACGCCGTCCTTCATAGGCTTAATTGCTTTTATCTCTTCCGGTGTTTTGCCTAGCATTTCTTTAGCTCTATTACCAACGGCAATGATTTTCTTGCTATCTGTTTCTACAGCAACGACAGAGGGCTCATTTACCACTACCCCATGCCCCTTCAGATATACAAGCGTGTTTGCTGTTCCAAGATCTATTGCGACATCGTTGGTCAGCCAGTTTAACAAAAAATCTAAAAACATTAGTTCTCCTTCTTAATAAAAATTTTCGCACCTGGTGGTTGCTAATTCAAAATCTAAAATAACAAATTCCTTTTCTACGATCGAAAAGACTATATTGTAGTTTAATCCTTCCTCTATCTCTGCAGGAATCTTAAATCCTCTTTTTAATAGTATGTTGAGTTTCTGATCTATCATTAAAAATAGCAGTTGAGGATTTCCCTGTCCAAAGGGAGAGAATATTCTGTTTACTTCGCGAAGTTTATTAGTATTAAACTGTTCTTCATCGAGTACATAATCAATATAAAAATTCTTCATTTCGTTTTTCAACGCTGCTATCTTCTTTTTATGTGCTTCACTAAGCTGTAACAAATGCTCTTTGATTCTAGGGAAATCCTTTGCATGACAGGTAAAACCAGCTGCTTCTTTATGTCCTCCATATTGGATTAGCAACGAGCTGATTTTCTTCAAATAATCCAGCCAGTTGAAACCTGAAGGTGCTCGGCATTCTGCTGTTAGTACGTCATCCTCCCATTTTGCGAGAATAAGAGAAGGTATTTTATAAGTGTCGGTTATATATGAGGTTGCTACGCCAAGATAATGTGACGGAATCTGATTTGATTCATCACAGCAAATAAAAAATTGGGGCTTCTCTTCGTTATATTTTTCCTGAATTATTTCTTGAATATTTCCGACAATTTTCTCATTTTCATGTAGTCTGTTTTCAAGCTCATGGTAAATCTCTTTTACATTCTCAATATTATCTTCTATAAGCAGCTCCACTCCCTGATGCTTACCATTTTCATCTCTGCCTATAGTCAGCAGTAGAATTATTTTGCGAATTGCTTGTTCTTTCGGTGTATTCGGATGCTGATCCATGAAATACCTGAGGAATGGATTATGAGCATTATCTAAATTATAGTATAGATGTTTGGCAAAAATCCTATTATCGTCCATCAAAGGCATCCTATCTGCGATAGTACCAAGTCCGGCTAACAGAGGTGCAGATGTATCAATGGGTGTTTTGGATATCTGTGCGAGAATTTTTACTACATTATAAACTACCCCGACACCAGCCAGAAATTTGAAAGGAAACCGGTCATGCTTTTTGTGTGGATTCACAATTGCAGAAGCCAGTGGTTTTTCTTTCATTATTTTATGGTGATCGAGTATAATTGTTTTAATCCCTTTTTTCCTGAGATAAGCAATAGGTTCTGTTTCAGTTATCCCAATATCCACAGTAATGAGTCGTGTTGTTTTATGCTTTAAAACCCAATTAACAAATGTATTCTGTAATCCAAATTTATCGTATTCCCGATTAGGAATATAATATCTCAAATGTTTTGCCCCCATTCTTTTGAGGAAAGAATAAATAAGCACCGTACTTGTGATACCATCAACATCATCATGACCAAAAACTGCTATCTTCTCGTTATTCTGGACGTATGAAAGGATCTTTCCTGCTGCTTTCCTTGCTCCGCTTAGAAGACGTGGATCATGACATTTGTCCAGAGTTGGTTGTAAGAATTTATCTCTATTCTTAATCTCCCTGCTCCGAATAATCGAAGTAACAATATCTTTTGTCTGATGATTACGAATAAACCAGTTTGATTTCACGCCTTTTATTCCCAGTATTGCTTATATTTCGGATCAAGTTTTGGTATTTCTTTATCCTTTTTGTAATCCTTCGGATTCCTCCACCAGTCTGATGAAGTAAATCCAATCGAGAATTGAATGAATTCATCTTCATACTCATTGTTCGTCAATGAACCTCGTACCCCATATGCAAATGACACACTTAATCTGCCCTGTTTCTGTAGCACCGTTGGGATATCAAAACCAAGTGTAATTGCTTTTTCATCAATATAGGAACCATCATTTTTGCAGGAAAGCTGTCTGTAGTATCCACCTACCCTTGTTGGGAATCTCCAAATGAACTCCTTTTTGGGATTGAAGGATAGTCCCATAGATAGCATGTTGGTATTTCGTCCGTTCATTGTCTGAACATTCGTATCCTTCCAGAATGTGTGTCGATAATTTGCTTCTATATAGATATTCTTAAATACATTCCACCCAGCACCGAATCCGAATTGCATGGGAATTTCATAGGTTGAGGTGCTCTTTTGTACCCAGTCATAATTTGAATGGTCCTGGTATTCAATTCTATATGTATCATTGGAGTGTAAAGAAAGTTTGGTTACGAGAAAACCTCCAAAAGAAAATTTACTTATTGGTACAGTAAAACCAGCTGATAAGTTCATCCCGTCCAAAAGATACTCTTTGCGCTCTTTGTAATCTACCAATGCTTCATCATCAAAATCAATAGTAGTCTCATTAGATCGACTTCCAAAATTATAATTGACATTGATCCCGAAACTGGTTCGTCCAAACTTTCTTGCAAGACAGAAGCCGAGTTGGTTTAGCGCTCCAAGTTTATTATTTCGTGCAATATAATCTCCTCCTGATACGGTGGAATCTCTTTTGGTTGTTTGTAGCCCATAGAAATATTTTTCATGATAGGATAAACCGAAAACCATCCCTTTTGTAATCGGAAGATATATCACTGCATAAGGGATACTGGAAACTTTGTTTGTATAAGAATCAGTATCATCTTTAAAAATCGTATATCCAAAATCTACCCTTGAAGCAAAATTTGCTTTTTTCACTGTGGTAAGTAATGCAGGATTGATGACTGAAAAATTCCTTCTTGATATAGAACTGATTCCTGTGTATCCCATACCCGCCGAGAAATTATCTGTACCAAAATGCTCCTCAACAAACCCAAGAGGAGAGAACATAGATTGCCCTGACAATAGAGTTAAAATACATAAAAATATTATTAGAAGGAGAAATTTTTTATAAAACATGCTACCTCATTTAGTAAAAACAGGTTTTGTATATGTCACATGAAGAGTTGGAAGACTCCCTTCATAAAATTGAACATAGTTATAATTCTTATTTTCTGTTAAAGATACTATTGCTATGTATGGATTATCAAGATCGCCTCGAATTATCCCTTCAAGAAGGGTTGTGATATTAAGTAGCAATGAGGAATCCTCTTGCATGTAATATGAGTTTGGTGTTGATGAAATAAAAGTTATTTCATTTGCCAGAGTATCCACTACATAATAAGCACGAACAGATAAAAAACTATCACCGAGATACCTTTTTTGCGTCATTGTCGAGTCAAAAAATACTTCTGCTAAATTTAGACTCAGCATCTGTAGATCTGCAAGCTTTAATCCCAATTGCTGTGCAATAGAAGGAATATCCAACTTCATCACCAATCTTGTCGGAGCAAGATTAGCAATAGTGTAAGTGTCAATATCATAGGAATCACGATTCAGGTCTTTTGCGACAAAGATATCTTTTGTGTTCTCAATCTCAAGAGTATCCCTTTTTCCTGAACTGTTCCCGATTGATACAATTCTCAGAATCGGTGCATTGTTCGAATTTCTTGTATAAAACTCAACGAATGAACTATCAGCGTAAGGGGCATCGAGTAACATTCCATAATTGAGTGAATCATGTTCGATCCAGTTTTTAACCACAGTTGAATCAAAAGGAACAGTAATTGAATCACTTGATACAGTAAATATGAGGGGCTCAGGAAAATCTTCAAAATTCGTTCCTACCGTATCCCACGTGGCTGAACCAACTGCCCAGTATTTTGTCATTCTGTATGCATGAATATCTACATAATCTCTTAACTGTACAGCAGTTTGGAATACTAGGTTGCAGCTTTCAAAATGTATGCTGTCTAACCAGGTTGTATCAGGAAGATCTCCAAATTCAAGCAGAGACCTCGTTCTTACATTATTAAAAAATCCTGCAAGCATAACCGAATTATCATTATATGTTCCTATTGAATCCACAAAGGATTTGCACAAGGAAACAATATTTGTTAGCGTATCTGTTCCAATCTGGATATCCTGATCGAAGCCAATAAAATTATCTTTCTGAGTGCAGGCAAACAATAAAGAAAGAGACATTATTAAAATGAGTGTAATGATTTTGTTCATAAATACCTTTTCTAATACATTTAAATAATATAAAAATTAGTAGTACTAATAGGGGGTGTGAATTTGTGGAAAAAAGAGAGAGCGTTAGTTTTAATCATCTTTTAAAGAATTTTAGTGTGTGGAATAAATTGTTGATAAGATTACCTTATCCACACGAATAGAACGAAAATAATTAAATAACTTTAGAAAAACACATTCATGCACAGAAATACACACATTTTGTGGATAACAAGGTGAATAAGTATAGATGCTCATTTTGTAATGGCCTCGGTAATTTCATTAATCTTGGATTTAAGATTTTGGTCTTTTCCCAGTTTTTGTGTGATGATTTTTTTTGCATGAATAATCGTGGTGTGATCTTTTTTATTATAATGATTTGCAATCTCAAGGAGAGAAATATGAGGAATCAATTTTGCAGATAGGTACATAGCTATCTGTCGAGGGAACGCAATTTCCTTTTTTCTTGTCGGTTCTTTAATTTGATTTTTTCCGATTTCAAAATATTTAGCCACTTCTTCCTGAATCAAGTCTAAGGTAACAGGACGCTTTCTGTTAGCCATCATATCTTCGAGGATCTTTTTCACATCTGTTACTTCAATCTGATGGGGTTTGATATTTTTATATGAAGAGAAGGCAAGAATTTTTACAAGAGAGCCTTCTAGCTGACGGATGTTATCATCGAAGTTCTCCGCAATAAATTCCAGAATTTCGTCTTTGAGCGTGATATCTTCTTCATCACATTTTTGTCTGAGAATAGCAACACGAGTTTCATAGTTAGGTCGCTTGATATCTGCTAACAAGCCCCATTCGAACCGAGAGATAAGACGGTCTTGAAGCTGTTTGATCTCTTTTGGAGGTCTGTCACTGGTGAGGATGATTTGCTTTTTAGCATTATATAGTGTATTAAAAGTATGAAAAAACTCCTCTTGGCTTCCCTCTTTTCCTGCCAGGAAATGAATGTCATCGATCATAAGGATATCGAAGGTTCTGAACTTTTTCCTGAAATTGATCGTCGAATTTGTCTGAATAGCAGAAATCATCTCATTGGTGAAATCTTCAGTAGTAATATACAGAACCTTTTTGTTGATTTTATTATTAACAATAGAATTACCCACTCCCTGCATCAGGTGTGTTTTACCAAGCCCAACACCACCATATATGAAAAGAGGATTGTATATTTTTCCTGGTTTGTCAGCAACAGCTTGTGCAGCAGAAAAAGCAAAATGATTGTTATTTCCCACAACGAAACGACCGAAGGTGTAACGCGGATTCAATCCTGTATCAAGAGAGACATCAAACTTGGAGGATTTTGAAAATGAGTAATTGTTAGGAGCATTATTAGTAGAACCGATAAAATCCACAACAATTTTCTCTGCAGTAAGATTATAAGCGATTTCTTCTATAAAAGATTTATAATGCTGATCAAGCCAATCTGCAAAGAATTTGGTGGGAGCTTTTATGGTGAGCGTATCATTGACCAGGCTGAACTCTTCAGTTTTATCAAACCAGGTAGAAAAGGTCTGAGGTTCTACCTGTTGTTTTATCTCTTTTAAAATTTGAGACCAGAGGTTTTGCGTTTCAGCCATAAGCAGTTATCAACCTTTTATTTTACTGTTTATCAGAAAGATACGACGCTAAGAGAAAAATTATCCACAGAGTTATCAACAATTTATTAACAACACTAACTCCCAGTAATTAGGCGAGATAGAGCAAAAAATATTATCTCACGAATTTACTTATCCACAAAAGAGTGAATAATTGACCTTAACAATTTTTTTCAAAAAAGGAGCAATACGACATCCCCTGTCAACAAAAACTTATCTATTGACAACATTCATATGAAAAGTGAAAAAATTTTTGAAATATAAATTGAGATAATTACTCTCAACAAAAATTTATATGCTGAATTATACATGCGTGCATTATGTGTAAAACTTGACATAGAGCATAAGCATTATGCAAAGTTACCTCACGAAAATTGGTATAGAAAATTTATATGATGGGTGATAAAAAAAGCTGGCATGTACTTGTAACAAGTGATTCTTCGTCAGGAGTGAAGAATTTCCATCTCTCAAAATTACTTTTCACCACAGTAATAATTTTTGCTGCATTATTTGTTGTATCTGCTGGTGTAATCACCTATTTCTTTGTTAATGGGGAGCTTGACAGACAGGAATTGAGGAAACTCCAGCAGCATAACTTACAACTCAAAACAGAGATGACGAGGATCAATTCCTTGCTGGATACAATACAATTTGAACTCAAAGATGTGCAAGAGAAAGATAAAGAGATAAGAGAACTCGAAGGTCTTCGGTCTATTGATGACGACATCCGACAAATGGGTGTTGGTGGTACACAATATTTTGATTCGACATTCTATGCATTCGATCAGGAATTATTTGATATTCATAACAGTGTACTCAATAAGATTGATGCCTTTAACAGACAGATAGATTTTGAAGAACAAAGCTTTGAGGAAATATCCAGATATCTTAATGTAAAAAATACTATCTATAATCACACACCATCGATAAAGCCGGCATACGGAAGAATATCAGAGGTATATGGGTATAGGATTCATCCGATTTATCAGAGGAAACATTTTCACCACGGTGTGGATATAGCCAATAAGATCGGCACAGTTATTTATGCCACAGCAGATGGCAAAGTTACCGATATGGGCTACGACAAGGATTATGGTAAATATATTGTAATCGATCACGGATATGGCTATCGAACCTTTTATGCACATCTGAAAACCCGGTTTGTATCTATCAACGAGGAAGTAACGAAATATCAGATCATTGCTGAAATGGGCACCACTGGGAGTTCTACTGGATCACATCTTCATTACGAAGTCCGGTTCTATGGCAAGAGTACGAATCCGGTTAATTATTTTAATAAAAAGAAATCTACTATTTACGTAGATAAGCGATATCTTTCATAACGAATACGACCTATTTTGCGAAAAGCTATTATTTTTTGTAATAATAATTATGATGATTTTGCACCAGATTATCCTTTGGATGGTGTGATAATCGCAGCAGACGGAGGGGCAGAATATCTGAAATCTCAAAACATCACTCCAGATATCCTGATCGGTGATTTTGATTCGTTATCTGAAGAAATATTGCATTTTTTTCATGGAAAAACAAAAGTACTCAGATATCCAGAAAAGAAAAACAAGACCGACAGTGAACTGGCAATGGATTTTTGTGCTAAAGAAGGATATGGGGAGATAGTCCTGATTAATGCGGTGAATGGACAGCTGGAACATTCATTAGCAAATATATTCATAGCAGAAAAATATGTGCAAAAAGGGATAAAAATAAATTTTATTAATAGAAATAGTGAAATTTTCGTACTTCACGGAAAAGAAAAACTCACCCTGAAGACCCATAAAGGACAAAATGTGTCCTTGATTCCCTTGAGCGATGACGTGGATGTTGATATCATACAAGGTTTTCAGTATCCTCTCATAAAAGAAACTCTTTATAGAGTAACAACACGAGGGGTAAGTAATGTAGCAAAAAAGCAAGAAGTCTCAGTAAGTATATCAGCAGGTACACTCTTGCTCATTAGAGGAAGGTAACCAATGGCAGAAAAAAAATTTGAAAAAGCATTGGAGCGACTTGAAGAGATAGTAGAAACCCTCGAGCAGGGTAATCTCGACATAGAAAAATCCCTTGAATATTATGAAGAAGGTATTCACCTAATCAAGCAGTGTTCATCGAAATTAAAAAAGGTAGAGAACAAAATCGCATTGCTCGGAGAGATTGATGACGATGAAACTCAGTAGGAAAGAGATACCCCACAAAGGAGTATTTTTATGACCAAAATGATGCGTTTGAAAAAAGACGTGAAAGAGAAACGAGAATTGGTCAACATCGTGATAGATCGTTTTCTGCCCCGCAAAGATGAATATCCAAAGATCCTTCACAAGGCAATGCGCTATACGTTATTTGCTGGAGGAAAGCGCATCCGCCCCTATTTGACCATAACTACCTACCAGCTCTTTGGGCACATGGATAAGAAGATACTCCCTGTCGCAGCAGCCATAGAATTGATCCATACATATTCTCTAATTCATGATGATCTGCCAGATATTGACGATGATGATCTTCGAAGAGGTAAACCCTCCTGCCACGTAGAATTTGGAGAAGAAATAGCACTTCTTGCCGGTGATGCACTAATTATGGAAGCCTTCAGACTTATACTTCAGGTGGATGTCAAATCCAAATTCAAATCACAACTAATCTCGGAATTCGCAGTAGCAACAGGAAGCACCGGGCTTATTGCCGGGCAGATTGTGGACATTATGAGCGAAGGAAAAAAAGTTTCTCCAGAAACATTGGATTATATTCACATGAATAAAACTGCAAAGTTGATCAGCACAGCAATTCGATTTGGTGCGATAATGGCAGAAGCAAGCGAGGACGATATAAATCGTATCACAGAATTTGGAGAAAATCTCGGGCTGCTCTTCCAGATAGTTGATGATATACTCGACGTTGAAGGAACCACAAAAAAGATGGGGAAAAAGTCCGGGAAAGATGTAAAGGTAGGAAAAGCAACATATCCCAAGGTTTATGGTATTGAGAAAGCCAAAGAGAAGCGGGACGAACTCATGTTGAGAGCACAGGAGTTGATTGGATATTATGGACCAAAAGCAGAATTTCTGAAAAAGATCTGTGTATATATAGCCACACGAGAATTCTGATGCTTCAGATAAAAATTCAAAAACTGACAGCAACAGCAAAATTACCGGTAAAAATGACCACTCATGCTTCTGGGTATGATATTTTTGCAGATATTGATGAGATAATTATCCCGCCAAAAGAAACCGCAATTGTTCCTACAGGATTTTCAATGGAGATACCAACAGGATACGAAGCCCAAATCCGTCCAAGGAGTGGGTTAGCAGCAAAACATGGAATTGGAATACTAAACGCACCGGGTACGATCGACGCTGATTACCGCGGAGAAGTAAAGATAATCCTTTTTAATTTTGGACAGGAACCCTATACCATTAACCGCGACAAGCGCATCGCACAAATGGTTATCGCAAAAGTTGAAGAAACCGAAGTCGTTGAAGTGGATAAACTTAAAAAAACCGAGCGCAATGATGGCGGTTTTGGTCATACCGGATAATAAAAAATATCTCAGGAGGTTAAGGAAAAAATTATGATTGAGCACAATGGAAAGATTTAAAGAAAAGGGAAATCTTGTAACCTTCCAAAAAGAGATGTTCGGTAATCGAAGAATACTTATGCAATTAAAGAAGTATTGTAAATTTGAACAGATGAACGAAAAAACCCGGGATGAACTTCAATACAAGAACCTTTTTCTTACACAGAACAGGTATGGCTATCGAAGCACCGAAGACTCCTTGATTTTACTATATGTACTCACAAAAAAACTCGGATTCGATTTTTCTGGAAAAGCGTTTGAGTTCGGAACCGGATCTGGTATAATTTCTCTTCTCCTTGCAACAAAGATCCCCCAGATTAAGATAACTGCGATAGAAGTACAGGAATCATTATTCAATCTTGCTAAGGAAAATTTTCTTCACGGAGGAATACAGGAACGAATAGTTCTTATCAAAATGGATGGAAGAGAAATTGCGAATCGTTTGAAATCAGGAATGTTTGATTGCGCCTTTTCGAATCCGCCATTTTTTAAAAAAGGTGAAGGAAAAAGAAGTCCATCCGAAGAAAGACAGAAGGCGCGGCACGAAGAACTCTGTACCATGAAGGACATACTCGCATCTTTCACATATCTTCTAAAAAACGGGGGAAGGGGATTCCTGATTTACCCCCTTACACGATTAGACGAATTTGTAAAAAGAACACAGCAGAGCACGCACATCCTTCTTAAAGAAATATTCTTTTATGCCCATCTAAAAAAATATATCGGAACATGGAAAGCTTCACAAAAAGAAACAGATTTATATAAATGGAAGAAAGATAGCAAGTTATTTGTTGCGGAGATGATAAAGAAATAATGAAGCAATTTTTCTCTCTATTTAGGAAACTCTATTCAGACCTTATTCCACATCTAATTGTTATTTGGTTGCTTATTCTCGTCACCTCTATAGTATTACTCGGTATGTATTACGCAGAGGATTATCTCGAAAAAGCACTGTATAAGGAAGTGGTAAAGTCCTCGGTCGTCGTGTACATCCAACCCGAAGCGAAGACCGAAGAGGTTATGATGGAAATCCTCACATATCCTGTAATAGAAAACCACAGATTAATCACGAGCATGCAGACAATTACAGAGCTTCAGCAGACATATGGCTTGAGCAAACTTCCCCAATGGGTCGATCCCAAAAAAATTCCTGACTTCGTCCATGCAAATCTCAGCCCCACAGAGTTCACTCCTAAGAAATTCACACAGATGTTAGACTCTTTATCGGTCGACCAACGAATCCAGCAGATTGATTTTAATGATGTCGAAGTTGCCCGCCTTGGTACGATTACCACCCTCTTCAGGAGATTCAGATGGGCACCACAAGCTATTGTCCTTATGTTTTTCTGTGTAGTTCTGTTTCTGACCCGCCGTCTAATGCGAGCCAGGCAAAAAGAAAAATGGCATCTCTGGAAAGGAAAGGGATTCAAACATATTTTCAAGGTTCCGCACCTTATTCTTGAGTTTCTGATCACCGCTATCATAGTTGGAGGACTTCTCGAACTATTGATTTACTTATTTGGTGATGATCTCTTGCATCTTTTCAACATCAACATCCTTCAATTTAATGATGGATGGAGATCCGTTTGTGTCCTTTTCGGATTATATATAGTAATATCCTTAATAAACCTGATGTTCAAAGACAAAGAAAAAGCACGAGTAGTATTCAAAAAAAGTGGAAAATTTTAAGCAACAGATTCCAAACGCCCTCACGATACTTAGGATAATCCTGATTCCCGTTTTCATCTTTCTGGCAATGAAGAATTATTATATTCCCGCTCTCATCGTTTTTATTGTTGCTGCACTCAGCGATACTCTGGATGGGATTATTGCACGAAAGTATAATTATGTGTCAAACTTCGGAAAGATCATCGATCCACTTGCGGATAAACTGCTTGTAGCTTCTGCTCTTATCATTTTTTCTTACTGGGGGATCCTTTACTGGTGGCTCACCACGATCATTTTATTTCGCGAGTTGTTCATTACAATATATCGTGAGTCTCTCAAAAAGCGGAATATTTTTCTGGCTGCCAACAGCTGGGGAAAGGCAAAGACCACTGCTCAGATGGTGACCATCATCGTTACGCTTGCATACAGAACAGCTGTGACCTATATTGTAATCATTGACAAGATACTCCTTATTCTGTATTTTTTGATTGCATTCCTTGCTTGGTTCTCAGCCGGAATTTATGTGTTTCAGGTATGGAAGGAAAGTGATGAAAAAAAACAGAATTAGAATATTATTACTAATAGTATTATTTATAGCCCTATATGCCTGCAGCAAGGGACCATCACCAAAAAAATCTACATCCGACCACAGAAAACCTCTTTCATGGGGACAAACCCATCGAATTTTCACATACGCTGACGATAAAGCCTGGGCTTATGGGCAGCTCGAGATAAAAAAATCTCTCGAACGGGAGTTTTTTACCACTACCAATGAACGGCTTTTCGAAGTAGAGAGGCACGATATACATAAAATTCACACATATTATAAATTTGCCAATCTTCTCTTCCTCTGTGATGTAAGCTCAAACAAACCAGTATCCAAATACGTGAAAGAGATCATTCCAGAGCAGGTGGCAGCAGTAAATGACACAATGCCAGCAACGATGATCGCTGTCAAAGATCTATGGGCGCGTGATCAGCGAGTGATCTTTATTCTTGGTAAAGATCTGGAACAGTTGCTCCTTTATACCTTTGAGAATCTCAATCCGATCTTTGATATTTATAAAGAAGCAGAGTACAAACGCCTGGAAAACAACGTCTATAAGCTGGGCTTGAACGAAGAAGAAATTGCATATGAGAAGGAACACTATCCCTGGTATTTAGAACTCCCCATGCAGTATCGTTTATTCAGACGAAAGGTTAGTGGAGGATTCGTATCCTATCTCTGCAGGGTAAAAAATTACCCAGATAGATTCCTCGCAGTGTACTGGGAGCCAATGGAAGATAATCAGGTTTCAAAGGAATGGCTCTTCGACAAGCGGGTGATGATGGGCGAGAAATACTATATGGGAGACACTTTGTATACTAAAGACGTTCGGCAAGAGAAAGCAGATTTTCTTGGCTATCAGGCATATAAACTATCAGGGCGATGGCAGAATCCAGGAAATTTCACTGGTGGCGCTTTTGCCTGCTGGGGTTTCTATGATGAGACCCAGAAGATCGCATACATGATAGACAATTCAGTATTTTTCCCGGAAGGAAACAAACTTCGCGCACTTATCGGACTGGAAATTATAAGTAAAACCTTTCATACACTAAATAAAAATTAACGAAGAGGAGGATTCATGAGGAGATATAACCTAACATTGCTGGCAGGCATGATAGCAGTTACTTTCTTCATGTCATTTCTACAAGCACAGGAGGTGAAGATTAATGAGATCCTATACGATCCTACAGGAGGTGACACAGGACATGAATGGATAGAACTATACAATTTGGGAACTGAGCCTGTGGAATTACAAAACTGGCAAATCCAGAAAGCAGGTTCAGCATTTGAGACATGTTTTACTTTTCCTGCATATACGATCTATCCGGAACAATATCTTTTGATAGGTGAATCTCAGGTGCCGAACGCTGATCTGACCGGAGCGTTAGCGTTTCAAAACGGAGGAACCGCTACAGACGGTGTACGCATAATCTCCGCAGAAGGAGATACCATTGACACGATCCTGTACGACACACCAAACTCGAATAATCTTCCCGGGGACACACACCAGCCGGGAATCTTTTTTGCGGACGATGCTTCATCCGGACATTCATTGATACGCTATCCGAACGGACATGATACCGACAACTGTGCAGAAGATTTCTATGAATGTGAATATCCCACACCCGGCGCACCTAACGAAATGCCACAAGATGTGATACTACAGAATGTGGTCATCATTCCAGAAAATCCCGACAGCACAGAAATAGTTTTTTTGCACTTTTCCGCCTACAACAACTCAGACATTCCAATACAGGCAGATAGTTGCTCATATAAAGTGTTTTTGAGACAAATACTCGTTGCTGAAGGAAGAATCCAGGAAGAAATTCCAAGCCATAACACGCACCAGATCGAATTGCCTATCGGAACCTTTGAAAACGGCTTGTATGATTATTATATTGAACTTATCCTCTCGACGGACACAACTCCTTCAAATAATTCTTATGAATCGTCTTTCCGAGTCGGAGAATCACCGGTCATCATCAATGAGATCATGTATATGCCAGGCACACCGAATGTTGAGTGGATAGAACTTTTTAATAATTCTGCCGATACCTTCTCTGTCATAGATTGGCACATAAAAGATGCCACATCGAGCTGGTGCATGGTCATTTCCCAGAAAGAACTGCTTCCGTTTTCGTATATCATCTTAACTGAAGACACGACCGCAGTGAAAGATTATTATGAATATGACATGACGCTTGCTCAAACTGATGGCTGGGCTTCGCTGAACAATACAACCCCCGATGAGGTTTATGTTTCTGACAAATATTTCACGCTGTTGGACTCGATGGAGTATGATCCATCAGAATTTTCATGTCCCTATAACCATTCTCTGGAACGCATCAATCCATACGAGAATGTTACAGACAATTGGGGCGTATCTATAGATAGTCTTGGTGCTACGCCGGGAAAAGTGAACAGCATCACACCCAAGCAATATGACATCGTGGTAATAGCACTGACGAAACAGGAAAACTGGGAAAATCTCACATTAACAGGACAATGCAAGAACATCGGATTTAATCCCATGCACGATATCGAATACATATTCTTTGACGATCTGAACTGGAATGACCAATACGACGAAGGAGAAGCAATATGGTCAGGATTGTTTGAACTTCAGCCGGGTGATACAACGAGTTTTTCCTATTTCTTTGTGCCCGAAACAGGTTACTATCAATATGGTTTTTATATCAAAGATTCTCATGATATGGACGCTTCAAACAACATAAAACTGACGACCCACAATACAGCCGGTTCCCATCCGATTTGCATCAACGAAATCCAGGCAGCACCACCCGAAGAACAGCCCGAGTGGATAGAGCTGTATAATATTTTTGATTTTTCCCTCGATATTTCAGGATGGATGCTTGCAGATGCAACCGACACGCTAATACTGGAGTATTCAAAAAGCACGATTTCTCAAAATGATTATATTGTAATACTTCCGGACGCAAACGATTCAACATCGATAAAGACACATTTTGCATATTTAGACACGCTACCCAATTTTGTATTTGTATGGAATCTTCCTTCGCTCAATAACGATGATGATATTCTTATGATCTTCGACGCAAACGGCTGCATGATCGACAGCATTCATTATTACAGCGAATGGAAAGAGCTCGAAGATAATTCTCTGGAGCGCATCAATCCGTATCTGCCGACAGAAAATGCGGATAACTGGGAAAGTTCGGTGAGCACGCGTGGCGGCACTCCCGGTAAAAAAAACAGCTTATATGTCGAGCATTTTATTCCCGATGTTGAACTCACCGTCACACCAAACCCATTATCCTATAGGGAAAAGAAATCAGTGCTTATTGAATATAATCTGCCTGAACCGATCTCAAAAATCAATATCCGTATCTTTGATATGAAAGGGCGTATGGTGCGCTGGCTGACGGACCAGCAATGGGTTGCAGCCCAAGGCACAATGATCTGGGACTGCAAGAACGAAAACGGAAACGTGGTTCCCATTGGAATGTATATTGTGCACATGGAAGGCGGAGGAAAACAGAGCAATAAAATATATGAAAAGACAACGACGATGGTCATAGGAGAAAAATGAAATTCTTCAAAGGAATATTATTAATAATTCTAATCACCGGATGTGCAATGATCACCAAAGGACCAGTTCAGGAACTGGAATTCACCAGCAATACGGATAGCGTGAACGTGTATGTAAACGGAAAAGATATTGGATATACGCCGACATCTGTCAAGCTGTGGAAAATAAAAAAGAATTCAGCAAGTTTCTATTTGCCGGATGGGCAGGAACACGACTACCAACTCAAAACACATCTTAATTCAGCAATCCTCAACAATGGTTTGCTGGTATTATTAAATCCGATTCTCGGGGGTATTGGGTTTGGTGTAGATTGGTTTGTGGGATCGGGGCGATCTTTTGACGAGAGGACATTTAGATTTAAGAATGACGAAATAGAAAAGATAATTATTATTAATATTACAGCGAAAAATGAAGAACCAGAAACCTATATTCTCATATCAGGCGGAATGGGGATAGGTTTCATAACAGCAAACAATAAAACTAAAACTAATTATTTTCCAGATCTCTTCATCGAGGGTTTTCGTTCATATAGAGATAGATATCACCTTGGATTTGGCATCAATTTGCAGGGCAAGAGAACAATCGACGAAGATGATGAGTTCACGATCTATCAATATTATCTTGCTTTCAAGTTTTCTCCATTTAGCAGAAATGAAAAAATGAGATTATACTTTGCGCTTCATGCAGGAAGTGGCTGGTCGTGGGGTAAATATATGGGCAGCAGCAGATGGGGACCAAGCTTATTCTATGGGGCTACGGGAATAGGGTTCGAATATATGAAAAAAATATATATTGAGATTCTTGGACGTCATAGTTTTATGGTAGCTGCGCTCAGCGAAAGAATGGGCTGCAGTTCTTTCTCTTTCCGTATAGGTTATAGGTTTGATCTTTTCTAAAATAAAGGTATAATAGTTATATGAAAATCAGTAAAAATTTAATTATTATTGTTTTATTAGTCATTGTAACCGGCTGTGCAACCATATCACATGGACCCATAGAAGAAGTTACATTTTCCAGCGAAACGGACAGCGTGGATGTAGCAATAAACGAAAAATATATCGGACAAATGCCGGTTTCTACAGATCTGTGGAAAATAAAAGCATGCATACCCCCAAAATTTTTAAGAGGCATGGCATTTTTTCATTATTACACAAAAACAACCTAATACTAACAAAAGATGAGGGATGGTGCATATCATAGCAAAGTACTATCATAAGAATGTTTC
>Ga0209834_10000137_pt1 | contig 43203 bp, 39 predicted proteins | sample Mar14236cmmetaG_FD_184134 | JGI IMG/M metagenome (GOLD analysis project Ga0209834, IMG submission 184134) | Marine hydrothermal vent microbial communities from Guaymas Basin, Gulf of California to study Microbial Dark Matter (Phase II) - Marker... ... | reverse complement strand
CATAGCCATGCTCCCGGCACAGTCGATTGAAGATCCTTCTTGCCGTATGGCGTTGCTTTTTGGGATTCTCTTTATCCCCCTTCAGCCATCTGTCAATGACTTCCAGGTACGGCCCCAGAACAGGGTACGGCTGCCTTTTCCTGCTCTGGTACCCACAGTACTCCTCCCGCAGAGCCTTTTTTACCGTGTTTCTTGAATGACCCGTTTCCCGTGCAATCTCCCTGATCTTCTTCCCGTATGCACGATGCGCCGTCCTGATATACCTGTATTGATCCACCGTTATCATGCTCCTTTCACCTCCGGAACCTTGATACCCTATCGGATATCCCCTTTCCAGAGGCCTCTTCGGATGGGTCAATTTTAGGTTGCCATTTCTACTCCAGGTGGGTCAATTTTAGATTGCCACAACCAGACATCAGCTAATTTGAATACAAGCTTATTATCCTCAAGTCTTGACCAGCAATAGTTCATGAATGTGTCGATATCCAGCCCCATAAATCCCGCATACACCTGGCCGAGGTCTCTGTAAACCTTTTTCATAATCTTGTCCATTGTATTGACGTAGAGTTCAACATCGTAACGCTCACCGGCACACTTGTCTCTTATGAGATTGATGAACTTCCTTTCCGGATATGTGCTAGTCTGCGCTTTCATACCTATTATGGATTAGCTTGAATATTTTTCAGCTTGTAAGCGATAAAATCCAATACCTTCAACCGCACTGCGCCAATATGGGCCAGCGCAGCCGCTAAAAAGTCCTGTACCGTAAAGGGCTGGATCGCGGAAACGCAAAGAGTGCTGCGCTTCGAAAACATCCTGTAGGGATAGCTTCCTATCACAGAAGGACTTCCTCCAAGACCGATAGCCTTACCCGACCGGGCACACCCCACAAGCAGTGCATTTTTCTGGATTGCAGGCAGGTGTAGATTTATTGGCAAGTGCTTTGTTATACTCTTTAATCAAAAAATCTTTCTTAATCCCGTGGTCGAGAAATTCCCAGGGCAGTATTTCACCCATACCCTTGGGCCTATAGACAAAGAAGTCGGGGTTGAGATCACTGTGTTTTAGTGCCTTTTTCCAATCTCCGCCGTAGGAATGGACAAGGGAAAGTATCCTGCCAACCCTTCTATCGCCCATGGAAAGAAGCGTCTGTATATAGGCCCATTTTGGCACATCAAAGCTTATGTGGATCCCTCCCTCCTTTGATATCATCTTCTTGAGCCATTTCTGCTTTTCCTTTAGGTCTTCCACCTGTTCCAGGGGGGTCCATTGGAATGGGGTAAAGGGTTTTGGCACAAAGCAGTTCACACTCAGCTTAATCCTGCCCACCTTGCCCCTTGGTGCCCCTATCTTAACCATATTGTGTTTGATGGCCTTGGCAAGTTCGAGGATGGCCTCGATATCCTCCCTGGTTTCTGTGGGCAGTCCTATCAGAAAATAAAGACGAAGGTGAAGATCACCTACCTCTGCAACACTACTAACGGCCTCCAGAATCTCACTCCTTTTTAGCTTCTTGTTGATAACCTGCCTTAACCTTTCAGAGCCGGCCTCAGGTGCCAGGGTTACCGTTCTTTGCCCTGCCTCCTTAATCCCGGAGAGCAAATCAGTGCTTATCGAATCGGCCCTCAGGGAGGAAACGGAAAATGAACATCCCTGCTCCAGTATAAAAGAGCCCAATTCTTCCAGATGGGAAAAATCCGATAGGGCAGAGCTGACAAGTCCCCACCTGGTCCCTTTCACTCCCTCTTGTTTTATGAACTCCCTGACCCGTGTCTCTTTTTGAAACCTTGGTGGCCTGTAGGCAAACCCAGCCGCACAAAACCTACAGCCCCTGCCGCATCCCCTCCCGAGCTCAAGTAAGACCATATCGGAAAACTCACTGTCAGGGCTTTGGATCGTGGAACGGGCAATGGCCAGGTGATCGGGAGGGCACCTGGCCACCTTGACCCTATGGGCCAGGCCCTCCCCATTGGGCCTGAATTCCTCTATAGTCCCATCTTTAGCATATGATACCTCATAAAACTGAGGCACATAAACCGAGGGGATATTCCTTGCCAGGGACAGGAGAATATCGTCCCTAGAGGCGCCTGCCTCCACCCCCTCATAGAGCATGTCAACAATGGCATCTAGTTGGGGTTCTGCTTCTCCTACGATAAAGAAATCAAAGAATTGGGACACGGGTTCTGGGTTAAGAAAGGTCAATATGCCCCCCGCTGCCACCAAAGGATAGGCACCCCTGCGCTTCGCTGCTTCAAGGGGTAATCCTGCGAGCTCAAGGATAGTCAGAATATTTGGATAATCATTCTCAAATGATAGGGAAAAGGCGATTAAATGAAATTCCTTTAAGGGACGCTGTGACTCAAGGGACAAGAGCGGGTTCCCAGCCTTACGGTAGAGGGACATTTCATGACCATCAGGCAAGAAGGCCCGCTCCGCAACTACGTCTTCCCTTGAGTTGAAAAGGTGGTAGACCCACTGAAATCCAAGGCTTGACATGCCAACTCGATAGACATTGGGATAGACAAGGGCAATTCGAAGTCTTCCTCCCCAGTCCTTTTTGACCCAACCCCTTTCGCTGCCAAGCCTCTTACGGTAAAGGGAGATAACATGCTCTGAGGCCACTTCGCTTCCTCAGACCTATCAGTCCGCCTTCATCCTCAAAAAAGTCGGATAGTCCAGATCATCTTCAAAGAAATCCCGGTTCATACGCGATTTTTTCCTCGGACGTCTGTCTTCAACTTCGTCAAACAAGGGTTCTCTACCTTTCCTCTGGAAAGTGGGAGTATCCAGACTTTGACCGTTGACTCTCACGGTCCATCCTTCTTGAGCCTCTTCCGGCGTAACATCCCTAATCCTTGCCACCTTATCCACTGAGATACTATCTATACCCGTTGCAATGACGGTGACCTGGATCTCGTCCTCCATCGAGTCATCAAACACAACACCCCAGAATATTTCAGCATCGGGATGGACTTCTTCCTTGATAAAACTGGATGCCTCGTCGATCTCATCCATGGTCATATCCGAAGGACCGGTTATATTCATCAATAGTCCCTTGGCGCCACTTATGGAAATATCTTCCAGCAGTGGGCTGCTTACCGCCATCTGGGCCGCTTCAGAGGCCCTTTGCTCTCCTCTTGCCCTGCCCGTACCCATCACAGCGGTGCCCATTTGTTCCATCACCTTTTTCACATCTGCAAAATCAAGGTTGATGAACCCGTCACTCATAATCAGGTCAGAAATACCTTTCACAGCGTGGAGCAAGACCTCATCAGCCCGTGTTATTAGCTCCCTAAATGTTGCTGACTTTGTGCCTATACTCTTGAGCCTTTCGTTTGGGATGACAATGAGGGTATCAACCTCTTTTTTTAGCTCTTCAATACCATTGACGGCACGTCTCATCCGTTTGTCACCTTCAAACTTAAATGGCTTGGTAACAACAGCTACGGTCAAAGCACCGCAGGATTTCGATTCCCTGGCCACCACTGGCGAGGCCCCAGTACCCGTACCTCCGCCCATGCCGGCGGTAATAAACACCATGTCTGCGCCTTCTACAGCCTCTCTAATCTGCTCAATGCTTTCTTCAGCAGCCTGTTTGCCTATTTCTGGATCCGCCCCTGCCCCAAGCCCTCTTGTCACGGTTGCTCCCAGTTGAATACGATACGGGCAAGCGGAGCGCTCCAGATCCTGACTATCTGTATTGGCGACAATAAAGTCCACACCTTTGAGCTGGGAGGCAATCATGTTATTTATGGCATTGCCTCCTGCTCCACCAATTCCCAGGACCTTTATCCTGGCCTGGTACCTTTGCCTTTCCTCCACAAACTCGAATTTCATTTTGCCCCTCCTTTACCGTTCATATTACCTCCTTAAACCACCTTTTCATGGTCCCCATGACCCTGTTAAATATATTTCCGTCCCTAATTCTGAATTTCTTCCCTTTTCTCTGATTCCTGGCCCCGTAAAGCACCAGTCCCACTGCCGTTGCGTACATTGGTTTGTTCACTATTTCCACTAATCCACTTATCCCCTTGGGATACCCAAGTCTCGCTGGCGCATTAAATATTTGTTCCGCAATCTCTGGAACCCCTGGCAATTCGGCCGAGCCCCCAGTTATAACCACTCCAGAGCTTATCTTCTCCTCATAGCCGCAACGGACAAGGTCACCGTGGATCAAAGAAAAGATCTCCTCCACTCGTGGCTCCAATATTTCACCCAATATCTGACGGGACAATACTCTTGGTCTACGGTCCCCGACGGCTGGCACTTCTATGGTCTCATCTTTTCCAATAAGGCTGCACAGTGCACAGCCGTATTTCATTTTTATCCTCTCTGCTTCACCCTTTGGGGTTCTGAGGCCCACTGCTATGTCATAGGTCAAGTTATCACCCCCGAGGGCAAGAACTGATGTGTGCTTAATGCTCCCTTTGGAAAAAACTGCCATATCAGTGGTCCCGCCTCCAAAATCAAGCAAGGCGACACCTAAGTTTCTCTCTTCTTTGTTAAGAACCGCCTCAGACGAAGCAATAGACTCCAGCACTATATCGCATACATCTAGCCCAGCCCTGTTCGCGCACTTAATTATGTTTTGCGCGGACGTCACAGCTCCTGTCACTATATGGACCTTTGCTTCTAGTCTTACCCCTGACATTCCAAGTGGATCCATTATCCCATCCTGGTCATCTACAATAAATTCCTGTACGAGCGTATGAATCACCTCACGGTCCATGGGAATGGCAACTGCACTGGCGGCCTCTATGACGCGATCAATGTCTTTTTGCGTTACCTCTTTGTCCTTGAGGGCAATAACCCCGTGACTGTTGAAACCCTTGATATGGCCCCCTGCTATACCGGCATACACGGAGCCTATCTCACATCCGGCCATGGTCTCCGCCTCTTCCACGGCTTCCTTTATGGAATTGACCGTGTGCTCTATGTTGATCACTACGCCCTTTCTGAGTCCCTCAGAGGGGTGTGTTCCCATACCAATAATTTCAACGTCATCAGGTCTTGCCTCGGCTACCACGGCACATATCTTGGTAGTGCCTATATCTAAGCCCACTATGATCTCTTCTGCCATTACTTCAATCCTCCCTAGCCCAGCGATTAGGCCCTCCTACTGCCTCTGCCAGCTTGCCACTCAGATCGACGGGCAGGCTGGAAAGAGACCACTGCCCCACCGGCATACTCCAGATCAATCCTGCTTGCTTCTTGTATACGACCGCTATTCTTCAGGTGTCTGAGGAGCTTCCGCAGTTTTGCAAGCTGGACCTTCAAGCCTGCCGGCCGCATCTGGATCTCTGCAGGTATCCCTCTAAAGTAGACGGAGAAATGCCTAGTATCATTTATGTGGATCTCAGAGAGATTACTGAGACCAATAGGCCCCTTATCATTTTTTAACATGTCCAGCAGCGCGGCTATCTCCTTAAGCTCTTCTCCTGCCTCAGATCCCAAATCAGACAAACCGGTAATGATTGGTAGGTCAACGGGTTCGAGAGCCTCAACTTCTTTGAATATCTCTCCCCAGCGGTTCATATAATATAGCTTTTCGGCCACGACAATTGCCCATGCCTCTTCTCTTACTACCGATACACACAAGGTATTAGGAAGCCGCCTCTCCAGTCGAGCTGAACGTATCCATGGATCAGATTCTATTTTTTTCCTGAGCTCATTAAGCTTTAGCGCCAAAATATTCTGCCCTTTCTTGATGCCACAAATCCTCAGGATCCTTTCCTGTCCTTTCCTATCAAGGCCGGTTATATTCAGCCGCTCCAAAGCAAAAAAGGGGCTGGTGAGTACGTAATGATAGCAATAGACAAAAATCAGGCTCATAAGGGTTACGGTGATCAATGCAACAGCAATTTTTACAATGGCCGAACCCAACCCTCTTGCCCTCATTTTCCAAACACGGAACCCTTTTTTCCGCTTCACCCGTTGCTTGGTTAGGGCCTTTCTCTTATCTGTTTTTCTACCTGTCAACCCAGCACCTCTATCTCAAGCTCAAGGTCTGTATTGAATCTATGTTTTACTTTCTCCTTAATAAGCTCAATCAAGGAGATGATATCACCAGCCGTTGCACCGCCAATGTTCACGATAAAATTGGCATGCTTTTCGGATATCATGGCTCCGCCAATCCTTCTTCCTTTTAGTCCCACCGCCTCTATCATCCTCCCTGCATAGCCGCCCGGGGGGTTTCTGAATACTGATCCTGCGCTTGGCAGGTCAATGGGTTGACGCCGTTTCTTCTCCTTCAGATATCCAACTATGCGTTGTCTGACTGCTTCAGCGCTATCAGTCACCAGTGATACCAAGGTCCTCAAAACAATGGAATCAATGGGTCTGTTAAAGTGTCTATAGCCGAAGTCAAGCTCCCCTTTATCAATCCAACTAACAGACCCATACCTGTCCATCATCTCTACGGCCACTATGCGATCTCCCATCTGACCCCCGAAGGCCCCTGCATTCATACAAACCGCGCCACCAACCTTACCCGGGATACCTGCCAGAAACTCCAATCCCGTGAGCCCCCGGTCCCTGCAGTACATAAGTAGATCGAAGAGCGAGGCACCAGCTCCCACCACCAACTCATTGTTTGCCTGGTTGCTGCTCGCGATTCTTTCAAACTCACCCTCGAGCAATATCACCACCCCTTCTAGGCCTTCGTCCTTGACAAGTATGTTGCTCCCCCTTCCAAGTACCCTGTACGGTATGGCCTCGCTACCAAGGTACCCCACCAACTCCCTTAGCAAGTCTGCGGAACTCACCTCACATAGTGCCTCAACATTTCCTCCTGCCCTAAATGTGCTCTTCTCGCCAAGGGGATAATCAAAATGCACTCCGTTCATTCCGATTTTTTTCAGGTTTTTCAGTTGCGAGGGTGTCATTGGAATCAGGCCTTCTCCAATACCTCTAGCAATCTCTCGCCCACCTTGTAAACATCACCTGCACCGAGGGTAATTACCATGTCCCCCTCTTTTACTCTTCTCAGTAACTCAGAGACCGCAGCCTCATTGTGGCCCACCGTGGTTACATCTTTATGGCCATGCTCCCTGATTCCCTTTGCAAGCCAACCAGCGTCAACCCCCTCAATGGGGTCCTCCCCAGCCGGATATATAGGGGTTATCAGAAGGACATCAGCCTGATTGAAACTCTTTACGAATCTGTCGTAGAGATCCTGTGTCCTGCTATAACGATGCGGCTGGAATACCACCACCAGTCTCTTGTCTGGCCAATACTCCCTGGCCGTATTCAGTGTAGCCTGTATCTCAGTAGGATGGTGACCGTAATCGTCCATCACCGTTATACCGGCCCGGCTCCCTTTTATTTGAAAGCGTCTACCCAAACCCCCGAGCTCCTTTAGCCCATCTTTTATCACCCTTATATCCAAGTCTAATTCCAGCCCTACGCCAATCGCGGCAAGGGCGTTGAGAACATTATGCTCCCCGGGCATCCCCACTTGTACACATCCCAAGGAGTGGTTCAGGTACAAGATTTCAAACTCAGATCCATAACTGGTTTTAATCAGATTGGACGCCCTCAGATCAGCCTGCGAGGACAAGCCATAAGATAGATATCTTTTCCTTATCCTGGGGACGATCCCTTGTATTTCCTCGCAGTCAAAGCAAATCACACAGGCCCCGTAGAAAGGCACTTTGTTCATAAATTGAACAAATGTATCCTTCAAGGCCTCCATATCTCCATAGTGGTCCATGTGTTCGCGGTCGATGTTGGTAACAACCACAATGGTCGGAGAAAGTACCAAAAAAGACCCATCACTTTCATCCGCCTCGGCAACGAGGAAATCCCCTTCGCCCAGCTTGGCGTTGGATCCGCCCCATATATCGAGCCTACCCCCTATAATAACGGTGGGATCAAGGCCCCCGCGTGTCAGGATAGAGGCCACCATGGATGTTGTCGTTGTCTTCCCATGTGCACCTGCCACAGCTATGCCATATTTCAACCGCATCAACTCAGCAAGCATCTCGGCCCTAGGGATTACAGGAATTGCCCGATCTCTTGCATATTGAATTTCGGGATTGTTCTCCTTAACAGCCGATGAGTAAACCACTACATCTGCCCCTTCGGCCTGCTCATAGTTGTGGCCAAGATAGACCTTGGCCCCCATGCTGGCTAATCTTTTTGTTACCGAGCTTTCCTTCAAATCAGAGCCGCTTACCTGGTACCCCAGATTGATCAACAGCTCGGCGATACCACTCATCCCTATTCCACCGATGCCTGTAAAGTGTATGCGCTTTATCCTTCCGAATCTTTTCACTATTCCACCAACTCCAACAACTGCTCAGCAATTACCTTGGCCGCATCCCCCCTTGCTAGGTTTCCTGCAGCAAGCCCTCTCTTTTCCAGTGACACCCTATTGTCCATGGCCTCACATATATGATCTGCCAATAACTCTGGTGTCATGTCCTTTTCGAAAACCACAATTGCCCCACCCGTATCAGCTAGGGCCTGGGCATTGAAATCCTGGTGTCTGTTGGCAGCGTATGGATAAGGGATGAGAATGGCCGGCTTTCTCATGGCCGCAAGCTCGAAAATCGTGGAGGCCCCTGCCCTGCAAATCACGAGATCAGCGCGTAAATAGGCACAGGCCATGTCTTTTATAAATGGCAATACTTCCCCCTCTATCCCCCTTGCCTTGTAATCGCTCAAAGTCCTTTCAAAATCTGCCTCGCCAGTCTGATGTATTACGTGAACCTCTTTTCCCCTGGACCTCATAAGGTAGAGGGCCTGCACGAAGGCCTTGTTGATTGCCGCAGATCCCTGGCTGCCCCCCATAACCAAGATTGTAAATTTCCCTGCTTCCTCTGGTTTGCTTTTTGAAGCGCTGAGTATTTCTTCGCGAATGGGCATACCCGTAACAATAATCTTGCGCCCTCCCAGCAAATCCCTTGTTTGCTCAAATGAGACAAAAATCCTGTCCACAAATCGAGCCAGCATGCGGTTAGTAAAACCAGGAACAGTGTTCTGCTCGTGTATGGCTGAAGGGATCCCTTTTAGCTTCGCGGCTATACATACAGGACCAGCGGAATATCCCCCAACACCAAAGACCACATCAGGGGCAAACCTTTTTATGTGCCCCATGGACTGAAATACGCTCCTTGGGATCCTAAAAAGGACAGATAAAATTTTTCCAAAGCCCCTGCCCTTCATGCCCTCAACATCCACCATTTCCACTCTGTATCCCTGGGCCTTGATTAGATCAGCTCCTCTTCCCCTTTTTCCAACAATAAAAAGCACCCTGCAGTTGCTGACGCGCTTTTCCAGTTCGCCTACGACAGAAATGGCCGGGAACAGATGCCCCCCTGTCCCACCGCCTGCCACGATTATGCCTAATTCTTCAGGCATCATGCGAGCCCTTGACTAGAACATACTCTTGCCATGCTCATCCCGTGCTATCACCCTGAGGTGGCCTGGGACGCAATGTTGAGTAATACGCCTATGGCCAGCAATGTAATCACCATGGATGACCCCCCATAGCTTAACAAGGGCAAAGTGAGCCCTTTTGTGGGCAACAACCCCAACACCACCCCCATGTTTACCAGCACCTGCAGGCCAAGAAGTGTAGTAAGCCCAAAACCCAAATAAGTGCTATAAAGGTCCTTTGCAGAAAGGGAGATTTGAACCCCCCGTATCACAATGAAACAAAAGGCAGCCACTACCCCACACACTCCCACAAATCCCAATTCCTCCCCGACTATTGAAAATACGAAATCCGTGTGTGGTTCTGGTAAATAGAAAAGTTTTTGTTTACTTGCCCCAATTCCCACACCTAACAATCCCCCTGAACCAAAGGCAAAAAACGAATGGATTATCTGAAAACCGACTCCTGTAGGATCTTTCCAGGGATTCAAGAAGGCCCACCACCTCTTGAGGCGATAATCCGCATGTATTATTGCCAGATAAACAAATGGTATGGCTGCCAGTATGAGAGAAAGGAGATACTGAATCCTGCATCCACCTATAAACAGCATAATGAATACCCACGCGCCGAGGATCACCGCGGTGCCAAGGTCCGGTTGAGCGACCAGGAGCCCCATCATCATCCCTGCCACCACGAGATGTGGGAATAGCCCTTTCCAAAAAGAACCCATCTGAGACCCCTTCTTCGCCATCGAGTATGCCATATAGACTGCAAGGGCAAACTTGGCAAACTCTGCCGGCTGAATGCTCAGTGGGCCCACTCTTAGCCAACGCAACGCACCTCCCACCCTTTTGCCCAGTCCTGGAACATAGACCATGATCAGCAGCACCACGCTCAATACCAAGATAGGATAAACAAGCTTTGCATAGATCCTAACAGGGATATATCTCGCAGCGAACATTACAAGGAGACCCAATAGACAGAAGGCGGCTTGTCTCTTGAGATAGTAATTACTATCCCCGAGGTGATAAGCTGCGATGTGTGAGCTGGCGCTATAGACCATAACCAAACTAAAACCCAGTAACAGCATCACTGCCACCACAAGAGGATAGTCATATATCGCGCCACTCGCCTTAGCCTTGCCCATGGATTATTCGCCTCACTACTTGTTTAAACTTTTCTCCTCTCTCCTTATAGTTTGAAAACATGTCAAAACTTGAGCAGGCCGGGGACAACAAAACGATGTCACCAGGTGCCGCCCTGCTGTAAGCTTCCCTCACAGCGGTATCTATTGATTCAGCTCTGTAACACGGGATGATCCCGCTAAGGGCCTTTTCTATCAAATGAGCAGCCTCACCAACAGTTATCACTGCTTTAACACGACCCTTTGCTGCCTTTGCCAGAGGTTCATAGCTGGCGCCCTTGTGCCTCCCGCCGGCAACCAGCACTATGGGTCTGTCAAGACCCTCGATGGCTCGAACGGTCGCATCTACATTGGTGGCCTTTGAATCATTGTAAAAAGTTATGCCATTTGTCTGGCCCACCCATTCCATGCGGTGCGCAAGGGGCTCGAATTCCCTTATTGCTGTCTGAAACAGGTCAGGCTCCAACCCAAAAAAGGTATAGGCTAGGCCTACTGCCAGGAGATTTTGTGTATTGTGAAGACCCTTGAGCTTGTAGTCTCTTAGGGAATATTCTCGCAACTTTCCGTTCCTCACAACCATGCTGCCCTTTTGCACATAGGCGTGCCGGTCCTTTTTCGCCCCTAAACCATACCGAAAGACCCTGCGGTCTGATCCAAGGTCGAGGGCGGATAGGATGGGATCCTCGTCACATATAATGGCACAACTTCCTTCACCCAGGTTTTGGAAAATCCGCAGCTTGGATTCAACGTACTCGCCAAAACCCCTGTAGCGGTCCAGGTGATCTCTGGTGATATTCAAAAGTATGGCAACTCGCGGGCAAAAGGTCTCGGTGGTATCCAGCTGAAAACTGCTCACCTCCGCTACGACCACCTCTGGCTCTAAGCCCTGTGCAAGGAGTGCAGACAAAGGGGTGCCGATATTTCCTCCCACATAGGCCTTCATCCCTCCCCTTGTCAGCGCATGTCCTATCATTGAAGTTACCGTACTTTTCCCGTTGGTACCGGTCACAGCCACAATAGGGGCCTCTATAAATCTTGAAGCAAGCTCCAGCTCACCGGTGACCCAGATACCCTTCTCCCTGGCCTTGGAAAGTGCCGCAATGTCTTGTGGGACCCCAGGGCTGACCACTATTGTGTCTGCTTCACCAAAGGTGCTCTCTTTGTGCCCGCCAGTCTCCAACCTAACACCCATCCCTGCAAGCTCATCCAGGGTTTTTGGATCAAGCCCTTGGGCATTCCTCAGTTCGCTAACGGTGACCCTGGCCCCCACAGAGGCAAGCCACTTGGCTGCCCAGTAACCCGAAGCACCCAGGCCCACAATAACCACTTTTTTTCCTTTTAATTCCAAGAAGTCTTTCATCTTAACTTCAGGGTACTCATAGCAATCAGGGCCAGAATTATGGCTATGATCCAAAAGCGAACAATCACCTTAGGCTCTGCCCATCCCTTCAGCTCAAAATGGTGGTGAATGGGCGCCATCCTGAATATCCTCTGTCCGCCGGTGATTTTGAAATACGCCACTTGGAATATGACCGACAGAGCTTCGAATACAAACAGGCCTCCCACTATGGCCAGGATAATTTCCTGTTTGGTAATTACCGATATCCCGCCCAGCGTTGCACCCAAAGACAGTGATCCTACGTCACCCATGAATACCTCTGCGGGATAGGAATTAAACCAGAGAAAGCCCAAGCCCGCTCCTACAATGGCTCCACAAATTACGGCAGTCTCACCTGCCCCGGCCACATATGGGATCTGTAAATACCCCGCGATCTTAATGTGGCCGGCCAAGTAGGCGAGTACTAGGTAACATCCGAAGGCTATGGTCAAAGGTCCAATGGCAAGACCATCCAGACCATCAGTCAAATTCACTGCATTAGAGGCCCCTACTACTATAAACACGATTACTGCTATGTACCCAAGACCCAGATCAGGATGTATTTGTTTTAGAAAAGGAACATTGAGCTTCTGATTGTATTCAGGGTATAGATACAATATTGCTCCAAAAACCAGGGCACATATGACCTGGAGCGCAAACTTCACTCTACCGCTCAATCCTTTGTTACTCTTCCTCTTAATTTTCAAATAATCATCAAAGAATCCTATGGCTCCAAAGCTCGTAGTGATAAAAATTATTAGCCACACATAAATGTTGCGGGGATCAGCCCATGCCAAGGAGGACAGAATCACAGCCGGAAGTATGAGACATCCCCCCATGGTCGGAGTACCCTCCTTTTCCTTATGATTGGGGGGACCCTCTTCCCTGATGTACTGGGATACCTGCATTTCCCTCAATTTTGAAATCACCCAACCCCCAAAAATGAAACAGATGAGAAGGGCGGTAAGGGTTGCCAGTATTGTCCTGAATGTGATGTAGCGAAACACATTCAGGACTGAAAAATAGCTGTGAAAGGAATATATGAGTTTGAAAAGCACCTATATCTCCCTAACCTTTTCTGTTCATGCTGCTCTTAATTGCCGGGCTCTCCCAATGCCTCCACCAAGAGCACCCTTACCTCGTCAAGCCCCACCTTCCTGGAACCTTTGATCAATATGACATCGCCTTGTTCCAAATTCCTTTCAATAAAGTGAGCCATTTGCCCTGTGTCATTAGCCACTACCGTTCTGGCTTTTTCCATTCCGGCCTTACGGGCTCCTTCGGCCATTTGTTCCGCGTATTGACCGATGCATATGAATAGTTTGGGATTAAGTCTCCCAACCCATGTACCTGCTTCCACATGTGCTCTTTCTGATCCTTCCCCCAACTCAAGCATGTCCCCAAGGCCCACTATCAAACTTCTACCGCTGTAGAGCATCCCTTCCACAGCATCTAAAGCCGCCTTTAGGGACACGGGGTTTGCGTTGTAGGTGTCATCTATCAATGTCGCCTTGGAGCCAAGCCTTACTATCTCGAACCGGCCCTTGATACCGTAGAAGGCCCCAAGCCCCTGGGAGATGGTATCCAGACCCTCTCCCATTGCGATACACAGCCCGGCTGCAGCAAGCCCGTTCATCACATTGTGAAGGCCAGGGACCTTTAGGCTAACCTTTGCCTCCTGATTCCCATACACCAAGGTGAAACTCGACCCGCACTCTTCGGCCTGCCCAATCTCCACCGCCCTGACATCATTGTGCCGGCCCAGCCCAAAGCTCAATGTGTTCCTCCCATACTGCCTGGCCAAGTCCATCAAGATTTCATTGTCGCCGTTGATTACCAACGGGGAATCTTCCCTCATCTCCTGGGCCATCTCCAGCTTTGCCTGGGCTACCCCGAGGAGACTGCCAAGGCCTTCCAAGTGAGCTATTCCCACCTCTGTAATAACCCCCACATCCGGATCAGCTATCTGAGTGAGCCTGGCAATCTCCCCGGGCCGATTCATCCCCATCTCCACCACGGCCCGGCCATGACCCTCCTCTAGACGGAAAAGCGTCAGAGGCAGCCCGATTAGGTTGTTAAAATTCCCTTCTGTCTTCAATGTATTATGCTTTATGCTAAGAATCTTTGCGGCCATCTCCTTGGTGGTGGTTTTGCCTACACTTCCGGTGACAGCTCCGAGTCTTACCTCGCTATTTTTCCTCCACCAACGAGCAAGTTCACCTAACGCATAAAGCGTATCCTTTACGGCCAATATCGTGCCAGGCACTCGAGAAAACCGCTCTGCCTGATTCTCTTCAACCACTGCCCCTGCAGCACCTCGCTCCAGGGCCTTTTCAACGAACTCATGCCCATCGAAGCGCTCGCCTTTTAGGGCCCAGAAAAGCTGACCCCTCTGCAGCTGCCTAGAATCTGTGCTGATGCCCTTAAATACGGTCCCCCCGTTCCCCGCGACAAGCCAGGCACCTATGACCCCGGCAAGTTTGTCAGCATTTATTCGTCCTTCTGCCATCTAACCAACCCGGGCCAGTATTCGTGCAGCAACTTTACGATCATCAAAGGGCCTTTTTTGGCTTCCAACTATCTGATAGTCCTCATGCCCTTTGCCGGCGATAAGCACCAGGTCTCCTTTATCTGCCCTAGCCAATGCCGCCTCTATAGCCTTTTCCCGGTCCAGCTCCACCATATAAGGAGCCCCTCCAGTTACCTCCTTGGCCCCCTTGAGGATATCCTCGACTATAAGTTGCGGATCTTCAGTCCGGGGATTATCTGACGTGATGACCACAAAATCGCTCATGCTTACGGCAATACGCCCCATCTCGGGCCGCTTGCCCCTGTCCCTGTCACCTCCACAACCAAACACTGTGATTATCCTTTTTGGAGCCACAGACCTCAGGTCTTGCAACACCTTCTCAAGTGCGTCAGGCGTGTGGGCATAGTCTACCAGGACCGTTATCCCCGAGTTGTTTTTCACTGGTTCCAGCCGCCCAGGTACCGACCCCACACTTGGGACCCCTTTCAAAATAAGCTCCATTGGAACCCCGAGACAGAATGACGCGGCCACCGCCGCCAGGATGTTGTATAGGTTAAACCTTCCTATTAAGGGGCAAGAAAATCTCTCTTCCCCTCCTGGATAGACGAGCTTACCACTCAGCCCATCCCTGCTTATAACAACATTATGCGCAGTGAAATCGCATGCCCTGTTGAGCCCATAACTAACAACAGTGGCCTTGGTCATTTGAGCGAGCCTTCTCCCATAAGGACTATCCATATTGATCACGGCCTTTGAATCATTGCCATTGCGGCTTTCCAAGTGCTCTGTGAATAGCAGGCTCTTGGCCTGAAGGTAGTCCTCCATTGAACCGTGGTAGTCCAAATGGTCTCTCGATAGATTCGTAAAGACCCCCACCCTGAATAAGCATTCCGTCACCCGCCCCTGATCCAATGCATGGGACGATACCTCCACAACTGCATGGGTTGCCCCCATATCTGCCACCTTTTTCAGCCCCTTCATGAGATCCAGAGATTCGGGCGTGGTGACAGGAGCTGGACAAACGAGGCTCTCATAACGATAATTAACCGTCCCTATCACCGCAGGCTTCAAGCCCGCCTCCCTTAAGATGGCCTCAAGAATATAACTCGTTGTCGTCTTGCCGTTGGTCCCGGTTATTCCAATCAGCTGTAGCCTTTTCTGAGGCCATTCATAATAGACGCTGGCAATCCGCGCGAGCGCTCGACGCGAGTCTGGAACCTTGATAACCGGTATGCAGGGATCTTGGCCAATATCTTCCTGAACCACCAAGGATGATGCGCCCTTTTCAATGGCATCCCCAACATACAGGTGCCCATCACTGGCCGAACCCTTCAAGGCCACAAACAAAAATCCAGGCTTAACCTTTCTTGAATCATATGAAATGCCGCACACACTGGTCCCCATCTCACCCTTCAACTCTGCCTCTGGGAGCTGCCTCAAAAGTTCTGCCAAAGGGACCTTCCTTACACTTTCCATAGCCTATTCCTTAAGACCGAGGTGGCCTAAAGATAATCTTCACATATTTTACCTGTTTGATTGGAGCTCCGGGAGATGGACTCTGCTTGTATGCAAAACCACTCCCCTCTAGCCTTACCTTCAAGCCAAGACGCACTGCCTTACAAAGCACTTCCCTCATCCCCATACCTCTGAAGTCAGGAAGGAAGCCCTCCCTTACTTGTTTGGCCAAACCACTCTGATCCTCTGATGCAAAGGTCGATTTAGGATCACACTGCTCAAATCTCGTAAAGGCTTTTGACCCTGGCCCTTTTTCTGCAAGCCTTACCGAGGGATTTACATTAAGGTGATTAAGGGCCCACTGCCCCACTTCCCTGAAAACAGGCGCTGCCACTACTCCGCCATAGGGGATCCCCTTTGGCTCGTCAATTACCGTAGCAATTACAAGCCTTGGATTTTCCGCAGGGACAAATCCTACAAAACTCGCTACATATTTAGTTCTTGAATATCGCCCACTTTTTTCATCCACTTTTTGTGCGGTCCCAGTTTTTCCTGCTACCTTATAACCGGCGATTGCAGCGAGGGGCCCTGTACCGCGTTCGCTCACAACATTCTCAAGTATGGCGGTTACCTTCTTAGCGGTTTCCGCAGAGATCACCCTTCTTATTACCTTTGGCCTGATTATCTTGAGGGCATGACCTCGGGCATCCATGACTTTCTTTACTACATAAGGCTTCATCAGCACGCCCTTATTGGCGATGCATCCCATTGCCACAGCCAACTGCAGTGCCGTGACGCTGAGCCCTTGTCCGAAAAAGGTATTCGCCTGATCTACAGAGTTTGCCTCCCTGGGTGACCTTACAAACCCGCTTCTCTCCCCCAAAAGATCTATGCCTGTTTGGCTTCCGAATCCGAACCCCCTTAGGTAATTGTAGAACCTATCATAACCTAGTTGCTGGCCAATCTTGATAGCGCCTATGTTACTGGAGAGCACAACAATATCCGAAACCGTTAAAGTGCCATATTTATGAGTATCGTGTATAACCCTGTCGGCTATCTTGTACTTACCCATCTCGCAATAGAGCCTACTGTTAGGGTACAGCACCCCATCTTCTAGCGCCCCTGCAAGCAAGAATGCCTTTATGGTGGAACCAGGTTCAAAGCAGTCAGTGACTACTTTGTTTCGCCAGTAACCATGAGGGTACCGAGAAAAAATATTTGGATTAAACCGTGGCACCACAGCCATTGCCAGGATCTCACCCGTTGAAGGGTCCAGCACAACACACTGGCCTCCCTTCGCCCGGCTCTTTTTTACAGCAACTAGCAGTGCCCTTTCGGCTCTATACTGGATATCCTTGTCTATGGTGAGAACCAGATTATGGATAGCCTTGTTTTCGGAGCTTTCCCTTCGAATAAAGAATGGTCGGCCAAGGGCGTCTTTCATCTGGATCAATTCATTACCTGGCCCGGTAAGTAGCTTATCATACTTGGCCTCAAGACCCTCAAGCCCTCTGTTGTCTATACCCACAAAGCCCAGCAATTGTGCCGCCAATTCTCGACCGGGATAATACCGTCCTTTTTCTTTCTCAATACCTACTCCTTTTAGCTTCAGCTTCCTTATTTCATCGGCCTTAGCAGGATCGATCTTTCTCTTCACCCACACAAAGGAACGATTCGATCTCAATTTCTTGTAAAGCTTTGTGCTGGAAATCCCTAGTACCCTGGCAACAGTCCTGGAGATCTTAAGTTTATTCTTTATCTGTCTGGGGTGTGCATAAACCGATGAGACATCTGTGCTGATGGCCAACTCATGACCACTTCGATCATAAATGGTGCCACGGTCCGGAGGGAGTTTTACAATAGCAGTATACCCGGATTGGGCCATAGCCCGCAATTGATCCCGCCTTATTACCTGAAATTGGTAGGCACGAGCCACTATTGTGCCAAAGCCGCATACAAAAAACAATGCGACCACTATTATGCGGAATCGTATCCATTTCTTCTCCTTTATCTTCATGGCAACACTACAATCTGCTCTGGTGCAGGCTGGCGGAGCCCAAGACATCGCGTGGCACGGGCATGGAGATTCTGAGGAGATTTCAAGTAGGCTAGCTCCAACCTCAGTTTCTTATTTAGATCCCTAAGCCTAAGTTCTTCCTTTTTCAATTGGGTAATATTATAACCTAGCTGCGTGGTCTCAAAGTTTGACCACACGAAACCAATACCTGTTACCAGAAGGAAAAAAACCATTAACACCACAAAAAAGAGCTGTTTGCCGGAAAGTCCCAATGGTTTCCTCTTTCTTTTTGTATTCACTATCCTAATGCCTGTTCTCGCATTGCGGGACCTAACCATACTGTTGACTCTCTCGGTACCTGTCATAGTCAAATCCTCTCTGCAGCCCTCAAAATGGCACTTCTTGATCTTGGGTTTCTGGCTTTTTCATCTTCTGTAGGCCTCTTTGCCCTTCGGTAGACCCGCCGCATTACAGGTCTCTTCCCACAGACACACCTAGGGAAATCTGGCGGACATGTGCAGCCCTTTTCCCATGACACCATGGCCTGCTTTACTATCCTATCCTCTACCGAATGATAGGAGAGGATCACTAACCTACCTCCAGGGCCGAAAAAATCGGGCGCCTTTTTAAGGAACGCTTGCAGGTTTTCCAATTCCCTGTTTACAGCAATTCTGAGAGCTTGAAATGTACGAGTTGCTGGATGCTTTAGCATACCCCCTTTAGGTCGAGGACAGACGGCACTCACGAGAGATGCAAGCTGTAAGGAAGTCTGAATGGGGGTCTTGCTACGAGCTCGAATAATTGCCCTGGATATACGCTTTGCTCGCCTTTCTTCACCATAGCGTCTGAGCAGATCCTCGAGTTCATCTTCTCTAAGGGTGTTTACCAAATCGGCTGCACTGGGCCCCTTGGCCACGGGGTTCATCCTCATATCAAGGGGTTCGTCACGTAAAAAACTAAAGCCCCTCCCTGAACCCTCCAATTGGAATGAGGACATTCCAAGGTCGAGTAATATGCCATCGGCGCAGTCGATTCCACAATCAACCAGCACCGAATCCAACTCCACATAACTTCTATTAAACACCTTGTAGCGGCACTTAAGAGCCTTCAGTCTTTCATTTGCCAGCTCAATTGCTCCAGTATCAACGTCTAGCCCTATCAACAACCCATTGTCGCCGAGTTGTCCCCCTATGGCCACACTGTGACCTCCAGTCCCCAGGGTCGCATCTACATACACACCCTCCTTTTTGACGGCTAGAGCGATCAAAACCTCGTTGAGCAGCACCGGTTCGTGATAATGCCCCAAGGCCAATTCCTTTATATGCCGAACTCCCTTAGCGACTGGCTAGCCTTTGGAAAATGTTCTTTAGCCTTTTGAAATGCCTCCTCCCACTTGCCCTTGTCCCAAATCTCAAACCTTTTTAACTGCCCCACTACCATCACTTCTCGATCCAACCCAGCAATTTGCCGCAGGTCAGGGGGGATAGTGATTCTATTTTGCTTGAGAGGGCATTCCTTTGCCCCTGAAATGAAATATCGAAGGTATGTATTCACATCCAGATCAAATTCGGGCAGTTCCATGGCCTTTTGCTCTATTTTGAGCCAGTCCTCTCTGGCGTATACCCAGAGACAGTTATCGTGGTTAGTGACTACCAGGGTATCCTCCCCTCTGCGGTCGAGAACGTCCCTGAATCGTGTGGGAATTGCTAGACGACCTTTTGCATCAAGCGTGTGTTTCGATCGCCCTCTGAACACCTGACAGCCCCTTTTTTACCACTATGCGCCACTTTAAGTCACTTTGTGACACTTTTAGGAAAAAATCCCCTCCATGTCAAGAAAAAAGAGCTTTTTTATAAAGAAAAATTAGAAGGTAAATCCGAGGAAATACAGCAGTGAAATACCGTAGATAACCAGGAAAAAGATATTTAATACGAGGCCCGAGTAGGCATAATCCTTGTCGTTTCGCTCTTCGATGAGGGGAATGGACCGAATGGAACAAAAAACACCACAGCAGAGGATCAAGGGTACGACGCTAAAATAGGGGAGAAGAAACTTTAACCTGGAGAAATCCTTTTTCACCACAACCACCAGGATGGCCACCACTGCGTTCGCAACAAATGGCAGCAAGAAGCCCACGATAGCCAAGTGATTAATTTTTCTGTAACCCTTTGCCATCTACTGTCTGCTCTTTCCGGGTTTCTCAGTGGAGGTAATCTCCGCGAATCTGAATTTCAACTGGGTAGGTTCTATTCTCACTATTGAAACCCTGTCTGTGGGAAGCAGAATCTGGTCGCGAGTGACGCGGAATGTCCTCCTTCCCCATTTCGCTAGGCCGAGATCTAGCTCAGCCCTGACATTATCAGGATTTAGGGTACTGGCATCCTTTCGCAGCCCCCTGCATTTTATGTTAAGCATCGGATTGATGGGTTCCACAATCTGCAAGTTAGCCGGAACATTGCGCAATTCTACGGGGACGGTCAAGGACACCTCGAAATTCTGCTGCCCAGCAAGCATGAGCCAAAATACGCTCACAAAGCCAAAGGCGGCAAGCTTCAACCTGTAGCGTCTCCTGACCATACTTACCAGCTTATCACTTAGGCCCTGTGCAGCAGCAACAGGAGTGGTTGTCTCTCTTAACATGCGACCCAGTTGAACATGGTCGGAAATCCTTGACTCCTCTCCACCATGCATTACTGATACCGTGCCCCTTTCCTCAGAAACTACTATTACCCATGCATCGCAGCGTTCACTAAGGCCCAACGCAGCCCTATGACGCGTGCCCCATTGTTCTGGGAGGCCTTCCCTGGAACTTAAAGGAAGGTAGCACGCCACCCTGGAAATCTTGCCACCTCTAATAAGTACAGCACCATCGTGCAAGGGTGAGTTTTTCTGAAATATGCTCATCAGTAGTTCGGGACTTGGTGCTCCTTCCAATTCAGTGCCCCCAGTAACCAATTCGTCCACTAAGTCACCTCTTTCTACGATGAGTAATGCACCTATTTTCCTTTTAGCAAGAGCAAAGGTGGCGTTTCCAAGCTGATCTATCCAATCTTCTGTCTGTGCCGTGGCTCTTAAGCCTAAGAATCTGAGGGGGTTCACCCTTTCCAGAACCTGCCGTATCTCGGACTGAAAAAGTATTATCAACAAGATTACTAGTACCTGCCACAATATCTGAAAGACCCAGGTGGTCAGGAAAAGGCCCCATGATTTTGCAATGGTGAAAACCACGCCGAGGGCCACCAGACCCACAAGGGCCTTAAATGCCTTTGTTCCCCAAAACCACAGATAGAGGTGGTATACGAGGATCGTCATCAAAAGAATATCAAGTATGTCCTGGATACGAAGATTCGACAGTATTGAAAAGATCGCCATCTGTCCTCCAGGGTTTTTCGAGCCTTCTAATTGTCTTGCCTATGACCACACCCTTTGGCAGGAAGCCTAGAAGTCTCCGTGAGTTCAAGTGTATCAAAAGATCGTCTCAAGTAAAGCAAGACTTTGATCACGAGGGATAATTGTGTCAGAATTGCAGCCTACAGGTCTTGTTAATATGTCAATACAGGGCAGCAGCCCTTAAATGCTGGGTGCAAGGTGGAAGGATACCCTAATCATTTACCAGTTGATTCTCGTTCTTGCTCTCTCCTGCAAGTATTTCCAGACCTACAAGGTAGTGGCCCCTAAAACGCCCATCCTCACTCTTGGTTATATGCCTTATTGTGGTGGGTCTGTACTCAGGCTCGGCCATCGCACCTCCCATATAATACTTCATATTCAGTTCGTCGCCGACCTTAAGCCTTGAAAGGATATCTGACCCCTCCTTGACCAGCACACACATGGATCTTGACGCCATATTCCATATCCGGAACTGGTAAGGAAGCTCCAGTCCTTCTATGGAAAATTCGACCGCATAGTAAGCCTCCGGAGTCTTCCGAGGCTCAGAACGCCTCTCAACCATTCCGCTGCCCGTGAAATCGTGTTGCATTATATCATCTCCTTTATAACATTTTGACCCCTCCATCGGGTCCTGGCTTTAGGCTGTCATAGGCCTTCACCTTGGCTGGCAGAGCAGAGCCCGGGCCTCTTGGTACTGGCACAGGGAAATCTTGGCGCTTAGATATTTCGGCCATTTCTGTTTAATACACCTAATCTTCTCTGCAAATGTAGTGCCAAAAAGATATAGTGGAGCACCCCATTGGCAGCATGAGGATCTGGAAAAGTTAGGCATTATGGGCCCCTCCTACTTGCCAATCTTTCTATTCGGCCTTCTCGGGTAGAGGTACAAATCTCCCAAGTTGTCAAATTACTGACCTTTTCATGTATTATTTCTCATTCACGCTTCTCTTGCTGGGCCTGTTTTCTTATGTCCGACAAGATCTCTTTCACTTCCCTCTCGTATTTTGTTGGTGCACTAACGTGGCCCCAACCTTTTTGCGTTTGGAACAATCCGTCATAGGCGGTATCATGATACGATCGCATTTGGTGAGGAATGTTTCTTTCCTCCAATATCGAATCAAGCAATAGGGCCTCTATGTCATTTTCAACAACTGCAATTCTTACGAATTCTTCTGTCATAGTCCCACCCTAACCCTCGAACAGATTTTTTTAACTCCACCACCGGCCAGTGGCCTCCCATGACCAGACGAGCACGTCTACACACCTAAAGTCAACTACTATGGCCTGAAGCCAATAATTTGGCAAGCTGACAAGGCTTCGTCCTGCTGAAATCGGAACTCGGCAGCCCATAGAGACCGTCGTATATTGAATATCGAATATTGAATAACGAACCGCAGAATTACAAAGGGCTGACTCCGACATTCGATATTCCTTGTTCTACATTGTGCGGTCTTCGGCCCCTTTGGGGCATACTTAAGTCTTCGCCTAAAGGCGACCGTAGCTGCTGCAGGCAGGGGTTTTTCTCCCATTCCCCGTGGGTGACAATAATTTACAAGTCTAAAATCAAAATATACTACGCTCCCTGCTTGATAACGAAGTTTTGATTTTGCATTTGATTTTTTCCATGATATAATAAAATTTAGAAAATTGGTCGAGGTTTGTCCATTTTATTTTAATTCTAAGCTGAAATGGTTAAACACCATCGAGGGTCACCACCAACTGAAATCCAATTATTGTTGCCTTAACCGGCCAGGAACCTTAAGGCGTGGCCACAGACATGGAAAGGAGGCGATGTTATGGCGGTTAAGATCATAATAAAGAGAAGAGTCTCAAAGGATAAGGAAGGGCAATTACTGCCCTTACTCATCCAGCTAAGGGCACTTGCAACAACTCAACCAGGGTATATCTCTGGGGAGACCCTCAGAAACATTAATGACCCAGAAGAGTACATGGTGATTAGTACATGGCAGGGCCTCGAAGACTGGGAACGTTGGGCAAAAAGCAAACAGCGGGCAGAAATTCAAGATAAAATTGACGCCCTGCTGGGCCAAAAAACGGAATATGCGAGTTACCTTTATGGATAAACTAGGGGAAGTAGCCCTATCCCCATCAGATATGAAAAATTAAGACAAAAGGGCCTCTGGAAACATGATTTGGACACGTTTCCAGGGGCCTTTTTCTCCCTTTATTCGACGATATCCCATATTGCCATGGGGCTAATGCTTTGGTAACCTTTACAAGCACTAAACAGAAAAACACATTGAAAAAGTTTCATGGAACCTCACAAACTTTTGGAACAATTGAAAGAGGCCATAGGGCAGGGTCTCAAAATTATAATATTACAAGGCCTGGAAGACTCAGCAAGATCCTTTTTCCTTTCAACTTTCCTCCAGCATCTTAAACGCCCCTGTCTCGTGCTGACCCCTGATCAAGGGGAGTCATCAAGGCTCCTGAACCAATTACGTTTCTTCATGTCAGAAGAGGCGATCACTGACCACGCACAGAGGCGCCTATTTCACTTTCCTTTTTATGATACTTCACCACTAAGCGGCCTCAGCCCACATCAAGACGTCGTCACTAGTCGTTTAGAGGCCCTTTACCAATTTCTATCTAACCCGAACCCCGTTGTTGTGAGCCCATTAGAAGCTGTCCTTTTTCGCATTGTGCCTAAGAGTGCCTTCCTGAAATCCCTTGAGCCCCTTGAAACCGGAGAAGAATTTGATCGTGATGAATTGATTGAATATCTGGAGTCCTCTGGCTACTGCAGGAGCTCGCTTGTGGAAGAAAGGGGAGATTATGCAGTAAGGGGGAGCATTCTGGATATATTCGCCCCGCTCCATCCCTACCCCATACGTCTTGAGTTCTGGGCGGATGTAATTGAATCCATCAGATACTTTGATCCCTTGAGTCAAAGGAGCCTGAAGCCCCTAAAAGAATTGGTACTTATCCCATGCTGTGAGATATTAACCAGCGAAGAGCACTTAAAGAGGGCAAGGTCAATGGGACGACTGCCCCAGTCTGGTGCAGAGGGAGCCAGATTTCCAGGAATTGAAGCCTGGCTTAACCATTTCTATGATAACCCTAGCACCCTATTCGACTACATGCCAACAGATTCCCTGATCATCTTAATTGAGCCACATAAATTTACCAATCGCCAAGATACCATAAGGGCCCGATTTGAACAGGACGTTGCTCAATACCATAAAGAAGCATCCCGAAAGGGCACGCCATTTCCAGAAACAGATAACACACTTATCCCCAATGAGGAATTCACCAATCTATGCGGTGGATATCAGCAACTCCATTTTGGCCCCTTAGTTACTGAGCAACCGGGTGATGCCAGGCTTTTCCTTTCCACCGAACCGGTAAGACCCGTAGACCATGAGCTGGATCTTGTTATGGAGGGGAAAGGCAGGGTTTCAATGGCCCCACTTGCCCAGCGTGTCTCCCAGTGGGCTGGCTCAGGCGCCTGTGTAGTCCTAGTGACAAGAACAGAGAGACAGGCCCAGCGACTCATTCAAATCCTGGGAAATTATGAGGTGGAAGTGGGCCAAATCGTCAGATCCTGGAGCGAAATCGCCCTGTGCAAGGGCCTTTTCATATGCATTGGAAGGCTGACTAGAGGCTTTGTGTGGCCCAAGATGTCCCTTTTCGTGATCACCGAGGATGAAATCTTTGGCCCTAAGAGACCTGCACCCAGGCCGGGGCTAAAAGGGGCGCCCAAGGCACTTCGCTGGTCAAGCATAAGTCAGCTAAAGGAAGGGGACCTTATAGTTCATGAGGATCACGGGATCGGCCGCTACGGCGGCCTTCTTAAAATGGAAGTGGGTGGGAAAGTAAGTGACTTCCTGTTAATCAACTATGCCGATAAAGATAAACTGTATATTCCCGCCGACCGCATAGGCATCCTTCAAAAATACGTTGGCCCAGATGACAAACTTCCCAAATTGGACCGCCTTGGAGGTAGATCTTGGAATGTCGCAAAACAAAAGGCCAAACGCTCCATCAAAGAGATCGCAAAACAATTGGTAGATCTTTACGCCTTGCGGATGCACAGAAAAGGCTATGCCTTTTCGCCTCCAGATACTAATTACAAGGAATTTGAGGCCACATTTGGACACGAGGAAACCCCTGATCAGGTAAAGGCTATTGAAGAAGTAATAAGGGATATGACCTCTGAACGCCCCATGGACCGCCTTATCTGCGGTGACGTGGGCTTCGGCAAGACAGAAGTCGCTCTTAGGGCTGCATTTAAGGCAGTGTGCGACGGGAAACAGGTGGCAATGCTAGTTCCCACAACGGTCCTTGCTGAGCAACACTATGACACATTCTCTAAGCGGATGGGGCCCTATGGTATAAAGGTGGGCCTGCTCAGCAGGTTCAAGACGCGCAAGGAGCAAGGACAGATTCTGGCGGCACTCCGTTCAGGGGCTATAGATATCATTATTGGAACCCACAGATTGCTGCAAAAAGATGTCTCATTTTCCAATCTGGGGCTTTTGATAATCGACGAGGAACAGCGTTTTGGTGTCAAACAGAAAGAGGCATTGAAAAGATATCGAGCCCTCGTGGACGTACTCGCACTCACGGCAACACCGATCCCACGAACTCTTCAACTGTCCATGACAGGTATCAGAGACCTAAGCATAATAGAAACACCCCCTGAAGACCGCCTTTCCGTACAAACCACTGTGTCGCCGTATGACGAAGGCCTTATAAAGACGGCCATTCACGCGGAACTTGATAGGGGGGGGCAAGTCTTTTTCGTACACAATAGAGTTCAAACCATCCACAATCGTACTGAACAACTGCGCCGGTTAGTTCCCTTTGCCAGGATCTCCATTGCCCATGGGCAAATGAAGGAAAAAGATCTAGAGCAAACAATGCTTCAGTTCCTCAGAAGAGAGATAGACGTTTTGGTCTGCTCCACCATCATTGAATCTGGCCTTGATATACCTACGGCCAACACAATAATTATTACAGAGGTGGAACGTCTTGGTTTAGCTCAGATCTACCAGTTGAGGGGACGCGTCGGCAGATCTCGGGAAAAGGCATATGCATATCTTCTTTTTTCTGACGGAGCAAGGATGACAAAGGACGCAGAGAAAAGACTTAAAGCACTGATGAACTTTTCCCACTTGGGAGCAGGACTGCAGCTGGCGATGCACGACCTCAAGATAAGGGGGGGCGGAAATATATTAGGATTTGCCCAGTCTGGCCACATTACGGCCATAGGCTACGAGCTATATTTAAAACTTGTGGAGCAGGCAGTAGCAGAACTGAAGGGTGAACCCTGGCATGAGATTCCTGAGCCAGAAATTAATCTACCGGTTCCAGCACGTCTGCCAGAGCGTTACATAGGGGATATGGACATCAGACTCAATCTCTATCGCAGGCTTTCAACGGTGAAAGAGAAACAACAAATTGAACGAATGAAAGAAGAGGTAAGAGATCGCTTCGGCCCACTACCGCAGGAAGTTGAGAGCTTATTTGGATTGGTTCATCTACGGCTAATGCTCAAAAGGATGGGTATTTCAAGGCTTGATGTGGGAAACTCGGGGATTTACCTCACATTTACCGAAACAAGCCCCCTGAAGCCAGACAAATTAGTCAAAATGATCACCAACAAGGCATCGCGATTTCACTTTGTATCCCCAGCCCGCCTCCACATCAGGGCGCCAGGGCTAGCCAATGGAGACATCTTGGGAACGGTCATGCAAAAAATCCAAATTATTGAGCAGCGGACTCGGTAAAGAGGACTGGGCAAAAATGCTTTGCAATTTATTAAACAGATGTTAACCTGAATATTTATATGGCCTCCGAGGCATTTTTTAAGGGTGAGCTTTAGTTCTTTTAACACCCAAGGTGTGACAAGTCCATGAAAAGATTCCTTTACCTCATACTAATTTTGCTCATTTGCGGCCTGAGCAATGGGTGCAATCAGGGCCCCAGTAAAGGCGATATGATTGCCCTTCAGGTGGGAAATAAGAAAATCAGCCTGGAAAGGCTCAAGAAAGACATTGCCTTTCAAGGTGCAGAATTAATCGACGCGAATTCCCATCCCTTGAAACTCGAGGGGCCTTTACTGGAGTCGCTGGTAGACTACTACCTTATCCAAACCTATGCAGAAGAACACGGTATATCGGTAACACAGGCAGAACTACTCAGGGCCGTAGGCGAGATCAAAAAGGACTATCCAGGGGATAGTTTTGAAGAGACCTTGCTCAGACGCTACGTCAATATAGATGAGTGGAAAGAGGCCCTCAGGCGAGAATTAGTTAAAAAAAAGGTCTTTGAGGCAGTGACCGTGGCCGCCAGACCTCCCAGCTTTCAGCAGATTGAAAAATATTACAGAACCCATGTTGATGAGTTTAAAAGGCCTCAACGCGTGAGATTCCGCCAAATTGTCACTCGGTCACTTGAGAAGGCGAAAGAGGCGCTAAGCAGGATTAACAAAGGGGAATCCATTGCAAATTTGGCGCCACTTTATTCATATTCTCCCGAGGCCACAAAGGGTGGCGAGGTAGGGTGGGTAGAAAAAGGTCAGTTGCCCCCCTCAATGGATAATGTCCTGTTCTCGTTACCTGTAGGCAAAGTGAGTCGAATCGTGAAATCGCCTTATGGTTACCATATCTTCCAGGTAATGGACATTGTCCAGGAAGGTCTTCCACAGCTAAGAGATGTGGCGGACAAAATTCAGAGCCAACTTTACAGCCAGGCACGGGAAGAGGCATTTAAGAAATGGCTTGCTGAACAAAGAGCTAACACTACGGTCAAGGTGATGACAAAAACATTAGAAAGGACGAGATCTTCCAATGAAAAAGGCTAAGGGAATCCTATTGCTTATTTTTCTTGGGGCTATATGCACCTCACTTTTGAGCCCCCAGAGAATTACTGCCGAGGTATGTGACCGTATTGTCGCAGTAGTAGAAGATGATCTCGTAACTCTTTATGAGTTGAATAAGAGGATAAGGCAGTTGACCGGTATGGACCCTAACGAGCTTGAAAGGCAAGATAAAGAGAAATATATCAAGACAAGACAAAGGGTCCTCGACTATCTTATTGACGAAAAAATCACAAACAAAAAAATTAAGGAGCTTGGCATTGAGGTTACTGACAAAGAGGTGGATCAAGCCATAGAAAAAATAAAAAAAGACAACCACTTGACTCAGGAAGGTTTAATAGCCGCCCTAAAGGCCCAAGGAATGACCTATGTAGAGTACAGAAAAAAGGTCAAAACTGATCTTGAACGAATGCAATTGATCAACTTCGAAGTTAAGTCCAAGATAATCATAAAAGAAAAGGACGTAAAAAAGTATTATGAGCAACATCCAGACCAGTTCAAGGTGAAGGGAAGCTTAAGGCTGGCTATGATCTTCATCCCCCTAGACGGAAATGGTGACTATGAGGCAAGGAAACAACTGGACAGCACAGTTAAGGCCATTTACGAGAGGCTTAAAAGCGGTGAACAGTTCGGAGACCTTGCACAGCAATATTCAAAGGGTCCAGGAGCTAGCGAAGGTGGCGACATTGGTGAGTTTAATCCCGCTTCGTTGGACCCAAACATTCGGAATGCCATTGATAACCTGAAGGAAGGACAAATAAGTAAACCAATATATAGGCCAAATGGTGTGCAGATAATAAAGCTGGTCAGGCGATATAAGGGGCCTGTGAGGCCCTATGAAGAGGTAAAAGAGGCTATATATGATATTCTTTACCGTAAGGAGGTGAACAAGAGATACTACGCATGGATAAAGGATCTAAGAAGTAAGGCCTACATTAGGGTTTGTTTTTAGGGTATTGGATCAATCCCAGACCAAGGAACGTAACGGAGAAAATATCCAAGAAGTGGGGGCCCTCTTGCGCGAAGCAAGGGAGGCCAAGGGCCTGAGTCTTGATGATGTCTTTGAGAAAACCAAACTAAGGCCTGCGGTGGTACGTATAGTTTTACCGAATCAACGGATAGATAGGCCCTGGCCTATGAGATCAAGACCCTTTTGTCTGAAAATCTAATTGACCCAAGGAGCTAGTAAACGTGAGGAATGTGTTGGATATCTTTGAAGAAAGAGGTTTTCTGGAGCAAGTCACCGATCACCAAGAAGTAAGGGAATTATTGGAATCTCCCGTAACTTGTTACATTGGATTTGATCCAACGGCGAAAAGCCTGCACGCCGGGAGCTTACTGCCAATAATGTCACTCGTTCACATGCAGCAAAACGGCCATAGACCCATCGTGGTAATCGGGGGGGGCACGGCCCTTGTGGGCGACCCCAGCGGAAAGACAGAGATGCGGCCTGTGATGACAAGGGAAGAAATTAACGAAAACGCAGAAGCCATTAAGAAACAGATGGCAAGGTTCCTGGATTTTGAGGAGGGAAGAGCCCTTATGGTGAACAATGCTGACTGGCTTACCAAACTGAATTATATCGAGTTCCTCAGAGATATTGGCAGGCACTTCAGTGTTAACAGGATGCTCGCAGCAGAAAGCTACAAGACAAGGCTCGAAACTGGCCTAAGCTTTATCGAATTTAACTATATGCTCCTCCAGGCCTATGACTTCTGGTACCTTTTTAAACACTATGATTGCAGGATTCAGATGGGGGGAAATGACCAATGGGGCAACATACTGGCAGGTGCTGATCTTATTAGAAGACTTGAAGGACAGACCGTACACGGAATCACTTTTCCGTTATTAACAACTTCTTCTGGAATCAAAATGGGCAAAACACATAAAGGTGCAGTGTGGCTCGACCCGGAGTTGACATCGCCCTATGAATATTACCAGTACTGGATCAACCAGGATGATCGTGATGTAGAGCGTTTCTTGGCCCTCTTTACCCTTGTTCCCATGGACGAAGTGAGGCGCCTTGGGTCCCTTAAAGGCGAGGATATCCGGGATGCCAAGCGCATACTGGCATTTGAAGCTACGAAACTGTGTCACGGTGAACAAGCGGCTAGAAAAGCACAGGACGCCTCTGAAAAGTTATTCGGGCGGGGAGAAGTAGGTGATTCAGATTCAATTCCCACCTGTGAAATGCCAGAGGCCGACTTTGAAGCAGGTATCCCAGCCTATATCCTATTTGAGAAGTCGGGCCTTTGCAAAAGCCGAGGAGAGGCGCGCAGACTAATTACACAAGGTGGAGGATACATCAACGGCAGGCGCCTTGAAACCTTTGATGAAATTATCACTTCAGACCTATTTAATGACGGAACATTGCTGCTCAGGGCAGGCAAAAAACGCTATGTAAAGGTGCAACTGCTGGTCTAGAATAGCAAAGAGGCCCCTTCCCGGTTTGCTATTGACCAAGACAAATTACGCGAGGTTATGTTGAGTAAAAACTTAGAAGAACAAAAGAAACAAGATATTAGAGACCTTGAGGCGGACATTGATATACCCCTGCCCGATAGTAAGACAGAGGTCCTCGCCCCCGCTGTAGTGCCTGAAGAAAGGGGGGTCGTGCCCTACGACCCTCTGCAAATGTATCTAATGGAAATAAAAAAGTTTAGGTTACTCACCCGTGAGGAAGAGACGAAGTTGGCCATTAGGGTAAGGGAGCATAACGACCAAAGGGCGGCCTATATCCTAATCACCTCTAATTTAAGATTAGTGGTCAAGATCGCTATGGACTTTCATCGTTACTGGACGAGAAATCTCATGGATTTGATACAGGAAGGAAATGTGGGACTTGTCCAAGCAGTGAGAAAATTTGATCCCTACAGGGGCATAAAGTTTTCATACTATGCATCGTTTTGGATAAAGGCTTATATCCTCAAATTTATAATGGACAACTGGAAATTGGTAAAGATAGGAACCACCCAAAGCCAACGGAAACTCTTCTTTAACCTTGCCAAGGAAAGAGATAGCCTAATTGCGCAGGGTTTTAATCCCGAGCCTCGACTTCTTGCCGAACGCCTCGATGTTAAGGAGGAAGAAGTGGTAGAGATGAGCCAGAGGCTGGGGGGATGGGAAGTTTCGCTTAGTTCCCCGGTTGGTGATGACTCTAGGGAGTCTTTTGGGGCCTTTCTGCCTGACCCCAGAAAATCGGCCGAAGAGGAGCTTTCAGAGCATGAGGCAAGGAAACTACTCCTCGAGAAACTCAAAGAATTTCGAAAGACCCTTACCGGGAAAGAAGCTGATATATTCGACAGCAGGATAATGTCTGAAAAACCAATGACTCTGCAAGAGTTAGGGGACAAGTATAACATATCTAGAGAAAGAATACGCCAGATACAAGAAAGGCTCATAAAAAAAGCGAAAAAGTTCCTGAAGGAACAGATTCCTGACTTTGAAGAATTATATTCGGACTTCCTTAAATGAAAAAATTCCTAATACAGATAATCACCCTGGCTATCGTGGGCACAGGCATCCATGGCTGTGACCGCTTTGTCGCCCCTCCTCAGAAAATACAATCCGAGACTAAAACCAATGCTGGTCATGCTGTCTCCAAGACCAAAGACAAGAAGCTTGTTTCTTATCTGAACTACATGAAATACTCTCTTACCCTTTCCAAGGGGGACATGAAGGGGGCGAAGCAATTCCTGGAGATAAGCCTTCAAAATGACCCCGAATCCACCTATCTAAACAAGAAAATGGCACTGCTGTGCAAGCGCCTCAAGGAATATAAAGAGGCCCTCAAATACGCCCAAAAGGCACTGGCACTGGACCCCAGTGATGTGGGTACCCAAACACTGCTTGCAGACCTTTACTCGTTGACGGGCAATGATGTAGAGGCCGTGAACCTATATGACAAAGTTCTGCAAAAGCGCCCAAGGGATCAGAGGGTGAGGCTCATTTTGACCACCATCTATATCCGACAAAAGAAATTCCACCAGGCACTTCTCCACCTTGACCTCCTCATCAAGGAAAATCCAGACCTGGTCATAGCCCACTATTACAGGGGAAGGATTTTCCTTGAAACCCATCAATACCAGAAAGCAGAAAAGGCTTACAAGGCTGCCCTTGCCCTAAACGAAAACCTTGAACCGGCTTTGTTTGAACTGGGCTCGCTCTACCAGGTCACAGGCAAATACAAACAGGCAGCAGCACTTTTTGAAAGCCTTTTGACCTCCTACCCCGATAACCTCGCAGCCAGGGAGAGGCTGGTGGAAGTCTATTACAAGTTAGGGCTAAAAGAAAAAGCCGAAAGACAAATGGACGCCATTAAAAACAAGTCAAAACCAGGGGAACCTAGCAGGCAGACCCTTGGGCTCCTTTACCTTCGCCACGGAAAGGTCCAGGAGTCCATCAACGAACTCAGCATGATAGTGTCGGCATGGCCCAATGACCAGAAATCCCGATATTACCTCGGAGCGGCTTACGAAGAACTGGGTGAATATGGTAAAGCCCTCGAGCATTTCCGCAAGGTAACAAAGGACTCCACCTATTTTATCCCATCGCAACTTCACATCGCGTACCTGTTGGACGAGCAAGGACAAACGGACGAGGCCATAGAAGTCCTTCAAAAGGCCATATCCATTGATAAGAAAAGCGCGGAACTCTATCTAATGTTAGCTGGCTTCTATGAGACACAGGAAAGGTATTCCGATGCAATAACAGTGCTTCAGGATGGCCTTAGCCATAACCCTAAAGACGTAAGGCTGTTGTTCCGGCTTGGCGTCGTGTTAGACAAGAGCGGGGATAAGGACGCGTGCATTACAAAGATGAAAGAGGTCCTCACCATTGATCCCAACCATGCAGAAGCCCTTAATTACATTGGTTATACCTATGCAGAACAGGGTGTTCACCTGGACGAAGCTATGGAGCTTATCAAGAAGGCCTTGGAGCTTAAACCAGATAGTGGATACATCATTGATAGTCTAGGCTGGGTTTATTTCCAAAAAGGCCTTTACGATGAGGCTGTGAAATACCTGGAAAAGGCCATCAGCCTCACGCCTGATGATCCCACCATTAATGAGCACCTGGGCGACGCTTACTTTAAAAAGAAAGACTACAAGGCATCCCTGGCACACTATAAAAAGGCACTATCCCTTAAACACCCGAAGGCAGAGGTGATAAGAAAAAAAATAAGTAGGGTTGAGCAGATCCTGAAGACAAAGAAAAATTGATTCGCCCACCTCGAAAAACATTAGCAGGATTCCTATCCTTGGCCTGCCTCGTCATGGTTTTTTCCTGTGCTCCCATTAAGACCAGGCAAGGAGCGGTCCGTATCCCTGAAAAAAAGATCAGGGAGCTGAGTGCCCAGCTGGATTTCCAATCAAGGGGTGTCAAGAGCTTCATAACCACCGGGCGCATGGTAATTTCAAATACAACCCAGCGCATCCCCGCCACCTTTCTATGCGTGGCCACTAGGGAGCCCTTTCGGCTCAAGGCAGAGGTCATTCATACCTGGGGATTTCCTTTGGTAAATATCTTGGTAAATGGTGAACATGTCACTATAGATGATCTGTACCACAAACGCAGGTATCACGGCCAACTGGGCATACATGGATCTATCACCGGTAAACTGCCACCACTGGACAAAACTTTACTATGGTCCATCATGAGGGCCTACCCCGAGGTAATGGATAGGGAGAGGCTTTCGTGGTCTCACACCCAGCAGACCTTTATAGTAACAAACGGAGGGGACACAGAACAATTAATTCCAGTTGATAGTGAAGGTGCTTTCCCCTCCACTGTAATCTACCCACATTTGGGATTGAAGTTGAGGTTTTCTGGGCTTAAGTCAAACCATGGTTTCATATATGCAAGTCATGTGGATGTAAGTTACCCAGAAAAAGAAAGCGAAATGCAAATCACCATAAAGGAAATAATTTTCAATAAAGAAATTGATCCGGGCCTCTTCAATTAACCCCAAACCTGCCCCCCCTCATGCAAACATAACCTGGTGGAATTCTCCTGTTTCGAGGTCTGTCCTCAAGAGCCGATTTCGCATTGGCTCACCCTTTCCCAGCAATATTTTTAAAACTTCCATGGCCTGAAGTGTTGCCACTAGTGCTGCCGTAACCGCTGGGACTCCTAATACCATCTCAGGGGTCCTCCTTGCCTTATTCCACTCTGCCGGATCCCCATACACGAGGACTAGCCCCGGATCCTCGGGATAAATGGTCATCAGTTGTCCTTCAAAACCGGCAATCCCTGCATGGACCATAGGGATACCCAGTTGCTTGGCAGCCCTCTCTATAACAAAACGATCTGGGACACTATCCAAGGCATCAACCACCACCTCGGCTCCCCCTAAAAGGGATTCTGCATTAGCAGATGTAAGCCTGGTCTCGTGCGCCAAAACCTCCACTGCAGGGTTTATTTCCCATATCTTCTGAGCCGCCTCCAAGGCCTTCGGCTTTCCAAGGCCTGGAGTCGTACAAAGTGCCTGGCGATTGAGGTTGCTTTCATCAAATTTGTCTACGTCTATTACCATCAAGCGACCTATGCCCGTGCGAGCCAAAAGCACTATTACTTGACCGCCAAGGCCTCCAGCCCCCACCACCGCAACAGTGGATTCAGCCAGCCTCAGTTGATCCTTGCAAGAAATTATCCCGCCATTTCGAATGTAGCGGTAGGGAATAATATCATTCATGAGCGCCACCCTGTAAATTTCCCCCAAATCAGCACCCGTCTTCTCTGCAAGGCCCTGAGCCCTTTCTTCATACAGGACCCTGACTTCATTGCCTGCCAGGGTCAGGATCTCATCTGAAAGCCCTTTAACCATCTCTCGGAGTTCCGGGACCATCTACGCTCCTTTTTTGACACGTTTTTCGAACTCTTTTCTCTTGGTATTTTCCCTTAGCATCCCCAAAAAGACCCTGTATGGTCCAGGGGTTCCAAAGGGAAAAAGACCAATGCGATCACCTGGGTACACCATGTCATATATGTTTATGACTTTCCCGTTTCTAAAAACCGCTTCAACCATGTTCACCGGGATTCCTAGTTTTTCTACCACCTTCACCGCGGGAATACCCCCCGGCGCCATATCCACCTCCTGCTCGTAGTCCATGCCCTGTTTATCCAATATGGTCCGCAAGGCCCCAAAGACCTTCAGATGTGCGTTTCCCATCTCTTATCCCCCTCCCACGGCGGGAAATAATCCTATTCTTTCTTCTCCCTCCAATTCCGTGTCTAGACTCACCTTTAACCCGTTTACCATGGCGATCTTAATCTCTTTCTCGGGAATGCCCAACATCTTGACTAATTGCCCGAGGCTTGTACCCTTGGGTACTGGCACCTCCATACCCTTTGTGGGATCATAATCCTGGACATATCTTCTCAAAGTTGAGCTCAAAATGACTTTGACGGGCATGGTTCCCCTCGCACAATTGGCAATGTCAAAGGATGTGTATCAGTAATCTCGATCCTATCATGGCCTCAGTTCCTGTACATAGGACCGAGAACCTTTGGCTTAACTGGCCCTCTGAAAACCCATCCTGGCTTTTTGGATCATCAATGCCACTGAATAGAAAAGCAACCCTAAGAAAAAGAAATAATACTTACTGTTGCCGGTCACATGAAACAAGTGGGCCACGGCGCCCGGATTCAATAGTGTAAAAGCTGTGGCCAAGAAGAAGGGGATATCGTACCACTTGTTCTTGGTAAGTCCCCATCCCTGGGCAAAGCATTCAAAGGCTGACATACCCACCAATGCCATCACAAAGATCATCAGGGCCTTCAACCAGGACGTAACACCGTGGAGAATCAGTTCTGGATTAAACATGAACATGAATGCAATGAAGGAGGTACGTATGTCGTAAAGGAAACCCTGTACTCCCGTGGGAATAGGTTCTGACCTGGCAATGGCAGACGCAGCGTAGGCCGCAAGCCCCACGGGTGGCGTGTCATCGGCCAGTATCCCAAAGTAAAAGCAAAATAGGTGGGCTGCCATCAATGGTACTATGAAATCGTAAATTTCCCCCACCTCCACTAGAACAGGGGCAGTAAGGGAGGCCATCACGATATACGTTGCAGTTGTAGGCAATCCCATGCCTATCATAAGACTTGCAAAGGCAGTAATTAACAATAGGACAAAGAAGTTTCCCCCAGATATATACTCCACCACCGCAGAGATCATACCTCCGATCCCCATGTTCACCACTGCCACTATTATTCCTGCTGATGCACAAGCCAGGGCAACAGCCAGCATGTTTCTGGAGCCCTGAACAGTGCCGTCCTTTAGAATCACCAAGGTTTTCTTGATACCTGAAGCTATGCCCCTTTTTTCTTGAATGGCATTGCGGATCTCCTGGTAGAATATGACTGCCAGCAAAACCAGAATAGAGCGAAAAGCGCTCAGTTCAGGTGAATGACGGAAGTAAATGAGTTCCACCAGCAACACCGCAACCGGTATCAGGTAATGGAGCCCGGTCTTGAGTGTTGCAAAGAATCTTGGGACCAGTTCCGGGGGAAGGCCTTCTATTCCGTGTTTAGAGGCCTCCAGGTGGGTGATGCAAAACAGTCCAAAATAGGATGCGAAAGCCGGTATTGCGGCAGCCTTTATTACATCTACATAAGGTACATTAACATATTCTGCAATAATGAAGGCAGCCGCCCCCATAATGGGCGGCATAAGCTGCCCGTCGGTACTTGCCGCAACCTCAACTGCGGCGGCCTTTTTTGGTGGGTACCCGATCCTTTTCATGAGAGGTATCGTAAAATTTCCTGTGGTAACGATATTCGCAATACTTGAGCCTGACACCAACCCGGTGGCAGCGCTCGCCACCACGGAGGCCTTTGCAGCCCCTCCCTTGTAACGGCCCAGCAGGGACAGGGCCAGTTTTGTAAAAAAATCTCCAGCCCCCGCCTGGTTCAATATGGCCCCCAGCAGAACAAACAAATAGACGATGGCAGAAGAAACCCCCAGGGGTATCCCGTAGATTCCCTCTGTTGATAAGGTCACGTTACTCATGTACTTGGTAAGGCTGACCCCTTTATAGGCAAGAACATCCGGAAGGTATGGCCCTAGAAAGGCATACACGGTAAAGAGAATGGCTATCACGGACAATGCCGGCCCTATCATCCTGCGGGTGGCCTCTAAAAGCAGGACAACAAGTATAACCCCAGACACAATATCCCTGGTTATGGGGATACCTGCCCTCATGGCAATGCCTTCATAATCAATGGCAAGATAAAGGGCAGTGAGAACACCTATAATAGCGCAAATGTAATCCAGAACAGGTATTCTGTCCCTCGCAGCAAGCCACTGAAGCCTGGGACGGGATGTAATAAAAATCGGCCTCACCAAGAACAACAACCCCATTGCAAAGGCAAGGTGAATAGCCCTTTCCGTGGTTTGATCAACTATGATGACACTTGGAAGAGCAAGCTGATAAAGGGCCCAGGCGATACATATGCCCGTTACCAGGTATCTTTCAAAGGGCCTGAAGTTCCTAAGCTCACCAGTTTCCCTGCGTAAAATCTCCTCGGCTGTTTCCTCTCGCTCTTTCCTTCCGGATCCAGATGCCATTGCCTTTCCCCCGTAAAAATCACTTGAAAACATTGCAAAGGTGTGCAAGGATTTTCGCGTCTGTCCCAATTGTTAATTTACCTTTAGCGAAGAAAGGAGGCTGCCATGTTTAGGATCGTTAGAGTAAACATGTCCGATCTATCTGTCAAGGCTGAGGAAATTCCAAAAGAGTACGAGGGGCTCGGGGGACGTGGGCTGACCTCTGCAATAGTCGCAAAGGAAGTGCCTCCCACATGTTCTCCCATTGGGCCCAATAATAAATTGGTATTTGCCCCAGGTTTGCTGGGGGGTACAAACTGCGCCAACTCAGGGCGAATTTCTGTAGGGGCGAAAAGCCCGCTGACTGGTACCATAAAGGAGGCAAATTCAGGTGGTCAGCCTGGCCAGTACCTTGCAAAGCTAGGAATAGCGGCCATAGTAGTCGAAGGGCTTCCAAAAGAAGATCGCCTTTACAAGCTATATATAGGTAAAGACAAGTTTGAGCTTTCCCCTGCAGATGATCTCAAGGGACTGGGCAACTATGCCGTTGTGGATAAACTCAAAGAACAGTTTGGGGAAAAGGTAGGGTTTGCCAGTATTGGACAGGCAGGCGAGTGGAAAATGGCTGCAGCAAGCGTGGCCTTTACTGACCGCGAGTTACGGCCAACTAGGCATGCGGGCCGCGGTGGGCTTGGCGCTGTCATGGGTTCAAAGGGCCTCAAGGCCATTATAATTGACCCCTCTGAAGGAGAGATGGCCCCTATCCAAGACAACGATGCCTTTAAGGATGCGGCAAAACGATTTGTAAACGCACTGAAGGAGCACCCTGTGACCAGCCAGGGCCTCACAAACTATGGGACTGATATACTTATCAATGTCATCAACGAGGCCGGAGGACTTCCCACCAGGAATTTCAGCTCCGGACAGTTCGAAGGCGCGGAAAAGGTGGCGGGGGAGACCCTAAACAAGATCACGCAGGAACGAAAAGGGGTTGTGAGTCACGGATGCATGACTGGATGTGTCATACGTTGTAGCGGGATCTTCAACAATGAGAAGGGTGAGTATGTCTCCAAGTGGCCCGAGTATGAAACCGTATGGGCATGGGGCCCCAATTGCGGTATTGATGACCTGGATGCCATTGCAAGGATCGACAGGGCATGCGACGACTTTGGGTTAGATACCATTGAAATGGGGAACTCCATTGCGGTTGCCATGGAAGCAGGCATTAAGCAATTTGGAGATGTAGCAGGAGCAGAGGAACTCATCGCTGAGGTGGGTAAGGGCACGCCTCTGGGTAGAATCCTTGGTGGTGGTGCGGCAGTAGTGGGTAAAACCTTTGGTGTAAGAAGAGTGCCAGTGGTAAAGAACCAGGCGCTTCCGGCTTACGATCCCAGGGCCATCAAGGGAATTGGCGTGACCTATGCTACCTCCACCATGGGAGCCGATCACACAGCGGGATATGCTGTGGCGACAAATATTATGAAGGTGGGCGGCGATGTGGATCCCCTCAAGCCGGAGGGTCAAGTGGAGCTGTCCAGAAATCTGCAAATCTCAACCGCCTTGATAGACAGCCTTGGCCTTTGCCTATTTGTGGCCTTCCCTGTGATGGATATACCCGATGCCTTTACCGCCGTGGTTGACATGGTAAATGCCAAGTATGGTCTCTCCCTTACGGCAGATGATGCGGCGGCCCTTGGACAAAAGGTCCTCAAGCTTGAAAGGGAATTTAATGAAAAGGCTGGGTTTACCCCGGCGGACGACAGGCTTCCCGAGTTTTTCAAGATAGAAAAACTCCCACCCCACAACCAGGTATTTGACGTACCCGATGGGGAGCTTGATACAGTCTTCAACTTTTAATGGATTTTAGCCATATGCCTCTTAAGCCCCTCGGGGCCCTTAGTTGGGTTCAAGGGGCTTTTTGATGGAGTATTAGGATGGTATCACTGCTGGATTACGGGGCAGGTAATGTACGGAGCGTGGTCAATGCCATAAAGAGTCTTGGTCACGATGTAAAATTCATTAACACCCCGGAGGATATCGCAGAGGCCGACCAAATAGTTTTCCCAGGTGTTGGGAACTTTGGACAGATCATGAAGAACCTGGCTGAAAAAGGATTTGTCGAGCCTCTTCGGGAATACATCCTTGCAGATCGCCCATTTTTCGGTATCTGCCTTGGCCTCCAGGTCCTCTTCGAGGGCAGCGAGGAAGCCCCGCGGGTTCCTGGGTTAGGAATATTCAAGGGCTCGGTCAAGCGCTTCGACATTGACCTTTCAGTACCTCACATAGGCTGGAACGGGATCACGTGCAGGCAACCCTCCACAATATTCAATGGCTTGAGGGGCAAGGAAAAGTTCTATTTCGTCCATTCTTATCATGTGGTCCCAGAGCAATCAGACATTGTGCTTACGACCACCGATTATGGCTGTAAGTTCGTAAGCTCAATACAAAAAGGCAGACTGGTTGCCACACAATTTCATCCTGAAAAGAGCGGAAGAGGCGGTCTCAAGCTTCTAAATAACTTCTTGGATCCGTCCACGAGGCCAACCCTCCCGCCAGAGTCGCCTGACACTACAAAATTGGCCAAGAGAATCATAGCATGCCTGGACGTGAGAACAAACGACCAAGGTGACCTGGTTGTAACCAAGGGTGATCAATATGACGTTAGAGAACAGGGAGAGGTCAGGAACCTTGGCAAACCAGTAGATCTTGCCAGGCGCTATTATCAGGAAGGGGCGGATGAAATCACATTCCTTAATATAACCGGATTCAGGGACTTTCCCCTGGAAGACATGCCCATGTTGGAAGTGTTACGTCGCACCTCTGAAAACGTGTTTGTCCCCCTTACCATTGGTGGTGGAATTAGAGACTATACCGATAGGGACGGTAAACATTATTCTGCCCTCGAGGTGGCATCTGAATACTTTCGTTCAGGCGCAGACAAGGTATCCATAGGAAGTGATGCAGTGCTCATAGCCGAAAAGTACCTTGAGCGGGGAAAGGCTACCGGCGAGAGCGCTATTGAGGAAATATCCCGGGTTTACGGCAACCAGGCCGTTGTCATATCGATTGATCCCAAAAGGGTTTATGTCAAATCCCCAAGCGATGTAAGGCATTACGTCATCGAAACTTCTATCCCGGGCCCAAACGGTGAACGATTTTGTTGGTATCAATGCACCATTAAAGGGGGAAGGGAGCCCAGAGACCTGGACGCCGTAACACTGGCTAGGGTTGCAGAGGAGCTTGGTGCGGGAGAGATCCTGCTTAACTGCATTGACAGGGATGGAACCAACCTGGGTTTTGATATCGAACTAATAAATGCAGTAAAAGGCGCAGTAACAATCCCTGTCATTGCCTCCAGCGGAGCAGGTAGCCCCGAGCATTTTTACGAGGTATTTACCAAAACAGGGGCAGAATCCGCCCTTGCAGCGGGCATATTTCATAGAAATGAGGTGCCCATACAAGAGGTAAAAAGATTCTTGGCAGGCAAGGTTGAGGTAAGGCCCAGCTAAACCTTGCGAGCCGATTCACATGATGACGGAGCCCCCTTATGGCAGTAAAAAGCATCAAAATCTTTCATAATGGGTGAACTCAGAAATCTCTCTCCTCTTTGGTGGGGATGATTCCTTTGCGGGGTAACCCAGGGGCACCATTGCCACTACCTCATATCCATCGGGAAGCCCTACTATCTCCTTTGCCTTGTCATGATCAAAAAGGCCAACAATCACCGTGCCTAGGCCCTGGTCGTATGCAGCCAGACAAATATTTTGGGTGGCAATTCCCAGATCGAACATGAACCAATCTCCATGCTTGGTGGTGACTTCTCCCTTGTAGTAGCCTGAGGACTTTAGCTTACCACAAACCACTAGCACAACGGGGGCCTGGACCATGGCCTTGGAGGCTGGATTCGTCTTGGTAAGGGTACCCTGAAGCCTCTCTTTCTGTACCTGATCCTTTACAACTATGATCTCCCAGCACTGGGTATTGGCCCAGGAAGGGGCCCATTGGACCGCCTCGAAGATACGATTCAAGGCTTCACCTGGCACGTCACTGTCCTGATACCTGCGTATGCTTCTGCGGCCCTTTATCGCATCCATCAATTCACCCATTTCATCTCTCCTCCTTTTCACGTCTTCTTAATCTTCGGTAATACCAAGAAGGATCTGGGCATTCTCGCCCAAGATCTTTTTCCTATGTTCCTCGGAAATCCCGGCCGAATCCATTTCCATTAGATAACGCCCCGCAGGGAGTAATGGAAAATCGGTCCCAAAAAGAATCTTCTCATAGCCCATAGTTCCTCCAGCTATCTTGTATACATCAGGTCTGTACAAGAAAGGTGAGGCAGCCGTATCAAACCATACATTCTCGAGTACTTCTCGTACTTCTTTCTTCATGAGACCATAAAAAAACAGCCCCCCTCCCCAATGCGCAAGTATAATCCGGTTCTCAGTGAACTCCTTAACAAGGTCATAAATTTGTTTTAGGGTCATGGGAGCCTTACCCGGGTATTGATGCCCTACCGGCTCATTGGTGTGCACAAGCACCGGCACGTCCAGCTTTTCACAAACTGCCATGACATCGCGAAGTGCCTCAATAACCGACCGGTTTATTCCCCCTCCATAGACAGCCAGTTCTCCCACACCCTTGAGACCTGAGGATATACACCTTTCTGCCTCCCTTGCCCCTTTCGGCGAAAGGGGTGAAAAACAGGCAAAACCTATTAACCTATCTGGATAACGGCCCACAGCTTCAAGAATATAGTCGTTATGCCTTTTAAAATTATCAGAGCGCTCCCATGGAAAGCCGAATATCACACTCTTGTCAATACCTTCACGATCCATGTGTGCCAGCAGGTCCTCAATACCGGCCAACTGCGCCTTGGACGAGGCATATATTGTCTTGAAAGCTGGTTCGCCTTCAAAAAAGCGGCTCCTGTCGGCCCTTAGCTCCGGGGGAAATAGATGTGTATGGAAATCGATGATCATCTCTTGAGAAGCTCAGCCAAGGCCCTTTTCACTCCAGTCGAGTTGAAGCCCACGATTTTATCAACAATTTTGCCGTCTGCATTCACAAAAAACATTGTGGGAATAGCAGGATTCTCGTACCCGAAGTAATCAGTAAGCACCCTGTGATTAGCCCTCAGGATCCTATAATTTATCTTGTATTCCTTTTTGAATTCCCTGAGATAGGCATTGGAGGCCTGGGAAGGATTATCAACGGACAAACCAAGTACCACAAGCCCTTTGTCCTTATATTCTTCCTGGATCTTTATAAGTTCTGGAATTGACATTCTGCACGGTGGACACCACGTAGCCCAAAAGTCCAGTATCACGGGTGAGCCCTTGAACTGGTGCAGGCTCACCTGATTTCCATGTATGTCCATCAAGGTGAAGTTCGGGGCCTGGGGTTTGGCACCTGCCTTATCACTACACCCCCACGCCAGGAGCATCAAGGACAGTAGAACAAGTAAAAGTAACTTGGATTGAGACTTTTTTTGCATTTTTTATCGCTCCTAGGAT
>Ga0209834_10000135_pt1 | contig 43404 bp, 40 predicted proteins | sample Mar14236cmmetaG_FD_184134 | JGI IMG/M metagenome (GOLD analysis project Ga0209834, IMG submission 184134) | Marine hydrothermal vent microbial communities from Guaymas Basin, Gulf of California to study Microbial Dark Matter (Phase II) - Marker... ... | reverse complement strand
AGAACAAGTGATCCGCTAACAATATTCGATCGAGATACCCAAAACGTCTCCTCGCCGCCAGATTACGAGGAGATGTTTTCATGTAGGAGGACAAATGCCCCATTCATATCTAAAACCCCTTCTTAATAATAATGGATCAAAAATCATCCTGTTGGTGATGGATGGTTTGGGGGATATAGCAACGACCCCACACGGCAAGACTGCCCTAGAAACCGCCACTACTCCCAACCTTGATCGCCTTGCCAAGGAGGGAACCCTGGGTCAGACTATACCCATTCGCTATGGTATTACCCCCGGTTCTGGCCCCGCCCATCTGGCTCTGTTTGGCTACGAACCTCTGGAGTATGTAATTGGTCGGGGAGCCTTATCGGCGGCAGGAATCAACCTGCCCGTGAACAAAGGTGATATTGCTGCCAGGGGAAATCTCTGCACCTTGGATGCCGATGGTAATGTCATAGACCGAAGGGCCGGCAGAATATCCCATGAAAACGCAGCCCCGGTGATTGCCAAGTTGGATAAAGTACAGATTCGCGGAGTTGAGGTCGACGTTCGCCAGGTCAAAGAATACCGATTTGTGATCGTAATGAGGGGAGATGGTCTTGAGCCCCACCTCAATGACACCGATCCTCAAGAGGTGGGTGTACCCCCGCTGAAGGTAGTAGCCCAGGAAAAAAGGGCAGAAAAAGCGGCTGAATTGATGGAAAAATGGATTGCTGAAGCGACCAAGACTCTTGCAGATGAACCAGTTGCCAATGGGTTTTTACTTCGCGGGTTCGCATCAGACCCGGGACTGCCATCCTACGAGCATGCCTATGAGCTCAAAGCCGCTTGTATTGCTGAGTATCCGATGTACAAAGGAGTTTCCCGCCTGGTAGGCATGGATGTGCTGGATCTGGTTGGCCCAGGTGCTCAGGGTGAATTTGAGACTGCTAAAAAGTATTGGCAGGACCATGATTTCTTCTTCATACACATCAAAAAGACCGATAGTTACGGAGAGGATGGCAACCTGGAGGGGAAGTCGAAAATCATCGAAGAAGTGGATCAGGCCTTGCCTACCCTGCTGGATCTACAACCAGATGTGTTGATCGTCACCGGCGACCATTCCACACCGGCCGCAATGAAATCACACTCCTGGCACCCAGTACCTTTCCTGATCTGGGCTCCTATGACTCACCGCACAGATCTGGAAACCTCTTTCACCGAGAGGAACTGCGCCCGGGGAGGTCTGGGCACTTTCCCTGCAGTGGAAACCATGTCCCTGGCACTGGCGCACGCTGGAAGGCTGAATAAATTCGGGGCTTGATGAAAGTCGTCCCATAAAAAGCAGGGCAGCCACTGGTGGCTGCCCTGCTTTTTTTATGCTGTGCTACTTCTATTCTATTGACCCATTATCTGCTTTCGCGCGGGTCGACTTTCTCAACGCAGGGATTCCCCACCCCAAGGTTCCTCCTCCAGCAAGGGTAAGCAAACCAAATATCAGGAAGACATCCTGCCAAAAACGGATCGGGAACAATCGAATCAGTGTATCAGAGTAGTAAAACAACCAGCTCTCTCCCTCAAAGAACACCCTGTGGAAACCCGTAAACAAGGCGCGAAAGCTGATCAGTGTAAAAAACAGAACGGTCAACAGCAGTATAGATGTCAGCCGCCCACCCCTGAAAAGAGCCTGGTTATATTCTTCCTGCCACTGATATCTGTGGGCGACATAAGCCCCACAGAAAGAAACAACCACTGCGGCATAGAAAACTCGCAGAAAACCCTGGATCACAACCTTCACATCCTCAAGGTGGGTTAATTCCCTCTCTTCATAGATTGGATCACCATCTTCAAACTCCAACTGCCTCAATGCATCCAGGGATTGATTGGTGATCAAATAACGGCGCGTTTTATTCCCAAAATCCAAGCGCTCCTCTGTGCTGAAACCATAACTGTCCTCCGGAAATCCCGGGCGCCTGTACTCCAAAGTTGTAAAAACAGGGCTTAATAAAACCAGGATCGAGAGAGTGCTCAGAATTAACGGTATGGACAGAGTAACCAGGAAGTTGAGGACTATCTTGAAATTTGTCTTCATCAATAATCTCCCAGAAATTGAGGATCCTGCAGGATGCTGTTCAAAACCATTTGGTTGGTTATTTGTTCTATGGGCGCCTGATCATCTGTAAAAACTTGGCCGCCTTCAGGAAGCGGGCGGTGGTTTTCCAGGGCTACTTTGATTGAGCGCACTAAGGTGGGTTCCGGAGCATCTCCCTGGAGCAAATAGACCAAATTGGTTTCTAGATTTTCCCAGCGGGTTAGGCCAACGGTGGCGTAAATTATCGAATTGTATGTACCGGGCACATCGATCACATAGACTGACGGAAATACTGTTCGTATGGTTGCCACCAGGCCAGCCAGTAGTTTTTCGTCTTCAGGCACTCGGCCGACATTCAATACCAGGGCTCCTTGATCCTCCAGGTGCAGATACACTTCCTGGAAAAACTCCTGGGTTGTCAGATGCCAGGGGATATAAGGAGGGCGGTAAGCATCAATGCTGATCAGGGAATACTTTTTTCCGCTGTGAACCAGCCCCCACCGGCCATCCTCAGCAATTGGATTCAAATTGGGGATTTTCATCCCAAAATATTCCTGGCCAACAAGGATAATCTCCCGATCGATTTCGTACCCGTCAATTGGAAGTGATCCAAAAGCACTGCTTGCCTGTCTTGCGGAAGTCCCGGCTGCCAGACCAATAATCGCCATGCTCTGAACATCTCCCGGTGCATAAGGAGGAGAATTAAAAAAGGGCGCCGGCAGTACCTGCATCCAGGTCCCCCAATATGCAAGATGGTCAGGATGGTAAATCGAATGGATGCCCTGGCCCTCATTCAGTCGTAGAAAACGGTAGCCGTCCTCTTCCAGCACCTGGATGTAATTATAGGAGGATTCCTTTTCATAGATTTGCGCAGGGTGCTTCTTGACAGGACCAGGACCCCACAGTAATCCCATCCCGAGAATCAGCAGCGGCATCCAGGCCCATTTCAGAAATGCTTTCCATCCCCCGGAAAGATATAAACCGATCAGCCCTACCACACTTAACAACAGGGAAAAAACCACAAATGTCCAGCGAGTCCCCAACCAGGGGATCAGCAGCAAATCAGGGGTAAATGTCCCCAGAAATGATCCCAAAGTGGATATGGCGTAGATCCTGCCCGCAGTTTTACCGGCTTGCTTAGTATCAGACAGAGTAAGACGGATGGCAAAAGGGGTGATGGTGCCCAGCAAAGTAACCGGTATGGCCAACAGAACCAAAACAGCGCTGAAAGCCCCCAACAGCACACCAATCTGAAGCTGATCAAAAGCATCCGCGGCAGCGTATAAAACCGGGCGGGCGATAAAAGGGACTACCCCAGCGGTAAAAGCTCCCCAGGTCAGCAAGGTGTAAAATTTGACCTGATCGGGGTTTTTGTCTGCCCATTTTCCCCCCAGGGTATATCCCACCGTCAGGTATATCAGGATCAATCCGATGATAGCAGCCCAAACCAGATTGCTGGTGCCGAAGACGCTTCCCAGCAAACGGGAAGCAGCAAATTCAATGCCCAGAGTGGTCATACCGGATACGAAGACGGTGAGATGTAGATATCGTTTCATCCCGAACCTTGTTGAGAGAACTGGCTTTATTCAGCGCCGAGCAGGAAATTGATGGCGATGGCAACCAGGCCAGCCAGCAATGTTTTAAATCCATAGCCGATCAAATTCTCTTCAGAAACTTTACCAAGGAATAAACCCAGGGCAAAGAGACTCACCAGTGCCACCCCCCCGGCGAGTGCATAGCTTATGATCGGATTCCCGATCAAGTTCCTCAAGAACAGCGGCACCATGACAATCATTGCCGCCAGTGCGGGAGCGAACCCATCAACCATCGATACCACAATTACAGCAAAGCGGGAGGCCTTCCCTATGGAAGTTTCGCTTTGATCGATCAGTGATATTTTCTCCAATTCGCTCAACTCACGCCGGCGTTCTGCGGTTTCAGTTAGATATGCGCCCCACAACCCGGAAATCCCCATAGCAATCGATGTGGCGATACCCGTTCGGATGGGAATGGACAAATCCCGCACCCCGGCCAGATAATTGCCCGCCAGGACACCAATCGTGGTTAAGACCCCATCGAAGGCATTCATGGCAAAATAACGGCGTGCGATTTCCGCTATGCCAATAATCTGGTTATAGTTTTGGAGTTCTTCCAGGAATTCGGGTAGGGATGACCGTCTTAAACGGTTATTTTTCATGCTCAGTCTTGATGGGTGACGACTTCTTCAACGGTCCGTTTTCCAGCTGCGACTTCATCGATGGAGTGGACTGCTCCACCAGTTTCAACGATCAAATCATGGAGTTCTCTATAGGAGAGCTGTTCTCCTTCTACTGTGATCTTAGCGTTCTCCACATGATGATCTATTTCGTATATTGTGATGTTCACACCTTCCACTCCATCAAGAGTGGAAACCTTTTGAACAAGATCCACAATATTTGGTTCCAGAGGTTTTAACACATCCAGAACAATACGTCTTAAGTTGCCCATTTCTTTCTCTATCCTCCAGGATGACGGTTTATTTCTATTCACCAGATCCTTTCCAGAATTTCTCGTCTCGGTCTCTGGATGAATAAACCGTACAAATTCTACCATATCCGGGATATTTTTTTGGGGGATTCGGCCGACTCATTTGAAAAAAGCCTTGATTCTGGAAACAAATTACCAGCGGGCCGCCTGGAGGCTAGCCTCTTAGGCCATAATCCTGTATAATACGCAAAATGGATATTAATAATCGTGTCCAGCACAAGCTTAGCCTCCCGGCGCCTGCCGCTGCTTTCCAGGCGGCTGCCGCAATCGGCTGTGCAGCCGCCAGTGATACCCTCCAAAAGCCGGGCAGCTTTGCGATGGATTGAACAGCGCATATTAGTGATTAACCTGATAAGCCCGGAATTTATTTCCGGGTTTAATCTTTTATTACAGGAAAATTCGAAGGAATTAGCATGATGAACACAAAAATGACCGGCAACGAAATCAGGCAATCCTATATCGATTTTTTTATCAGCAAAGGACACAAATTTGTCCGCTCTTCCTCGCTGGTCCCTGGTGGGGATGCTACCCTGTTGTTCACCAATGCAGGGATGGTCCAGTTTAAGGATGTATTCCTGGGAACAGACCAACGGGACTACAAGCGGGCTACGAACTCCCAGAAATGCATGCGGGTAGCTGGAAAGCACAATGATCTGGAAGATGTCGGTCAGGATGATTCCCATCACACTTTCTTTGAAATGATGGGCAACTGGTCCTTTGGAGATTATTACAAGAAAGAGGCCATCACTTATGCCTGGGAATTGCTGACAGAAGTCTGGAAATTGCCCAAGGAGCGCCTTTATGCGACCGTATTTGAAGATGAGCTGGAACAAATCCCGACAGACACCGAAGCCGTAGAACATTGGGCGAAACAGGATGGTTTTTCCCTGGACAGGCTTTTCTATTTGGGCCGCAAAGAAAATTTCTGGGAAATGGGCGAAACCGGACCTTGCGGACCCTGCTCGGAGATCCATTATGACCTCCGCCCTGAGGAAGGACCGGTCACAGATAAAAAGGTCCTCGATACTGATCGGTTTACGGAGATCTGGAACCTGGTTTTTATCCAATACAACCGCAAAGGTCCAGAGAAACTGGATCCACTTCCCAGCAAACACGTTGACACCGGATTGGGATTGGACCGTGTGGTAGCTATCCTGCAGGAAAAAGATTCCAACTATAGGACCGATCTGCTCCTTCCCCTGGTAGAGGCTGTCCAGGAGCTGACCGGACATACAGACCAGGAAAGGGATCAGAACTTCACTCCCTACCGGGTGATTGCTGATCACGCCCGGGCAGCTGCTTTTTTGATAGCTGACGGAGTTGTTCCCGGTAATATGGGCCGCAACTATGTTTGTCGGATGATCATTCGGCGTGGTTACCGTTTTGGAGGACAATTGGAGCTGCATACCCCCTTCTTGGCCTTAGTGGCGGGTGTAGCCATCGATATTTATCAGGAAGCCTATCCTGAATTGGCACAAAGTCGAAAAATCATTCTGGATACCATCACCAGAGAAGAGGAGCAGTTCCAGCACACGTTGGATAACGCTACCTTGCATCTGGAAGCCCTGCTGGATGGACTCAAGCCCGGAGAAATATTATCAGGGAGTGATACTGGTAACTTATATACGACCTACGGATTGCCTTTAGAGATATCACGCGATATTGCCAGAGAGCGAGGATATGAAGTGGACGAAACTGGCTTCAGACAGGCTATGGAAGAACACCGACTCAATTCCGGTGCCGGCGGAGTGATGGGTGACATGGGCGGAGAGGAAGTGGAATTATTCCAAGCGCTGCTGCGCAAATTACAGGGGGATGGTGAGCTTGATTCCGGGGGCGTAAGCTACAACCCCTATGGGGACCTGTCCATAGAAGGAAAAGTCCTGGCGCTGATCAAGGATGGGAAGATCACCCCCTCCGTAAAGGCAGGGGACCAGGTCCAGGTTGTCCTTCCCGCTACAGTCTTTTACATGGAAGCAGGTGGCCAGGTATCCGATACAGGTACCATTCACGGAGAAGGCTGGTCCATCCAAGTTGAGGATATTTATCAACCCGCAGCCGGCATAATCGTCCATCAAGGCACTGTCCAGAACGGATCTCCAAAAACAGGGGATCTTTCGGTTGCGGAAGTAGATCAAGCCCGCCGAAGGGATATCATGCGCAATCACACCGGCACACACTTGCTCCACGCAGCCTTGGATAAAGTCATCGGTGAACACGCCCGGCAGGCCGGATCCCTGGTCGCGCCAGATCACCTGCGATTTGATTTCACCCACAACCAGGCTCTCAGCCAAGATGAGCTCCTGGCAGTGGAAGAGGAAGTCAATCGACGGATCATGGAAGACCATCCCTTACTGATCACCCACAGACCTCTTCAGGAAGCTGTTGACGGTGGAGCCAGAGCTCTCTTTGGAGAAAAATATGGTGATGTCGTCCGGACCATAAAGATGGGCGATTTCTCCTATGAATTGTGCGGCGGCACTCATTGTGAACGCAGCAGCGATGTAGGCCTGTTCCTGATCACGTCTGAAGGTAGCGCTGCTGCCGGAATTCGCAGGATCGAAGCGGTAACCGGTCGGGAAGCCTACCGCCTGGTTCAATCCCGTTTTAAGGAGATGAGAGACGCTGCCGCTATTCTCTCTACCGGGCCAGATAATCTAGCATCTCAAGTTCAAGCTTCTGTGAATCTGCTCAAGAAGGCGGAAAAAACCCGTGACAAACTTCTCCGCAAGTTAGCTGTCATAGAATTGAAAACAGCCCTGGATAATTTACAGCAGATAGGGAATGTCAACTTGCTCACTTGCATTCTTGAGGATGCTGATCTGGACACGTTGAGACTGGTTGCAGACCGTTTTCGCCAGCAGGTTCCGGAACGGGGCATCGTCGTCCTGGCAACGGTGATCGATGGTTCCCCGAGGTTGATTGCGGCGGTCACCGAGGATCTGGTAAAGGAAGGTTTTAAAGCCGGAGATTTGATCAAGTTCGCTGCCAAGCAGGTTGGTGGTGGAGGGGGAGGCCGACCCGGACTGGCAGAGGCCGGCGGCAAGGATCCAGACAAGCTTCAGGAGGCTCTGGATAGTGTCCCTGGTTGGATTGAGAAGAAAATCAACTCCTAACCAGAGATGCCCTAATAAATAGATCCGGTCTCCCGGTTGGGAGGCCGGATTTCCCTTCTTAGGTATAATTATTTTGTGAAAACCCAAATCATCCAGCTCGAGGAACATGACGACACCCTCTCCGTGCGGGACAAAATGGACTGGTCCCAAACTCCTCGCATGCTGCTGGTTTGGCCTGAAAAAGGCAAAGTCCTCAGGGCCCGCCTGGATCTGATCCTCCTGGAAAGGTATTGTTCCTCACATGGAAGCCAGCTGGCGTTATTAACATCTGACAAGGAAGTGATATTCCAGGCGGGCGAAGCCGGCATTCCTGTTTTCCAGTCGCGAAGTGAAGCTCAGCTTCAGGCCTGGGGTAAATCATTCCGAGAATTCCGACGCCAAGAATTGGAGAAATACGCCGCAGAAAACTTGCCGGGCGTCCCATTAGAACGAGAGGTTCCCCTCCCAAGAAAAAAATACCCTCTCTGGGCTAGAATTCCCATCTTTTCCCTGGGTGTTTTGTCCGTTTTAGCGCTCGCTGCTTTCTTACTTCCCAGCGCTGAGATCAACCTCCGCCTCCAAGGCAGGCAGCATTCTTTATCCATCCCGATCCAGGCCCAACCAGGCAGAAATCAAATCACCCTGTCCGGTTTCGTGCCAGTCAGAGAACTGATGATCATGGTGGAAGGCCAGCTATCAACCCCAACAACAGGCTCCACTCTCATTCCGGCAGAATACGCCGCTGGGGAAGTGGTCTTTACAAACTTGGGAGAGGAAGGGTTTTATATACCAGAAGGTACGATCCTCAGCACCACCGGAGATAAACCTGTTCTTTTCAGGACGATCACTGGAGGGTCCACCCCGTCAGAACAGGGCGGTGAAATTACCTTAAAGGTTGAGGCATACCTCCCCGGGGTATCCGGAAATATACCAGCAAATCAGATCAATAAAATCAACCTGGAGGTAGGCGCTGAGCTTACTGTCACCAATCCTGCTCCCACCGAAGGGGGGACTGATATCCAAATACCTGCCCCAACACTGGTTGATAGATTGAAATTAGCCCGGGATATGGATCAACTGCTGGAGGATATGGCCTGGGAGAAGATCAATCAAGAGTTAGGCTTTGAAGATATCCTTCTCACAGATCGTCTGGATGATTTTAAAGTAATCAGTGAAGAATATGCCCCCGAAGAAAATGGTCCGGGGGAGTTTCTATGGCTGGATAAAGAAGTCCAATACCTGGTTCATTACATCTCGTCTGATGACCTCCACAAACTGGCGCACGATCTGGTACTAGCACAATACCAAGATAATTCTTATATACCGGATCTCAATTCCATCCAATTACAACCAACCCCCTCCTCTGAAAAGTCAGGAAAACAGAACTTCCACAGGGAAATTCAGGTGAGTTGGATTGATGTTCAAACTGTCAGCAGAGAGGAAATTATTGATTGGATATCAGCGAAATCGGCAGGAGAGGCAGCGAGGATCCTCCAGAAGAAACTGGATCTTGGGGAGGATCCCCAGATAATTCTCCAGCCAAGATGGTGGCCAAGAATTCCGAGTTTACCCTTCAGGATCCAAATCAATCAAGGAGAAAGCTGATATGCTGGAAGAATATGGCAGGATCCTGGCGATCGATCCCGGGGAAAAGAGATTGGGCTTGGCAATAAGCGATCCAACTCAAACAATTGCCTCTCCTCTGATGGTTCTTAAAAGCCAATCGATGAAAAAGGATGCTCTGGCAATTCTCAAGGCTGCTGAGGACCAGGGAGCGGTGTTAATTATTATCGGTCAGCCGCTGCATTGGGATGGGACCGAAAGTGCCCAGGCGGAGGGATCAAGGAGATTGGCAAATTTGGTGCGGGAGCTGGGATCAATTCCTGTAGAACTGGCAGATGAATATGGCACCACTCAGGCAGCCAGGGAAACGCGTCAGAAAATGAACGTCAGTCGGGAAAAGAGAGCTGGTCATCTGGATGACCTGGCGGCAGCGATCTTGCTGCAAAATTATCTGGACACCCATGATCTGGGAGCGCAAGAATGACTTCAATTAAGAACAAATGGGGCAAGCGGTTCATGCTGGTGATCATCATGATCCTGTTCCTGATCGCCCTGTGCCTCTTCGGAGGAATTGCTGCCAGCATTCCTGCCCGAACTGCACAACAGTTCGGACAAGCAGATCCAGACCTACCTGCCTTAAAGCTCTACCAGCAGTCCATTATCTTACTCTTGTCTGGGGAAGAGATCTTGATCACTGGAAATCAGACCGAGGAGGAGATATATTTTCTAATTTCCCCTGGCGATTCCCTGGAAACAATCACAGCTGGCCTAAAGGATGTAGGGCTGGTCCAACACGACCAAGCATTCCGAGCTTATCTAATATATTCGGGTATCGATCGGCGAATTCAACCTGGAGATTATTTCTTTTCACCCCAGCTGTCTGAGATGGAAATTGCCCAGGCTTTGGGCAATTCTCCTGGTACGACCTCCGTATCAATCCTGGCAGGTTGGAGGGTGGAGGAAATCGGTGAAAAGTTATCTGGAGCTGGGCTGCAAATAAATCCAGACAAATTTGTTCAGATGGTAATGGCGGACGGGAAAGAGGGATACCTCTCTCCAGGGATCTATCCCGTGGACAGGGAGATCAGCGCTGAGGCATTGGTAGAGATGTTTTACCAGCGGTTCTTATCCCAAGTCACGCCAGCGTTGGAATCCCAATTAGCCGACCAGGGATTGACCCTTCATGAGGCTGTTATTCTCGCTTCCATCGTTGAAAGGGAGACCGTGATAGAAGAGGAAATGCCATTGATTGCCTCGGTTTTTTTGAATCGCCTTGCCAATAATATGAATCTGGCAGCAGACCCAACCATACAGTACGCCCTGGGATTTAATAGGGAACAAGGGACCTGGTGGACAAATCCCTTATCTCTGGAAGATTTGAAACTACCATCTTCTTATAATACTTATGAAAATCCCGGTTTGCCCCCCGGACCTATCTGCAACCCGGGATTGGCTGCTATCCAGGCCGTGGCCAATCCCGCTCAAACTTCTTTTCTGTATTTCCGGGCAGACTGTAGTGGCAGCGGACACCACGTTTTCTCGGAAAGCTTTCAAGAACACCTGGAAAACGCCTGTCCCTAGGAACTCTCAAACCAGGCAATTCGTGCGCTGGCTGCCACAAATATACTCCCAGCTACAACCAGTAAGTCTTTCTCACCAGCCAGAGAGAGACCTCTTTTAAGGGCTTCCCCTACAGCCGGAACCACCTCAATTGTGCAGCCGCAGCCATCCGCTATCCGGGCTAGTTCTTCAGGATCCATGGCCCGGGGATGGTCGGCCTGAGTGGTAATCAAGTGAGTCGTCCTGGGCAGGATCTCGTCTAACATGCCGTCCAGCTGTTTGTCTTCGGAGATACCAAAAATAAGGATCAAAGACAGATCGGGGAAAAAATCATCAATAGTGTCCCGTAATTTGCCTATTGAGGCGGGATTGTGGGCTGAATCCACAATCACTGGCGGCTGTTCCCGGAGTACTTCAAACCGGGCTGGCCAGTTTACTTCTTTGAAGCCCTGGAGAATATGTTCTTCGTCCAAGGATATTCCCCGCTCGCTCAACAGATCCAGCGCAGCATAAGCCGTGGCAGCATTGATCATCTGAAAATCCCCTAACAAAGGTATGCTGAATTCAACAGCGGACTGATCGCTCTCCCTCTGGATTTCAAATACCTGACCTGCCAAGGAACGAGCCAGGGGCTGGATAGTATAATCACGGCCAACTTCCACAAGTCTGGCTGATTTCTTCCCGGCAATGTCCCGGATGACGTTGATCGCTTTCTCCTCCTGCGGGGCGCTGATCACAGGAACACCTGGTTTGATTATGCCCGCCTTTTCAAAGGCGATTTGCTCCAGCGTGTCCCCGAGAATGCTGGTATGGTCCAGATACAATGAGGTAATTATGGATACCCGGGGAGTGATGACATTGGTTGCATCCAGCCTTCCCCCCAAGCCCACTTCAATGACCCCGATGTCCACTCCCTGCCTGGCAAAATCAAGGAACCCCAAACCGGTCATGATCTCAAATGTGGTCAATCCCTGGACTTGGGATACTGCCGGCTTGATCTCCTCGACATATTCCACCAGGAGATCCCTGTTCATCGGCTGCTGGTTTATTTGAATGCGCTCCTCAAAATCCATTAAATGGGGAGAAGTGTATAGTCCTACTTGGAATCCAGCCTTCTGCAGAACGGAGGCACAAAATGCACTGACGGATCCCTTCCCTTTGCTGCCAGCGATGTGCAGGGATGGGAATTCATCCTGTGGCGAACCTAGCAGGTCCATGAACTGGACCATTCGAGAGAGGTCAAAATTCTCAGGACTGAGATTTTCCTGATGGGTCCGACTGAAATCCACAAAACTATAGATATAATCCAGCGCGGCCTGGTATTCAGGGGAAAATGGTTTGGTCATGTCTGTGATTTTATCTCTTCAGCAAGGGGTATACAAGGGAAGGAAAAATTCTTATCGCTGGTTATTGTTATTCGTAAAACCACCTCTCAAGCAGGAAGTTGTCCTTGTCAGAAATAGTAATTATGAGTATGATATTACTTACGTTTCCTGGGTTGTTCACATGAACCTGTTATAATTGTTATTCGCGAAGATACGCCTACATCATCTAATTACCCGTTCAATTGAACAGTTTCATCTGTATATTCTGCTAATGCCGTATCAAACTCAAGGAGGTGGTTCCCCTCAAAATACATTAAGTCCTCAGTTTTGGATCAGTAATATTTTTATCGATAAGGAGTTAGAAGAATGAAATCGAAACGATTCTATTGGATTCTCCTGGCACTCTTGATCGTCAGCTCCCTGCTACTGGGCGCCTGCGGCGGCAAGACCACAGAAGAACCTATCGTTGTTGAAGAAGAAGCCAGTTTCCTGGCCTGCCAGGTCACTGACGTGGGCGGCATTGACGACAAATCCTTCAACCAAACCGTCTGGAAAGGTTTTCAGGATGCAGTAGCTGATTTTGGCATCGAGGCCAAGTACCTTGAGTCCCAGCAGCAGACTGACTATGAAGCCAACCTCAACGCCTTCTTAGAAAGTGGGTGTGACATAATCGTCTCCGTCGGCTTCATGCTGGGTGATGCCACCATAGCAGCCGCGACCGAGAATCCAGATCAGCTGTATGGTATCGTCGATGTCGACTACCTGGAATCCCCCAACCTCTACGGCAGCGGCTTTGCCGTCAACGAGTCCGCCTTCTTGATGGGGTACCTGGCTGCTGGCATGACCGAGACCGGTATAGTCGCCACCTTCGGCGGCGTCAACATTCCCCCGGTAACCGCCTTCATGGATGGCTTTGTGCTGGGCGTTGACTACTACAACGCGGTCAAGGGCACCGATGTCCAGGCATTGGGCTGGGATGTAGCTGCTCATGACGGACTCTTCGTCGGCAACTTCGAGAGCACCGATGACGGACGCTCCATGGGTGAATCCCTAATGGACGAAGGCGCGGACATCATCATGCCCGTGGCTGGCCCTGTAGGCGGTGGCACCTTGGCTGTGATGGAAGAGCGCGGCACTGGCTATCTGATCGGCGTTGATAATGACTGGGCCCTGGGGTTTCCCAACAATGCCGATATCATCATAGGCAGCGTGATGAAGAATATGGACGTCTATGTCTATGACCTGATCGAAAAAACCATGAACGATGCCTTCGAGGCCGGCAACTTCCTCGGCACCCTCGAGAACGGCGGTGTGGGTATTGCATGGGGCGGCGTGGACGTTCCCGCTGATCTTTTGGCTGAAGTCGAAGCCCTGATCCCCATGATCATCGCTGGCGAGATTCAGACCCTGCCTGCCCCTCCCTCAACCCTCGGCACCGAAGATAACCCCATCCAGGTCCTCTTTGTGCCTTCCGTTGATGTCGACTTCATGATCGCCAGCGGCGAACTGATTGAAAAGGCCATCTACGACGCCTCCGGCCTCTACGTCGAGGTCAGCATCCCCACCTCCTACGCGGCCACCATCGAAGAGATGTGCGCCTCCCCCGACAACACCATTGGCTTCATCCCCGCCATGGGCTACGCCCTGGCCAACCAGCTCTGTGGTGTGGAACCAGGCCTTGCTTCTGTCCGCTACGGATGGAACGTCTACTGGACCGAGTTCCTCGTTGCCCGCGACAGCGATTTCCAGACCTTTGAGGATCTGGAAGGCGCCACCTGGGCTTACCCGGATGCCACCTCCACCTCCGGCTACCTCTACCCCATGGCCATCTTTGATGACCTGGGCATCACCATTGGTGAGACCCTCGAGGCCGGCGGACATCCCCAGGCTGTCAAGGCTGTCTACAACGGCGAGGCTGATGTCGGCACCGCCTACTTCAGTGCCCCCCTGCTGCCCGAAGGCACCTGGACCACTGATATGGCCCCCGACATCCCCGATGAGTTCGTGCCCGACTGCGGTCTTAACGAGGCTGGTAAACTCTACTGTGGCGAGTACCGCGTCCTGGACGCCCGTGCCGCCATCGCCGGAGATGCCCCCGATGTCGTCCAGAAGGTCCGCATTCTGGGCCTCTCCAAAGAGATCCCCAATGACACCATGTCCTTCTCCCCTGACTTCCCGGATGACCTCAAAGAGCTCATCATCGCCGCTATCACTGCCTATGTTGGCTCTGATGCCTGCGAAGAGACCCTCTGCAACGAGAGCTTCTACGACTGGACCGGCGTAGCTCCCATCTATGATGAAAACTTCGACGGAATCCGCATCCTCATGGAAGCCCAGGGCATCACCCTTGAGAACATCGGCGAGTAAAATCAACCATCATGCATAACAATAGCCCTGGATAGAAATATCCAGGGCTAAGTGATTTTAATCCTATGCTAGAAATTAAACACCTAACCAAAGTATATGAAGGGGGCACCCAGGCTTTACATGATGTCAGTTTCAGCGTTGAGCCAGGTGAATTCCTGGCAGTCATCGGCCTGAGCGGATCCGGGAAATCAACCCTGCTGCGGTGTATCAATCGCTTGATTGAACCCACTGAAGGTCAAATTATCTGGAATGGACAGGATATCACGGCTGCCAGCCAGGATGAAATGCTGCGGATCCGCCGCAAGATCGGCATGATCTTCCAGCATTTTAATCTCGTTTCCAGGTCCAAGGTCATCACCAATGTGCTGGCTGGCCGACTTGGTTATGTTAATCCCGCCATGAGCCTGTTGAATCGCTTTCCCAAGAGCGACCAAGAGATGGCTATTAAACAACTGGAGCGGGTCGGCATCGCCGATCAGGCCTATAAACGGTCAGATGAGCTTAGCGGCGGACAGCAGCAGCGTGTTGGCATCGCCCGGGCCATGATGCAGGAGCCAGATATTATCCTGGCAGATGAGCCTGTTGCCAGCCTTGACCCTGTTCTGGCTCACAGCATCATGCAGTACCTGGAAACCTTCAACCGTGAAGATGGTGTGATGGTGCTCTGCAGTTTACACTTCCTGGATCTGGTTCATCGCTACGCCGATAGAGCCATCGCCCTCAATGAAGGAAGATTGATGTTTGACGGCAGTCCGGAAGAAATTGATGATGCTAAGTTCAAGGAAATCTACGGTAAAGAAGCTGAGCGGGTAGGTTAAGGAATGTCTTATGAATAAGAAAAAACCATCTTTGCTACGTTCTCTAGGAACTACCCTGGCTGTTGTCCTGGGTGTCATTGCGTTCGCATATGGTGTTCAGGTCACAGATGTAAATTTTGAAACTACTCGTTCAGAAGATCGCTTAACCCAACTCAGACGGGTCATCAGGGCTCTTGCAAAACCGGATATCATTGAATATGAATTGGATGAATCCGTGGTGGATATTCCATTTTATCTGCCCTGCCCTGCCGGACAAACAGTCGAGAACCCTGCAATTGACAAGTCAGGACCCTACCTGACAGCGAGTGCTTATTGTGCCTCTCCAGGCGAATCTGTCATTATCAATGGTTATAACTTCACTCCAGGAACTGAAGGACCTCTGGATTTCCTCACTGCCAGCGGCGTAAGGAAACCCCTCAGCAAGTTTAAAGCTGATAAATCAGGAAATTTTGAGCTTGAAGTCACCCTACCTCAGAGGCAGCCCGTAGCGGAAGCCCAGCATATCCGGGCAACGATTCGGATCCGGGTCGGCTCTCCAACAATCACCTCAACTGCCCGGGTTACCTGGGACAAGATCATCGAAACCGTTTTTATGGCTCTGCTGGCAACTGCGATAGGCACAGCGGTTGCTATTCCTATCAGCTTCCTGGCAGCCAGGAACCTGATGGCTGAAAACAACAGCCCACTCAGCAACCTGGCCTTATCGATCATCGGCTGGCCGGCAGGCATCTATTTGGGATTTAAAGCCGCCAGTCTGGCCAGGTCAGTGCTTGAGCCTGCACTGGGGAATACACTGATGACTTCTTCAGGATTGATCCTGGGGTTGTTGATCGCATTCTTCCTCCTGCGCTGGGCTTTCAGATTCACTGCAGCCAGCCCGGCAGAGAAGGGAGGAAGAATAATTGCTATGATTGCTGCCGGCCTGGCTGTCATCTGCGCATCGATCTTCCTTGAACGTATCTCCATTACTGCCGGTCAAGCGTTGATTGAATCTCTGGGACCCTTCGCGTTTATCGGTAATTTCCTGTACCAAATAGGAGAAGCGTCTACGCTGATCATTCCTGCTTTCTCGGCGCTTGCGGTAGGAGCGGTGATAGGGGGTACTCTTGGTAAAATCGGCCAGACGATCAGCGATAAATTCCCATCAGGAGTTGTGAAAGTTGTCAATCTAATTGCTACTTCCATCGCTGGAGCTACTTTATTCTCACTGATCGGAGCGGGGATAGATTGGCTGTATCAAATCGGCGATCTGACCAAAACCCTCTATTGGCCGGCGGGAATTGGCGCCGGTCTGGGGTTGCTGTTGGCAATCATCACCCGACCGAAACAGGCCTTACCCACGGGCATGGTTATTTACTTCATCACCAGAACGATCCTCAATGGGACTCGCTCCGTTGAGTCCTTGGTTATGGCCATTGTCTTCGTGATCTGGGTAGGAATTGGACCCTTCGCTGGTTCGCTGGCCCTGGCGCTGCATACCCTGGCCGCGTTGGCTAAACTCTACTCGGAACAGGTGGAAAGCATATTACCCGGACCACTGGAAGCAGTCCAGGCAACTGGCGCAAACAGGTTACAGACGATCGTCTATGCGGTCGTTCCGCAGATCGTTTCCCCCTATATATCCTTCACCATGTATCGGTGGGATATTAACGTCCGCATGTCAACCATCATTGGTTTTGTGGGCGGCGGCGGTATCGGTTTCCTGCTTCAGCAGAATATCAACCTGCTGGATTACCGGGCAGCCAGTGTCCAGATGCTGGCAATCGCCGTGGTGGTCGCCGTGATGGACTACGTCAGTTCTGTGGTTCGAGAACGAATGATCTAAAACCATACCAAACCTCTTAACAAGAAAGGCTTCTGGTCGCTGGTGCGCCAGAAGCCTTTTATTTCCCAAACCCTTTATGGTAGACTAGGCTTCATGAATGAAAAACTGGATCATCTGCGCCAACTCCTGTCAAAAATGGACCGGGCTCTGGTGGCATTTTCGGGGGGAGTAGACAGCACTTTTCTGCTCAAAAATGCCTGGGATACACTCACCGATCGTGTCACAGCCGTCATTGTAGATTCTCCTACATTGCCCCGCAGAGAGCTCCAGGAAAGCCAGAGAACAGCTTCCTTGCTCGGCTGCCCCCTCCTGGTAGTGAAAACAAAAGAAATGGCTCTTCCGCTATTTACCGCCAATACACCCCAGCGCTGTTATTTCTGCAAGGATCACCGCTACCGCGAGCTTAATGCCTATGCGCAGCAGCATGGGTACAAATCGATCCTGGATGGCAGTACCGCAGACGACCTGAAAGACTACAGGCCTGGACAAAAGGCTGCCGAAGACCAAAATATCCGCAGTCCCCTCCAGGAAGCAGGCTTCACAAAGAACGAGATCCGGGAGCTTGCTCGGGAGCTGGGGCTGCCTAATTGGAATAAACCTTCCTCTGCTTGCCTGGCTTCGAGGATCCCTTATGGGACGCCCATAACTGAAGCCGTGCTGAACCAAATTGAAGAAGCAGAGAACCTTCTGATTGCCTATGGAATCAATCAATTGCGTGTGCGCCACCATGGGAAGGTCGCCAGAATTGAGGTCATGCCAAGTGATTTTGAAAGAATCCTCGCCATCCGTACAGAAATCACGGCCGCCCTGGAAAATTTGGGTTACGATTATATCACCCTGGATATTAATGGATTTTCATCCGGGAGCATGAACAAGGGAATTAGCACCAATGGATAAATCAAGACTCGAGAACCTGCTAGAATCTGTCCAGGCCGGGGAAACCAGCGTGGATGAAGCGCTTAGCAAGTTGGAATCCCTGCCTTTTGAGAACCTGGATTTTGCCCGGCTGGACCTGCACCGTGCCTTACGTCAAGGCACCCCTGAAGTTGTCTTCTGCCAGAATAAAACTCCTGAACAGATTGTCCGCATCTTGGAGAAACTTGGAGAACACCATGACCATGTCTTGGGAACCCGACTTTCCCCGCAAGCAGCGATCGAGGTACTTGAACAATTGCCGGGGGCTGAATATGATCCCATATCTTGCCTGGTACGATACTCTCAGGGAGAACTACCCCATCCCTCCGAGGAAGACCCGTACTGCATGGTGGTCTCTGGTGGTACATCTGACATGCCGGTTGCGGAGGAAGCGGCTCAAACCCTGGAATTTCTTGGCAGCAGGGTCATTCGAGCTTATGATGTCGGTGTCTCCGGTGTTCACCGACTGCTGGATCAGCGCGAACTGCTTGCGCAAGCTGATGTGATTATCAGTGTAGCTGGAATGGAAGGAGCACTGACCAGCGTTGTTGGCGGACTGGTCTCCTGCCCTGTTGTGGGAGTGCCGACCAGTATTGGTTACGGCGCTAATTTTATGGGCATATCAGCATTGCTATCGATGCTGAATGCTTGTGCCCCTGGGATCGCAGTGGTAAACATCGATAATGGGTTTGGTGCAGCCGTATATGCCCATTCCATATTGAGGAGAATTTCATCATGAAAGCCCTTTATTTGGATCTGATCTCTGGCGCAAGTGGAGACATGTTCCTGGGAGCATTGATCGACGCAGGAGTATCAGTAGAATCCTTGTTTGACCAGCTGGCCGGCCTGCAGCTAGATGAATTCGAGCTTCAGACAAAAAAGGTGCAAAAAAATGGATTTCAAGCCACAAAGGTTGATGTCCTGGTTGGAAAACAACTCCCAGAAAGGCCTCTCCCGGAGATACTGGAGATTATCAACAAGAGTTCACTGCCTATCTCTATTCAGGAGCAAGCAAGCAGTATCTTCCAGCACATCGGGAAGGTAGAAGCTGGCATCCATAATAAAAGTCTGGAGGAGATTCACCTTCATGAGTTGGGAGGAACAGATACCATTGTGGATGTTACAGGTACGTTATTGGCATTGGATATGCTGGAGGTAACTAGAATCCAGGCGTCCTCCATACCCGTAGGGAGCGGTTTCATCCCGGGAGCTCATGGCCAGATTCCCCTGCCGGCTCCTGCTACGCTAGGCATCCTGCAAGACCTGCCAATATATGGCCTGGATATCCAGGCAGAACTTGTCACGCCCACCGGCGCAGCCCTGCTGGCAGCCCTGGTAGAGGATTTCGGTCCCCCTCCTGCGATGGTCCTCGACTCAATAGGATATGGCGCTGGTGCCAGAGACCTCCCCATCCCCAACCTGCTGCGGGCTCTAATTGGAACGCCCTCCACTTCAAAGAATGGAAATTATCAAAAACTGATCATCCTGGAGACAAATCTAGATGATCAAAATCCTGAGATTTACCCCTATGTCATGGAACAACTTTTTCAGGCTGGCGCGTTGGATGTGTGTTTGATCCCCATCCAGATGAAAAAAAACCGGCCTGGAACCCAAATCCAGGTTTTAGCTGATCCTGCTCATTCCGAGATCTTGAGGAACATCCTCTTTCAAGAAACCACGACACTTGGCATCAGAGAGCGGGAAGTAGATCGTTTTGCGCTTACCAGAAAAACCCGGAGCGTGGCAACCCCCTATGGGGATATTGAAGTGAAAATTTCCGCAACACCAACTGGGGAGATGAAAATCTCGCCAGAATACGAGGACTGCCGAAAACTGGCCGTTGAAAAACAAATCCCCCTGCGGGAAATCTATCGGGCAGCCATCTCTGCCTACCAATCTAATCAGGATTCATGATACCTGAATTCGGACACAGGCATGCTCCTTGATCTTGCTCAGCCTTCCGGTAGAATAAGAGTTGGATTTTCATTGATTTCAACGGACATGGTACAATTCGGGCGTGTTTAAAAAGCGACCAAAAATGCTGCTATTTTCCCTGCTCCCCCTTATCTTGGTGCTGACAATCCTGCCCCGGCTCATAATGGTCTCGTTGGCAGGAAAGAACACCTATCCAGCCGAGGATGTGCCTCCCGCCAGGGCTGCGATCGTCTTCGGAGCTGGCTTGACCGCCAGCGGCGCACCTACAACGGTATTGAAAGACCGCGTGACCATCGCGGTACAGCTATACCAGGCTGGAAAAATAGAGAAAATCCTCATGAGCGGGGATAATCGTTTCCTCAATTACAACGAACCTGGAGCAATGAAATCCTTCGCTCTGGAACTGGGCCTGCCGGAAGAGGCCATTGTTCTGGACTATGCCGGACGCAGGACCTATGACACCTGCTACCGGGCTGGAGAGATCTTCCAATTGGATCAAGCCATCCTTGTGACTCAAAAATTCCATCTTTCAAGGGCACTTTATACCTGCAACGCCTTGGGGCTCGAATCCGTGGGGGTTGAGGCGGATCTGAGACCCTACCGCGACGAAGGGTTCTGGAATATCCGGGAAATCCCCGCCAGCCTGATCGCCTTCATCCAAGTCCATCTGACCAGACCGGAACCGGTTTTGGGTGAAAAAGAACCCATCTTCCCTGTGGAATGAATCCTGCACTGTTAAGTAGAATCCATTGATCGATTCAGCTATCAAGCTGAGGAGTTTACTCATGAAAAACTATCTGCGTTTAATTGTACTTCTGGGGCTGGTTTTTTCCGTCTCCGGCTGCGGTATAGGTATTGAACTGCCCTTTAAAACCGAGCAAAAGACCGGACCGATGGTAACGGACCTGGTCCAAATTCCAGTTCCAGACGCCCCAACCCCACTTGACCTCAACCTGGCTTTTGGAGCTGGAAAGCTGACCCTGCTTCCCAACTCGGGTCCCGATCTGGTATCCGGGACCGCAAGTTATAACGTGGCTGACTTTAAACCTGAAATAACCGTGGATGATTATAGCGTATCACTCCAGCAGGGAAATCTTAAACTTGATGCCGTCCCAACCATTGATGAAACCATCAAAAACGAGTGGAGTCTGGCCATCAAAAATTATCCCATCGATTTGGATATTAAAGCAGGGGGATACAGCGGCGACTTTGAATTTGGTGGTTTAGCGATCCAGAACCTTCATATTGCCGATGGTGCAGCCAATGTCAAACTGAAGTTCTCTACACCCAACACGGTTGCAATGAATGCCTTCCGCTACGAAACCGGTGCGTCCAACATCAGCTTGGAAAAGCTCGCCAACGCAAATTTCCAAACCATGATTTTCCAGAGCGGGGCTGGGAATTACAATCTTGATTTTTCTGGTCTGATGCAGCGAGATGCCTCCATCTTCATAGAAACCGGCCTTAGCCGCTTGGTGATCTCTGTCCCGGACGGGGTGCCAGCTGAATTAAACTTAGAAGGCCCACTATCCAAGGTGATTGCCAGCGGGGATTGGCAGCAAACAGGGGATAAATACATCCTGGAAGGCCAAGGACCGCGGCTGATATTCACCATTGAGATTAAAGCCGGAACCGTTACCCTGCAGAACCCCTAGAGCACGACCTCTCTATTGACAGGCCCAGGGGTCTCGTGTAAACTTAGGTTATTGGCTATACGAAAGGAAACCGGCAATGATCAACGAGTCAAGTGCCCATATCAACCCCCGCACAACCCTCTCTCCTGCCCTTCAGGCCTGGGAAATATATCTGGCAGATCAAGGCAGCTCCCCCCATACAATCACCGCATTCCTGGGTGATTTGCGCTTACTGGCATCTTATCTGCCACCAGACCGCCAGGTGAGCGAAATCAACCTGGCTGATTTGAACAATTTCTTGCGCTGGATGCAGCATGAGAGGGATGTTCCCTGCAGTCCTAAAACACTTGCTCGTAGAATCACATCTCTGAAATCCTTTTTCCGCTGGCTGCATGAAGGGGGAGCAATCCCCGTCAACCCGGCAGATAAAGTGGTTCAAAAATCTGTCCGCAGCCCACTGCCTGAAGTGCTCTCCCAGCTGGAAATAGACAGGATCCTGGAAACCGCCCAATTCTACCGCCAAAAAACAGACCCGGACTATCGTTCCTATCTGCTTTTTAAACTCCTGTTGGAAACGGGTATCAAGAAGGGTGAATGTCTCTCCCTGAGCCCCAACCATATCCAGCTGGATGCTCCCGAAGGCCCCCTGGTATTCATTCGCTATGCCAGTCCTAAAAATCGCTATAAAGAAAGGAAATTGCCCCTCAGTGAGGAATGGATCGAGGCTTATTTGGAATACCAGTCTCACCATTCTCTCATAGACAGGCTCTTTCCTTGGTCAGCAAGGATGCTTGAGTATGTACTTGAGGATCTGGGCAAAGATGCTGGGATAGGAAAAAGAGTATCATTTTCAATGTGCCGTTGGACCGCTGCGATTCAAGATTGGAAGGAGGGGATGGAACCCAATCAGATCCGCCAGAAACTGGGTATATCTGAAGTCCAATGGCGTGAAGTCAGCCGTAAACTGCACACGCTCAGCCGTGTGGTCTCTCAAGAAGAGCGCCCTCCAGAAGAGAGTATGGCATCTGAAGCAGAAGCCAATTAGGTTTTCTGGCGAATAAACCTGAATTCCACCACAGCTTGTGTGTCTTCTGTGATAGATGCAAGCCTGCTTAACCGCCCCCCCGGCACCCATAAAATACCCTTGTCACTTGCAACCAGAGGCCAATCTGCCCGGTAAGGAGCAGGTATTTTCTCGTTGATCATTAAGTCGGATACTTTCATTGAATTCCCCCCCATACCCAGAGGTTGGATCAGATCTCCCTCCTGTCTGACCCGGAGGACGGCTCCTGAGGTAATCCCCGCCTGGTCCATCCAGACCAAGAAATCCTCCCCCGGGATCTCCAGACCCTCAAACATCTCAGGTTTGTAATCAATAACATGAAAATCTAAAAACCACCCATTGCCCAGATCCTTTTTTCCTGGTTCTGCAAGGCTGATTTCACGCTGTTCGGCCAGCTGGGGAAACTGGTCCTTAACGAGGTCTGTCTCCCAGGTTGAGAGAACCACTTTACGGGGAGATTGTGAGATATTCACCTTAGCAACCCAATTGGTTGACTTACGAGAAGGGTCGCGGACAAAATCCAGGGCTGCTTCAACGTTTTGGAATCTGAGATCTTTGAAATCTGGACGGAGTGCCGCTAACGCTTTTCGGATAATTCTTCGTTGAATGGCTACTGGGTTTTCCAGGAGTTTATCCCTGGAGAGCTGAAGATAGCTTCCCCCTTTACTGGAAAGGCAGCTTTCCCAGGTTAAGTCCGTGTAATATTCCAACGCCTGGTCTTCCGCCATCATGATCTGGGCAGTTTGCGACAACCGCTGGCGGATGCCTGGCCTGAGAGATTCCAGGCGCGGGAGTAATGAGTGCCTGACCTTATTGCGGAAAAAGGTCTCATCCGCATTAGAAGAGTCTTCAACCAGCGGCAATTGGTTCTCTGAATGATAAGCGATCAGTTCCTCTTTATCAACTTCAAGCAAAGGCCGCACAACCGGGATGGTATCGCTCCAAGGATTGGGCACGCTGACAGCTCTCATCCCTGCCAACCCTTTGGCTCCTGCCCCCCGCAATAAATTCATCAGGACGGTTTCAATCTGATCGTCTGCATGATGAGCAACTGCCACCGCACCTGCGCCTTCCGTCTCCGCGATCTTAAACAGGAATTGATAGCGAAGGATTCTGGCTGCTTCCTCTAGGGATAGACCACTCTCCTCCGCATAACTCCTCACATCTCCTGCGCCTTGCCTGAACGGCAAACCAGCGTTGAGACAGTATTTCTTAACAAACTCAGCTTCCTGATCGGACTCTTCTCTCAATTTATGATTAAAATGAGCCGCAATCAATGCGTAATCATTGACCATCATGGCATGCAGGAGGACCATGCTATCAACTCCTCCAGAAATACCAACAATGATGGGAGGTTCAATCATGGGAAGAATTTGCTCAAGAGATTTGAATAACATTGCACAATTATAATATATGGTATATTTTAGTAACAGGCAATTTGGTCTTATTGAGGTGGGTTATGGCTCAGACAATCTTGATCATCGATGATGATATAGATACCCTTAAATTGGTCGGGATCATGTTGGAGAGGAAAGGTTTCCGGATTCTGGCCTCGACAACTGGGGAAAAGGGGCTCAAACTGGCCGAGAACGAGAACCCAGACCTGATTTTACTTGATGTCATGATGCCCGATATCAATGGGTACGACATTGCCCGATCGATTCGCTCAAATCCCGATACTGAATCCATCCCGATAATCATGTTTACCGCCCGCAGCCAGGTGGACGATAAAGTGGAGGGTCTGGAAGCCGGGGCAGATGCATACATCACAAAACCCGCAAGGCCAAGAGAGTTATTTGCGCAGGTTAACTCCATTTTAAAGAGATCCCCCCACCGAGCAGGCGCGGCCGGGGCCGTTGCGCCAAGGAAAGGAAAGTTGATCGGTGTCATATCTTCCAAAGGTGGAATAGGTATCTCCACATTAGCAACAAATTTGGCAATCGAAATGCATAATCAATCCGGCAAAGAGGTCCTGCTGAGTGACTTCAGGCCCGGGCAGGGAACCATCAGCCTGGATCTGGATGTGCAAAATACCAGCGGTTTGATCAAACTGCTGGAAGAGGAAGGCGACCTTTCCACTATAATCCCAGACGTGCTGATAGAGCATAAATCCGGGATTAAAACACTGCTCTCATCCTACCAGCCGTCGGAAGCCAAATTCGTTAATTACCCGGATCAGTTTCGCCAGATTGCCCTGGCTGTTCAAACCCAAGCAGATTACATCATCCTAGATCTGGGCCCATCTCTCTCGCCCATCGTAACCTCGGTTATACCGGAGTGCGACAAAATTCTGATTTGCATGGAGCCAAGTCCGGGGAATATCACCCAAACCAGAATATTAATTCAGGACCTGATAAACAGTGGGATAGGTGAAGGGCGTTTTATTACCGCTTTGATAAACCGGCAGCGGTCTGGCGTCCAGCTGAGTTGGGAACAGGCAGAGAACCAGCTGGAAAGAAAGATTGATCAGATCTTCACACCCGTCCCGGAACTGGCCTATCAGTCAGCTATGACCAAATCCCCCATGATCCTGCGGGCAGATGACAGTATGACAGCTGGTCAATTTCGCGATCTAGCCCAATTTATTCTCGGTTAATCGTATGGTTCTTTCCACTGCGGAAAAGAATACCTTGATCCAGAAAGCCTCAGAGCTTATCAAAGAGGCAGACTACTGTGTTGCCCTAACAGGGGCTGGAATCTCAACGCCTTCTGGTATCCCGGATTTCCGATCTCCTGGAAGTGGGATCTGGACCAAGTATTCACCCATGGAGGTTGCCTCCTTAAGCGCGTTTCGCTATCATCCGATGCGCTTCTATGAATGGATCCGGCCGTTCGTAAAAAGTCTCTTCCTGGCCGAACCAAATCCAGCCCATTTTGCCTTGGCACGCTTGGAAAAAGGAAATCATTTGCGAGCTGTTATCACCCAAAACATCGATGCCCTTCACCTAAGGGCTGGCTCCAAGAAAGTCTTTCAGGTTCATGGTACCTATCAAACCTTGACTTGTCTCGGATGTTACAGGCAAATCCAGGCTACAGATAAATTCTTTACTGAGTTCCTTGATCAGGAAGATAACCCTCGCTGTCCACACTGTGGAAACCTGCTTAAACCAGATATCATTCTCTACGAGGAACAGCTTCCAGCTCAGACCTGGAGAGCGGCACGGGAAGAAATCTTAGCCTGTGATCTGTTACTAGTCCTGGGGTCAACCTTGACTGTAACGCCGGTCTGCGATCTGCCGTTAACGGCGCTTAGCCGGGGGGCAGAAGTAATCATATTAAACCGAACCAATACTCACCTCGACCACCTGGCAACTGTCTATATCCAGGGTAACTTAGAGGAAATCCTGCCAATTATTGCAGACAAGGTGCTTGATGAAGAAAAGTAAAGAACAGCCAAAGACGCTGGACAGTTATCAGAAGCTAATCAATATCTCCTGCGACCTGGCATCCGAGCTGGACCTGAATATCCTTCTCTCCAAAATCGTTGCGGCGGCCTGCCAGATATCCAATGCAGAAGAGGCATCTATCTTGATGTTTGATCCCGCGAAAAATACCCTTTACTTTCAGGCAGCTACCAATCTGGACACCCAGCTGCACCGGGGGGTGATTGTTCCTCTTGAGGAAAGCATTGCCGGCTGGATTGTCAATAACCAAAAACCCGTCATTGTCGATGATCCCCAAAAGGACAAAAGGCATTTTGATTCCATACAAGCCATCACCAACATCACCTGCAACTCGCTGCTGGGTATTCCCTTGATGTCGAAAGGTAAAGTGATCGGTGTCCTTGAAGTCATCAACAAACGCGGGGGAAAGTTTACCAAAGGGGACCAGGATGTTCTTCTTGCCCTGGGAGCCCAGGCTTCCGTCGCTATTGAAAATTCACGTTTATTCCTGCAATCCGATCTGATCGGGGAATTTGTTCACCAGATCAGAACACCGCTGAGCGCCTTGAATGCCGCAGCCCATTTGCTCAAGAGCAATCGTGTGGATGAAGAGCAAAAGAAGAAGATGATCGATATCATGGAAGCTGAGATCGAAGCCTTATCGGAAATGTCCACCTCATTTCTTGACCTGGCCAGACTGCAATCTGGAAGAAAACAATACAATGTGAGTGAGTTCAATATTCGAGAGTTACTGGTTGAATGTTACGATATTTTCTACCCGGACACCAAAGAACAAGCCATCACTTTTAATCTTGATCTCTCGGATTCATTACCTCGCATTCTGGGTGATCGAAAACAGCTCAAGCAAGCGATGATCAATTTGCTCAGCAACGCGATTAAATACAATCACGAAGGCGGCGAGATCATCTTGCGAGCCAAGGCCAAGAACCACAGACTCATCATATCCGTATCTGATACCGGGATGGGAATTCCTGAGGATGAGATCGACCTGATTTTCAGGAAGTTCTATCGAGTGAGAAGCCACCGTGACCAGGTACCAGGGACCGGCCTGGGTCTAGCAGTTGTCAAACAAATCATTATTGATCATGGGGGAAAAATCTCATTCACCAGTAAAGTCAATGTAGGAACAACCTTTACAATCACCCTTCCCTACGAGGCGTAGATAGAATGAAACCGTTCCTCAAGAAGCACTGGGTCCATACCCTCTTGGCGACCGTGATCCTGATCCTGGCAGGGCTGGCTTATGCCCGGGGAGGCTGGCAATTCGTGCTCGCTGGCCTTAAATCTGGCCTAAATATTCTTGGCCGGGAGAGCGTTCTCCTGGTGGCAGCATTCCTAACCGCGGGTTTATTACAGGCAGTGGTGAAAAAGGAATTCGTCGCCCGCTGGCTGGGACAGGAGGCAGGCCTTAAGGGAATACTACTGGCTTGCCTGGGAGGAGGACTGATCCCGGGTGGTCCTTACGCTTACTATCCGATTGCAGGCGCACTGCTTTCCTCTGGAGCCGGCCTGGGGGTTTTAGTCGCATTTGTGACTGCCAAGAACCTCTGGTCAGTTTCCCGTCTCCCCTATGAGTTTGCCATTCTGGGAGGAACAATCACACTCCGCAGGTATCTGATCACTTTCCTGATTCCTCCCTTGTTGGGTATCCTGGTGGAATGGCTATTTGGGACCAAGATATCTGCAATCCAGGAGGGCGTTAAAAAATGAGCTCTGCGACCCTGATCCTCTGGTGCATTGCGGGGGTGCTAGTCGTTATGAGTTGGAGGGCTGGACCCGGTACGATTCAGAAAGGCCTGGAGTTAACCTGGAAAACAACCCGTGCCAACGCGCTCCTGATTATCCTGGCATTTATGATTGTTGGTTTCGTGAACGTACTTTCTCCTGAAGAACTGGTAACAGCCTGGATTGGTCCCACCTCTGGCTGGCGGGGGATCGCTGCAGCTGAATTCCTCGGCATGTTACTTCCCGGTGGTCCTTATGTCGTTTTCCCCATAATCGAAATCCTGAACCAAGCTGGAGCAGGCCTGGCGCCAGTTATCGCCTTGATCACCAGCTGGTCAACCCAATCGCTGCTGACCATCAGTTTTGAACTACCCTTTATGGGGTGGAGGTTTACAAGCATTCGCTGGGGACTGGGTCTGGCTATACCAATCCTGGCCGGTGCTGTTGCTGCCCTGATCTGGGGATGATCTTAGGGATGGTGTTTCTGCTCAGGAAATGTTATCCCAGCCCGCCAATCTGCTCCTGATTTCCTTCTCCAAATCTGTTAATAGCGCTTCAGCCAGGTCCTCATTTTCTGCTTTGGCCGTGAGGCGAATCAACACATAGCCTTTGTTGGCAGCCAGCCCGACAGTAGGGTTGGATAACTCCTCCAGATCGCCGATCAAGGCATCAATCTGGGATTCTCCAATGTGATCCACCCGGATATTCCGGATTAAGATCGCCCCAGTTAACCCATATTTTGATTTAAGGCGTGGGACTACTTGCTCATTGAGCATACCTTCCATCTCCACAGGCACACCGGGCATGGCAAAAATATCCTTTCCTTCTACCTCCAGGTGAATCCCAGGGGCGGTTCCCCGGGGATTGGGCAAACTGCTAGCTCCAGCAGGCAGAAAAGCCTGCTGCTTATTGTTTTCTGGAGGTTGGATGCCGTACTTGGCAAATCTCTGAACGATACCGTCCCAGAGGTCGGAATAAAATACCAATTCTAGGCCATAAGCATCGGCGATGGCTTGACGGGTAGGATCATCCACAGTTGGTCCCAACCCCCCGGTCATGATCAAAATATCTGCCCGCTGGAGGGATTCTTTGATAATATCCGCTATCCTCTCAGTGTTGTCGCCAATCGTTGATGTCCTGTAAACATCAACACCAATTTTCCGAAGGGCCAGGGCGATAACCTGGGTGTTCGTGTTGATGATCTCTCCTAAAAGGAGTTCTGTTCCGATAGTTAGAATTTCAGCACTTGGCATTGATAATTTCCATAACAACTAGAAAATTCTGATTCATAATTGATTAACGTTCAGCATGCAGTTAGGTCCATATTATACCTAAATTACATTATACTCATAGATCAAGCGATCTTCTTCAAATCTATCCAGGTCTAACATGGATACATCTACTGTAGTTGATTTGCCATCAATGATAATCTCGCTCATGCATATACCTGCTGCAGGACCATGCATAAAACCATGGCCAGAAAACCCCGCCACAACATAAAAACCTTCCACTGACGTTCCGCTGATTATTGGGTGCGCATCCGGAGTAACCTCATAAAGGCCTGCTAGATGGGAGGATAAACCTGCTTTGCTTAATAGTGGAAATCGGTCAATCGCCGCTTGGATGTGGACCAATTCCCAATCCCGGTCAATATTCTGGTCAAAGCCGAACTTTTCAGCAGGATTGGACATTCCAGTTAACAAACCTTCTCCTTCAGGATGAAAATACAAGGATTGTGAAAAATCAATCATGAAAGGGAAATCTTGAGGTAGTTCAGGTAAAGGGCCTGTTGTCAACCACTGCCTTCTCAGAGGTTGAATAGGAACTGAGAGCCCGGCCATTTTTCCCACTACTCCCGCCCAGGGACCAGCAGCATTAACTACAACCGGTGAAGAGATGATTCCCTGGTTGGTTTTAACACCTGTTACATGCCCCGATTTAGCTATAATTGCCAGGACCTCAACGTTATTCAAAGCCCGGGCACCCAAACGTTTAGATGAATTGATATATCCCATCACCACTCCGTTGGGGTCAACCACTCCGTCTTTCTCGTGGTTAGTCGCAGCGATCACATCGTCCAGGTTCATCAAGGGAAAGCGTGATCTAACTTCATCTCCTGAAAGCCATTCCGTATTCACGCCCAGGCTGTGCTGCAAATTCACGTTCTGTTGGAACTTCTTTACACTATCCGGATCAGTTAAGAGAAATAAATATCCCACATGTTTGTAGTCGACAACTTGTCCAAACATGTCCTTAAAATTATCCAGAATTGGCAAACTTTCCAGGGATAGTTTGATATTCACCTCTGTAGCAAATTGATATCGAACCCCTCCAGCACAACGTCCGGTTGCCCCCTGTCCGAAACTTTCCTCCATTTCGAGTAACAGCACATTTTTTATCCCCCGCTCTGTTAGATAATAAGCGGTACTCGCCCCCATCACACCGCCACCAATGATAATCACATCTGCAGTTTTTGGTAAAGTCATCTCTCAATCCTTTAATAATGGATATAAAGTCAATCACCGGGAAAATCCAATTACCTACCAAGCAAGTTCAATGCCGATGCCCTTATCTCTGGCATTTTTCAATCCTAATAAAGTCGCCGCAACATCCTGGACAGCAACACCAACAGACTTAAACACCGTTACCTGCACCTGAGCAGTTCTTCCTGTTTTCTGCGACAGGATAACCTCCCCAAGCTCTACTAGCTGGTCTTGCTTGATCAATTTCTGGTCGATAGCAGCCAGGATTTCTCCCGCTTCTGCCAACGCCCCACGTTTTGATCCCACAAAAATTCCAGCATCGCCAAAGATGTCTGGAGGAATTTCGATCATATCCGGCGTGTAGGATCCAATTCCATTAATATGAACGCCCGGTTTAATATCCGTGGTGCTGAATACCGGTTCTTTTGAAGTAGTGGCGGTACAGATGATATCCGCATTTCTAACTGCTTCTTTTGGGGTTCTCGCAATTCGCAAATCCTTCGGGATAGGATCTTGCCCGGACATCTCTTCAATAAATTTCTGGATGCTCTCCTGGTTGGTGTCATAGATCCAGACTTGCTCCAGATCGCGGACTGAACAGATCGCCTGCAATTGCGTCCTGCCCTGAGCACCAGCACCAAAGATCGCTCCAATCCGGCTGTCCTTTCGGGACAACAGATCAGTTGCGGCGCCAGAGGCAGCCCCCGTTCGGAGCGCGGTTAACCTTCCCCCTTCAAGAATCGCTTCTACTTTCCCAGTACCTGGATCAAGGGCTAAAACAGCTGCATGTATAGTTGGTAAACCTTTTTCAATATTCCCGGGAAAAACAGAAACTGATTTCAGGCATAAACCCTCTTGGCTTCCAAGATTCAGATAAGCCGGCATGAATAAGGCAATGTTATCTTCGTGGCCAACGCTTATCCTTGTTCTTAAAGGAAGCTCCACATCCCCAGCAGAGAGTGCCGCATAAGCATCCTTCATAATTGCAATTAACTCCCCCATAGGCAGCGCTTGTTCCACTTCAGCCGCATTCAAAAAAAGCATAGCTCCTCCCCAAAAAATAAAAGCGCGGAAGATAGCTTGATTCTATCATTTCCGCGCTTCATTCTTCCATCATGAAATCTACTTATTCTATACCGAGGTAAGCCTTTTGCACCATCTCGTTCTGTTTGAGAGCTTCTGCTGTGTCGTGAAGTACGATTTCGCCGGTCTGAAGAACATATCCCCGATCCGCAACAGAAAACGCCATCGTAGCGTTCTGCTCAACCAGGAGAATGGTGGTTCCTTCATCGTTGATTGCTTTTATGGTTTCAAAGGTGTTTTCCACAAGGATGGGAGCCAATCCCATGGACGGCTCATCCATTAACATCAGGCGTGGTGAAGTCATCAAAGCACGTCCCGTCGCTAACATTTGCTGCTCGCCGCCAGACAATGTGCCTGCGACCTGTGTCCTGCGTTCTTTCAACCTTGGGAAAAGAGTGAAAACCCGGTCAAAGGAATCTTTAATCCCTCGAACATCTTGTCGTGAGAAAGCTCCCATTTCCAAGTTTTCTTCCACGGTCAACCTTGCAAAAACACCCCTTCCCTCAGGAACCAGGGCAACTCCCTTATACACTAATTCATGTGGTGGTGTGTTAGTGATATCTTCCCCTTCGAGAAATATACTCCCACTGCGGGGTTGAATCAACTTGCTGATTGATTTTAGTGTGGTAGATTTTCCAGCCCCGTTGGCACCAATCAAAGTGACTATCTCACCTTGTTCAACATTGATGGTGATACCCTTCAAGGCATGAATGTTCCCATAGTATGCATGAATATTATTCACTTCTAACATGGCCATACAATCCCTTCCTTGTTAGGCATCTACAGTCGCTCCGCGTCCCAGATACGCTTCGATAACTTTAGTGTTCGCCTGGATCTCTTTCGGGGTTCCTTCCGCAATTTTCATCCCAAAATCCATCACCCCGATATTTTCGCTGATACTCATGACAACTTTCATATCATGTTCGATCAGAAGAATGGTTATCCCCAGCTCATCTCTGAGTCTCTGGATGAATTTGATCATATCCACAGTTTCATTGGGATTCATCCCTGCTGTGGGTTCATCAAGGAGCAGAAGCTTAGGGCGGTTCGCTAAAGCTCTGCCTATCTCCAATCTCCTTTGGGCCCCATAGGGCAGATTGCTAGCGATTTGGTCGCCCAATCCCTTCAACCCCACAAATTCAAGGAGATCAACTGCTTCCTTCAACGCTTCATCTTCTTCTTTTTGAACCCTTTTGGTCTGAAAGATAGCTTCAAACCAGAAAGTCTTATAGTGGGAATGTCGGCCTACCAGGATATTTTCTATTGCGGTCATATTTGAAAACAACCTGATATTCTGGTAAGTCCGGGAAATACCCAACTTGGCAATTTGATCAGGGGCTTTACCATTTAAAACCTGGCCATTATACTCAATCGTCCCCTCATCAATTTCGTAAAACCCTGTGATGCAGTTGAAAAATGTGGTTTTCCCGGCTCCGTTTGGTCCGATTACGCTGTATATCTTCCTTTCAGGGAGGTCAAAGTCAAAACTGTTTACAGCTGTCAAACCTCCAAATTTTTTCGTTACACCTTTGGTTGATAGCACAAGCATAGGTTTAATCCTTATCTATTTATTCAGTACTGCTTGTTTCAGCAATTTCATGTGCGTGCATCTCACGCTTTATGACCTCTGATGGCCAGAATCCTTCCGGTTTGACCACCATCATCACTATCAATAAGGCCCCATACATCAACATGCGGTATTCCGCAAACTCACGCAGCAGTTCTGGCAGCCCTACAAGGATCATAGCTCCGACCACAACGCCTGGTAAACTGCCAATCCCGCCCACGATGATCAAGGACAGGACATTTATAGACACGATCAGGTTGAAACTATGCGGAAATATCGAGGTCAATTTACTGGCAAATATCGCTCCTGAAAAACCAGAGAAAGCCGCACCGGTTGCAAAGGCGAGTAATTTTGTGGTAACCAGGTTGATGCCCATGGCTTCTGCCACATCCTCGTCCTCTCGCATTGCCATCCACTGTCTTCCCAGGCGTGAATTCTGCAAACGCCAGGAAATAAAGGCCGCCAGCATACATCCCAACAATATCACATAATAGAGATACTCGGGCTTGACCAGATTAACTGTCCCGATTGCTGGCTTCGGAATCTGCAAAATCCCCTGCGCTCCTCCAATATGGGATTTGAATAAGTCTGAAAGGGCCAATATGCGGATAATCTCGCCAAATCCAAGAGTTACAATTGCCAGGTAATCACCGCGCATCTTCAATACCGGAACACCCAGGAGGATGCCTGCCAAAGTTGCTGCCAGAATGGAAAATGGCAGGGCAGCCCAAAATGACATCCCTGCTATAGCCAGATGCCCCTCTGTGGTCAGGATTCCCATCACATAAGCGCCAATCGCGAAAAAAGCCACATAGCCCAGATCCAGCAATCCTGCAAAACCGACCACGATGTTGAGGCCAATCCCCATCAGCACATACAAACCCACATTATTTACAACCTCAGACAGGTAGGTACCCAGAATCAGCGGAAGGATAAGAAGGAACACGGCATACAAAACGTAGGTTACTTTCTTGGGAACCCGATCAGATAGTTTCGCGGTCTTGCCTTGCATCTCTCTGCGCTGCCTGAGAACACCCCCACCCCCTATCAGCAGGAACAGGGACAACGCCACAAAAGGATTAAGCGCTTTGCTGGTAAAGACCATGCGCACAAACTGATGCCCAAAGAAACTTCTCAATCGGTTCGATAAAATCTCAGAAAAGGTCCCGATTAAGAGTGTCCAACCCAGTCCGGAAATGATAGGCTTTCGTATCTTATCTGGCAGAACGCCAAACCCGGCGGCAGCCAGTCCGACGATACCCATCAAAATCAAAAGAACTGAACTGCCTGTGACAATCTCCCTGCCAAAAAGGATCAGGTTCATGAGATTCGGAGAGACATTGGGTAGAAACTGGCGGATATCGGTAATGTTCTCTATCACTGCCAGAAAAATGATTGGCAGGGCTGTCAGGATGCCAATTAAAAAGCCGGATCCTAATCTCCTCACCGCCTTTTCATCCTGCGCTTGATCCGCAAGTAAGTACGAAAAAGCTATCACTGGCGCAAATAGGAAAACATGTCCCAGGGTTAATATGCCTCCAATGACTTCTCTGTCTCCCAGCAAGGCAATAAAACCAATCACGGACAAACATAAGGTGATGATGCCGGCCAGCAATCCTGATCGTATGACATTTTTCATTTTTATTGGGTTGCTTGTCATTGTTTAGATGACCTCCTTATGCTTTCTCTTTGGATATTCTTTCACCCAAGATACCTTGAGGTCTAAATATCAAGATCAACACCAACATGATAAACGCGATCACATCTTTTAACTGGTGGGGAGCAGGAATTCCCAAACCCTCCAGGAATAATCCCGGCCCTACAGATTCGAACATCCCCAAGAAAAATCCTCCCAGGGCTGCTCCAGGGATGCTGCCAATACCGCCCAGCACTGCCGCCGTGAAGGCTTTAATGCCGGGGATGAAGCCCATGAAGAAATGGACCTGTCGGAAAACCAGGGCGTATAACACACCCGCGATCCCTGCCATAGCTGCCCCAACACCAAATGTGATTGAGATTGTCTGGTCCACATTGATACCCATTAACGCAGCAACGTCTTTGTTCTCTGCCACTGCTCTGATGGATTTCCCAATGCGTGTTTTCATCACAAAGAAGTACAACCCGATCAGCATTAAAACCGTTGAAACGATGACAACCACGTGTGATTTTAAGAAGATCAGCCCTAAGATTGACATTTTCCCTTCCAGGATATCCAACAGCGGGAACGCTTTCACTTCAGATCCAAACAAACCACGGAAAAAATACTGCCAGAAAAAGGAGGCACCAATTGCTGTAATCAATGGAACCAAGCGCGGCGCTTTCCGTAGAGGGCGGTAGGCAATTCTTTCAGTAAGCAGGGCAATCCCCACGGATACCAGTACAGTTAACAATGTGATCGCGGTTAAACTGAGAATTGGATATCTGTCTATAAAGCCAGATTTTCCCCATGGTTGAGCAAGGAAAATCGTTGCTGTCATAATTCCCGACATGAAAAATTCGCCGTGAGCGAAATTGATCATGAACAAAACGCCATAGACTAGCGTGTAACCGATGGCGATTAACGCGTACAAACTCCCCTGTGCAATTCCAGCGATGATGGTCTCAACCCATGTGTTGGCAGGATACGGGTTTTCGATAATGGTTGCCACTGTACCCCAGATCACCGCGATAATAATGCCCGTTCGTAAGAGCCATAGGATAATATCTAGAAAATTCAAGTCCTTGATTCGTTGGAGCATAGGGCCTCCGCTTTCTGAAGAGAGGAAAGGTGATGGGCTCAATATTTACCCCTGAACCCATCACCATTCCTTGCATGCTTAGTTATCTTTACGTACCCTCTGGACTAGGGCCAAATGGGAACGTATACTCCATCCTGGAGTTGGTTGACAGCGATCTTGGGATCTGCGCAGTCGCCGTATTCATCGCAGGTCAAGGAGCCTGTGATGCCATTAAAATCCTCAGTGGCGTACAGGCAGTCCCGCAGCGCTTGCCGGCCGATATGGATTGATTCTCCATCCTCGATAGCAACGGATTCGATGCAGGCAAAGATCATATTCGTGGCGTCAAAAGCGTGAGCGTGGAAGACAGAGATGGGCTCAGATCCATAGTCCTCAATATACTGAGCAAGGAACTTTTCATAAAGTGCACCCGAGAAACCCAGGTCTGGACCAGAGAAATACATGCCTTCACCGGCCTCACCCACTGCTTCTATAGCCGCATTAGAGATCATGCCATCGGCCGCAGCCAGAATTGTGTCCTCCAGGCCAGAAACCTCTTTGGCCTGTTTGGTCAGGAAGCCGCCTTCGGCTGTAAAGACCGGGTAATAAATCAGCTCTGGTGGTCCTGCCGCAGCAACGGCAGCCAGCACCGGGCGCATGTCCGTATCACCCTTGTTCACAGCTGTGAATTCAACAACGGTTCCACCCAGAGCTTCGAAGGAATCCGCAAATACTTTTGCCAGGCCCTCGGTGTAGGGATCGCCGTCGTGGATAGCGGCTACTTTGGTAACGCCCAATTCATTATAGGCAAATTCTGCCATGGCTGCTCCCTGCACCTCATCATTATGGGCAGTTCGCAGATAACCTTCATGCCAGGCCACATCCGGATCGGTCAAGGAAGGAGATGTGTTTGAGGGGGAGACCATCACATACCCAGCCTCTGAGATAACCTCAGACATGGGGACACCGGCGCCAGAACAGCTGGTGCCTACCACTGCGACAATGGAAGGATCAGATACGATCTTCTGACCGGCAGTCTGACCACCTTCCGCTGAGCAGCCGTCATCTTCGGCTTGCAGCTCGATAGGATGACCGAAGAGTTCTTCCTGGAATTTAATGGCGATTTCCACACCATACTGGGAGTCCGTTCCAAGGTCGACATTCGGGCCAGAAATTACCAGAGCGGAGGCAATCCTGACTGGCTCATCCGGTCCATAAGAGGCACAGCCAAGCGGATCAGTGCACTCATAGGTGGCCCCACCACAGGCTGAGAGAACCATAGCAAGGCCGATTAGAATACTGATTATTAACATACTTCGCTTCATTGCGTTTCCTCCTTAGGAAAATGGTTAATGATTACAACTAGTACACCATGGTTTTGTCTTCCAATCACCTCCTTTCTAACTAATAAGGCAAATTCCTGAACAAGTCCTCGAGTGGAAATAAGCAGACTGGGTTTGCCTTGCGATAGGGAGATATCCAGATATTTATTGATTTAACTCCAAAATAATTACCAGAACATCCCCTCCAACAAAGTAGGTTAGATACAGGAAATAGCTAAATTCAATTATCTGCCAGCAATAAAAAGTGTTAAAGATGAGTGATTAATAGTACCGACTGGGTACCGCAAAGATAGATTTTCTTACTTGAATTTGGAGTATAACATACTTCATATATATATCAAGCACAAGTTCTTATAAAAACGAGGTCTTTTGTAAGCAATCATCAGGGATGTTTGGCTCTTGACTAAATTCGGTTCGCAGGGAAACAATCCCATGCCCCGGAGGGTATTCAGCTCCGATTTCAGTCAGCAGGTCGTTTTAAGCCACTGGCTGGAAGCGTAAATCCACCATCAGCAACAATGGTCTGCCCGCGGATCATTTCAGCTTCCGGGGAACATAAGAAAGCCACGATTCCAGCTACATCCCCAGGTGTGACAATTCTCCCTGCAGGAGTTTGAGCCGCGATCTCCGCCAGCAGGTCTTCATCCTGCATGGTGTTAAAATGTTGGAGCGCATCGGTAGCAACAATGCCAGGAGAGACAGCATTGGCATTGATATTCCTCGATGCCAGCTCCACAGCAAGATAGCGCGTCAGGGCTTCCAGCGCGGCTTTGCTGGCTCCCACAACAGCATACTCAGGCAGGACCCGGAATGAACCTGGACTGGAGATGGCGACAATACTCCCCCCTCCTTTTTTTTCCATCAGAGGAACGCATTTTTGGGCTAAGAATAAATAAGCCCGGGCATTAATATCCATAGTCCAATTCCAACCCTTCGGCCGCTGCTCCAAGATAGGCCGGTTGTACCCTGAACCAGCATTGCTGATCAGGAAATCAAGCCCCTCAAAAGCCTGCTCCACTCCGGCAACCAGGCGAGTAAGATCGTCCATATCCCCCACATTGGCTTTGATAACTCCGGCCTTGACTCCCAGGCTCTCCGCTTCCCGAGCTGTTTCCTCCGCGGGTTCCCGATTGCGGAAATAGTTAATGATGATATTTGTCCCCAGTCCAGCAAAATGGAGCGCTATTGCTCTCCCGATTCCTCTTCCAGAACCAGTGATTAAAGCCGTTTTTCCTTGAAAGAAGGACTTCGCCATTAGATACTCCTCTTTTCTCCCTATTTTATCCTTAATATCCAGCTTCGCCGGCCACTACAGCATACTTCCCCCCATTTCCTTCGCAAGGGAAAAAGGAATGTCCCTGCCCCGTTCCTGCCAGCAAGAATCTCCCCTCCCCAAGGGCTATAAGCTTTGCCTATATGTTCCTATTCAAATCATTGATAGGGTTTGTGATTAATTGTACTTATCCAGGAACGCCCTCAATACTATACTTTCGGGTGTAGTTAAGTATTCTATTAATTGATTGAGTGTCCACATGAGACCCATTGAAATCTCTGAAGCCCAGGAACAGGCAGAATTCTGCGGTATCCTGGGAAATCCTCACAGAATCCAAATTATCTGGGTGCTTGGAAACCGCGAGCTCACAGTAAGCGGAATTGCCGAGGAAATTGGTTCTTCCATGCAGAACACCTCTCAACACCTCCGGCTGATGAAGAACAAAGGAGTCCTGCAATCAAGGAGGGATGGCAGGGAAATTTATTACCGGATTGCCAACACAAAATTCATCAGGAACTGTCCTGTAATATCCAACAATCGCTAAGCTATTGATTTACCCACTATCTATAATTATTTTAAGGAGAGAGCTATGTCCCCAGAAGAATTAGAACAAATACAAGCCGCAGAAATTGTTGATGCCCGGGCAATGGCTTGCCCCGGACCACTGCTGGAAGCCAAGAAAAGCATCGGTAAAGTCAAAGTTGATGAGATCCTCGAGCTTTGGGCTGGTGATCCGAATACCAAAAATGATATGCCCCGCTGGTGCGCTAAGGTGGGTCACGAGTACCTAGGGGAACTGCAGGCTGACGGTTACGAACGTCTGTTCATTCGCCGCAAGAAATAATACCAACCGTATCAAGTATCCCGTAAAAGGAACCCATTTGCGGGATACTTCTATGCCTGCTGAGAGGGAATAATGATGGAAAATTGCTCTGATTTTGATAAACCAAAAATCCTCATCCTGGCAACCTTATCAGGTGGATATGCTGGCGCTGACTCAGTAGGTCAGCTGCATGCTGATTACCCTCCCAATACGTACGTTCTACCGGTTATCTGCCCCAGTATGTTCAGCGAGGATTTTTATCTGCGGATATTCAAGCGTGGTATTGACGGTGTGATTGTCATGTACAGCGGCACGGACAGCCCTTACAAAGGTGGTCCTGAACGGACAGCTGAGATAATCAATAAGACCTATCCAGTACTGAAAGAACATGGAATTGACACACGACGACTGAAACTCACCGCAATCTGCACTGTGTGCACCAAACCATTCCTCAAGGAAGTCAATGCTATGGAAGCGCTTTTAGAGGAAATTGGCTTTGTGAAAGATGAGATGGCTGCTTTCTCTGGACAGGAATCTGTCACCGCGTAAGAGTCCGATTCTCAGATGAAAACAACATTCAGTTTCACACCAATGAATAGAACCGAGGAGATATACCCTTGAGAAAAATCCAAGTCGATGCTCTTGTCGTAGGCGGCGGCATTGCCGGGATGCAGGCTTCCCTGGATCTCGCAGATCAGGGCTACCAGGTTGTACTGGTAGAAAAGGAGCCCAGTATTGGCGGCAAAATGATTGCCCTCAGTAAAGTATTCCCCACCCTGGACTGCTGCAGCTGCATCACCACGCCCAAGATGTCCGCCGTCGCCCATCATCCTAACATTCAATTATTAACCTATCACGAAGTCCAGGCAATTAGCAGAAATGGCAGCGGATTCACGGCTGAAGTTACCAAGAAACCCCGCTATGTTATCGAAGCCGATTGCACCGGCTGCCGGCAATGTGAATACGCTTGCCCGATCACCCTGCCCAATCCGTTTGACCTGGATTACGGCGCTACCAAAACTGTCCGGGTGCCTTTTTCCACAGCGGTTCCCCAATATGCCGTACTCGATATGGAAAACTGCATTCTGTGCGGAAAATGCGCAAAAGCCTGCCCGGTGGACTGCATTGATTTCACTCAGGAGCCGGAAACATTTGTTGTCGAAACCACTGCTGTTGTTTTAGCCACAGGTTTCGATACCACCTCCCGGCTGGCCAAAAAAGAATACGGTGCAGCTGAAAACCACAATGTGATCAGCGCCATGTTCATGGAACGGCTGCTGGCCCCTACCGGACCTTACGGCCGGGTGATCCGCCCCGGAGACGGAAAAGAACCGGATTCGATTGCTTATATCCAGTGCGCGGGATCCAGGGACGCCACGCTCGGCGTGGAATACTGCTCCCGGGTTTGCTGTATGTATGCCATCAAACAGGCCATGTTGATCGCTGGATCTCTGCCCCTGGCAGATATCACGATCTACTACATGGATATCCGCACCTTTGGCAAAGGATACGAGCAGTTTTACCAAAACGCCAAAACCATGGGCATCCAGTTCGTGAAAGGCAAGGTTGCCTCGATCAAACAAGACGAAAACCAGAACCCTGTACTCCGGGTTGAACTGATAGATGAAGGGTCCCAGGTAGTGGAAAGAACCCACGATCTGGCTGTCCTTTCTGTCGGAATGCTGCCCCATTATAATCCAGAAGCGATCTTCAAAGTTTCCCCGGGAGATGATGGGTTTGTCGATATCCCCCACACAAACTCCTATCCCTGTCTGACTGAACAGGCAGGTATATTCGTAGCGGGAACCTCTGCAGGACCAATGGACATTGTGGACAGCATTGTTATGTCTGGGTCAGCTGCGGCAGAAGCGGCTGCCTACATTGAAGGGACCAAAGTCTCCCCAAGCCCTGAAGAAAAAAGTGAGGATGTTTATGCCTAAAAAAGAGAACGAGGAAATTAAGATTGGCGTATACACCTGCTACTGCGGCGGAAACATCAGCGATGTTGTCAACTGCGAAGGAGTAGCTGAGCAGCTAGCCGAGTTTCCCAATGTTGTAGTTTCCCGAACGAATATGGCCATGTGCTCAGATGTGGGCCAATCCATGATCGAAGAAGACATTAAGGAAAAAGGCATCAATCGAGTAGTCATTGGAGCCTGCGCGCCATCCTTGCATGAGCAAACTTTCCGGGGAACGGTAGCCCGGGCAGGTCTCAACCCCTATCTCTATTACCATGTTGGTTTGCGGGAACAGGATAGCTGGGTTCACAAGTGTGATCACGAAGGCGCCTCAGTCAAGGCTGTACGCCTGATGGCAGCGGGATTAGGTAAAGCCAGGCTGTTAGATTCCCTCGCACCCATCCAGCTTTCTGCTGAGAAACACGCTCTGGTGATCGGAGGGGGGATCGCGGGTCTAAAATCTGCCCTGGATATTGCCAGGCGCGGTTTGCGGGTTACCCTGATCGAGAAATCGCCTTTCCTGGGAGGGAGGGTTGCCCAACTGGATTCGCTTTTCCCAACCAACGAAAGCGCTCGGGATACTTTGCATGAGCTGATCGATAAAGTTGTTTCTCACCCCAATATAGTGGTTTATACCCAGGCACAAGTAAAAGGGGTCTCCGGGTATGTTGGCGACTACCATGTGCAGGTATCACAGGACTCAAGAGGGGTAGATGATACCAATGCTGAAGATATCATGGCAGCTTGCCAGCAAACGGTTGAGGACGAATTCAATTACGGCCTAACAGAGCGTAAGGTCATTTACCGCGCTTATCCGGGTTGTTACCCTCATACTCCTGCAGTGGATTGGGAGAATTATGACGGAAAAGCCATCAAGGTCAACGGCGAGGATATTACTCTCGAAAACAAACCGTTATCAATTCCCCTCCATGTCGGCGCTATCGTTGTCGCCACCGGATTTGATCCCTATCAGCCCCGGGAGGGTGAGTATGGGTTTGGTGAGATCCCCGAAGTGGTAACCCTGCCGGCCTTGATCCGCCATCTGGCCCTTCTGGAAGAAGGACAGGACCTGGTTTGGAATGGTCACCCTGTCAGGGATATTGCCCTGGTGCACTGCGTGGGTTCCCGGGAGATAGAAGGAGTCCATGAACCCCAGGCGGATGGCAATGTCAATGATTATTGCTCGCGAGTTTGCTGCACAGCCAACCTGCATATGGCGAACTCGCTCAAAGAACGCTTCCCGGCGCTGAACATCTACGATCTTTATGAGGACATCCGCACTTACGGCCGCGGTCATGAAACATATTACATGGAAGCTCTCGAAAACATGGTTAGATTCCTACGCTTTCATGGTGATGATCGGCCGACCGTCAAGAAGGCTGAGGTGGGAGATACTCACCCTGTCCTGGTAGAGATCCGAGACCATCTTACCAAGGGGGAAGAGATAGAAATCCCTGTGGATCTGGTGGTATTGGCCGTTGGTATTACTCCCCGGGATATTGATGATCTCGTGAAAATGCTCAAGATCTCCCGCGGCAACGACCGCTTCCTTGCGGAGGTTCATCCCAAACTGCGACCAGTTGAGACAGCCGTTCCCGGAATTGTCCTGGCCGGAACAGCCCAAGGGCCAATGACAGTCCAGGAAAGCAGCGCCGCCGCATCGGCAGCAGCAGCGAAAGTTTCTACTTTGTTAAGCGCCGGACAGGTCGAACTTGAGCCTTTTGTTGCCCAGGTGGACCTGGAAAAATGCACCGGCACGGGCGAGTGTGTCACAGTTTGTTCCTACGAAGACGCTATTGCGGTAAAGGAAATTGAACACAACGGTGAAATGGTCAAACGAGCGGTAGTCACTCCTGCAAACTGCACGGGGTGCGGAAACTGCGTCAGTGCCTGCCCTAATCAGGCAATCCAGATTCAAGGTTGGACCATACCGCAGTATGATGCTATGCTGGATGCCATTGCCCTCGATTTTGGTGAATTGATGGAGGTCGTAGAATGAGTGATCGAGAAGCTGCTAAAAAGCAAGCGCAGATATTAAAAGAACTGCGCGCCAAACATCAAACAACTGTTGATCATACCCAGGCCATCCTCAAGGAGCAAGGCAAAATAGAACGGGATATTCTGAAGCTGATCAAGGAAGAATCCAAGACAGTGCCGACAATTGCCTCCGAACTTGACCTACCCACCCATCGGGTGTTGTGGTTCTTGACCGCGCTGAAGAAGTACGATCAGGTCGTTGAAGACGGTATGGACGGCGAATATGTCCTTTACAAGCGGAGGGAGGAGTAAAGATATGGCCACTCGAGTAGACCCTGGATTAATGTACGAACT
>Ga0209834_10000134_pt1 | contig 43983 bp, 37 predicted proteins | sample Mar14236cmmetaG_FD_184134 | JGI IMG/M metagenome (GOLD analysis project Ga0209834, IMG submission 184134) | Marine hydrothermal vent microbial communities from Guaymas Basin, Gulf of California to study Microbial Dark Matter (Phase II) - Marker... ... | reverse complement strand
TCATCGGCATGATCACCTCGTCGGGCGCCAACTATCTATCTATTGAATATCATGGTCCGGGAGTAAAAACGCTGGGTATCTCCGAGCGTATGACACTGGCTAACCTGGCCTCGGAGATGGGTGCTAAAAATGCCGTCTTTCCCCCGGACGAAGTGCTGGCCTCTTTTTACGGAGAGGAAAAACTTGAGGGCACCTGGGCCGATGAAGGAGCCCGCTATGTCCGGAAGATAGAGATCAACCTGGATGATCTTTACCCGCTGGTGGCCGCACCACACTATGTAGACAACGTCAGGGCGCTGGCTGAGGTGGCCGGCATCCCGCTCCACGAAGGACTGATCGGCACCTGCACCAACGGTCGCCTCGACGACCTGCAACTGGCCGCCCGTTACATCCGGGGAAAGAAAGTGAAAGAAGGCTTTCAGCTACTGGTCTCACCGGCCTCGCGGGAGATCTATCTGGCCGCTATGGAAAACGGCACCATCGAGGCGCTGGTGAAGGCCGGAGCAACGATCCTCACCCCCTCCTGCGGTCCCTGTCTGGGTACCGGCCAGGGGATCCCCGCCGACGGCTACAACGTGATCTCAACGGCCAACCGTAACTTCCTCGGACGCATGGGCAACAAAAACGCTTCCATCTACCTGGCCTCACCGGCCACGGTAGCCGTTTCAGCCGTCTACGGGGTCATCACCGACCCGCGGCCCCGGCCGGGAAAAGAAACCTTTCCTTTCCGTCACGAACCCTCCCCCACCCTGACCATTCCCGAAGGGGAGAGCCGCAGGGTAAACGACGTATGGAACTACAAAGATGTAAACGACCTGAACACCGATCAGATGTTTGCCGGCCATCTCACGTACAAAGTACTGAGCTCCGATCCTGAAGCCATCCTCCCCCATCTGTTTGCAGGTTTTGATCCTAATTTCTCCTGTAACGTAAGAACGGGAGATATCATCATCGCCGGTGAAAACTTCGGTTGCGGCAGCTCACGCGAACATCCTGCTGTAGGGTTGGCCCATGCGGGCGTACAGGCTGTCCTCGTCAAATCGGTCAACCGTATCTTCTTCCGCTCGGCTGTCAACCAGGGACTGGTGTTGATCGTATTGCCGGAAGCTGTGGATGCTTATCAACCCGGAGATAAAGTATCGGTTGACCTGAATGGCGGAACGATTCAAATAGCGGATAAAACATTTTCCTTCGCTCCGCTCCCGGACAAGTTGATGGAGATTATCCGGAAGAAAGGGCTAGTAAATTGGATCAGGGAAAAATAAAATAGAGAACAGTTAGATACAACCAATCTGGGAAATTAAAAGAAAAGAATAAAAAAATTTATTATTTCCAACAACAGATGTATATAGCACGAATTTCACTTAAAAAACACCCGCATTTTCAAATGAAATCATTTTTGACAGACCTGACTGAATACATATAATTCAATACTGTCATCTTGTCATTATATTATTGATAATCTTGCCATTATGTCATATCTTTTCTTTTTGGTATTTAATTTGAAAATAAGTTAAGCGAAAAACAAAAACAAAAACAAAAAATAATTAAAGAAAGGAGGGTTAAGCTATGTTACCGAAACTGAGAAGAACTGAAACGTGGCCAAGCTTTGTGGATGAATTCTTCAACACAGATTTCTGGCCAAGTTTTATGGGTGCTAACACAAGGTACAATGTACCTGCTGTAAATATTCTGGAAGATGACAAGGAATACAGGATTGAAGTAGTAGCTCCGGGTATTGACAAAAAGGACGTGAAGATAAACCTTGAGGATGATGTGCTAACCATTTCATCCGAAAGAGAAGAAAGCAACGAAGAAAAAGACAAACACTACATGCGTAGGGAATTCAACTACACTGCATTTAGTCGTTCCTTCGTCGTACCCGAAGAAGTAAATGCCGAAAAGATCTCGGCAGAACACAAAAACGGTATCCTGACTCTCCATCTTCCGAAAAAAGAAGAAGTAATTAAAAAGACCAACAAGCGTGAAATCAAGGTCGTCTAACGAGCGCGACAAAAGGGTGTCTGCCCTTTTCAAAAAACAGGCACAAACCATCCCGATCCGGGGTGGTTTTTTTTATTATCTGTGTCGTCTTCCTGTCTGCCGGACAGATTATGAGAGGCACAAATGCCTCAATAATTACAGAGTCATTAAACAGTCATCATCGTTTTGAAATATACATATTTAAATAAATATTTATATATGTATTTAAATATTTATTTAAATAATAGTAACCTGCCGTTCTCAAAATCAAAGGTCTCTATATGCTCAACCAGCATCTCCAGAAACTGCTTCAGGGATTTTTCAGCCACCGCACGAATAAAGACATTCAGGTCAGTCTGTAGCATCAATTTGAGCACACTCCCCCCCTGATTGTTTTCCACTATATGGATAAACAAATAGAATTTTATACCGGCACTGCTGTCTCCGGCGATCTTTAGAAATTCATGTGGTTTTTTTTCTTCCATCGTCAGACCTACCCTGCCAATGCCTGTCACTTCAAAACTACAGCTATCACCATGTGCCACCCAGTTAACCACTTTCTCTTCCGGAAGGAGGTTTTCAAAATGGGTGAAGTCCGACAGAAAATCGTATACTGTATTTACAGGATAGGCAAGTTGTGCTGATCTGCTCTCATATTGTTGCATGGGCTATTATTTTTTCCAGTTTCCCGGATCGGTTCTCCATTGTTTTAAGGTTTCCATCTGGGTTTCTTTCACATATCCGGAATTCACAGCCACATCGATCAGGTGATGATAATCGGTCAGGGTAAACAAAAGGCATCCTGCTTCACGGAATTTTTCTTCTGCGAGGGGAAAATTATAGGTAAAGATAGCGCCCATTCCCAATACGGGCATCCCTGCACCCCGCAGGGCAGTCACAGCACTTAGGCTACTCCTTCCGGTCGAGATAAGGTCTTCAACTACCACTGTTTTCCTGTCCTTCACCACTTCCCCTTCGATCATGTTCTCCAAGCCATGCTCTTTGGGCCGGGAACGTACATATACAAAAGGAAGATTCATACGGTCGGCCACCAGGACCCCGATACCTATAGCTCCCGTAGCAACTCCGGCAATACAAGCCACCTCCGGATAATGTTCCCGGATCCTCGAAACAAAAGCATCTCGTACGAAGGTACGTATTTCAGGATAAGACAATGTTTTCCTATTGTCACAGTAAATCGGAGACTTCCAACCCGAAGCCCAGGTAAAGGGGGTTGCAGGATCTAATTTTATTGCTTTAATTTGCAATAGATATTCGGCCAGTTGTTTTTCCAAAGTCATGGCACAAATGTATAAAGTTTTTTTTGAGAACAGAATAGTTTATTTGACCGACGATTTTGCCAAGGCGTTTAAGCTCAACTATGGCCTTTTTTACAAATTCTATGATTTGCAGGAGCTTAAGCAACTGGTTCTGCTCTTCGGGTATCTCAATAAAATCAAAAAACTTTTTATCTTCCACAAAGATGTTGAATATCTTTTTTTAAAGTTTTCATCTTTGTTCAAGGTCGTTGAGGCTGCCGGCGGTGTCATAAGAAGTGAAACCGGGAAAGTCTTGGTCATCAACCGCAGGGGGAAATGGGACCTGCCCAAAGGTAAAATTGATGACGATGAAACCCCGGAACAGACGGCTGTCCGCGAGATAAGCGAAGAATGCGGTCTACACAACCTTCAACTTAAAGATCTGATCACCACCACATACCACAGTTATTTACTCAACGGTGAACCCATCCTCAAAAAAGTATATTGGTACGATGTAGTTTACAAGGGTAACGAAAAAGAGATAAAACCCCAAACAGAAGAAGATATCAACGAGGTATTGTGGTTAATGCCAGACGATACGACCATCATTTTGGGAAACACGTATCTTTCCATCATTGATGTGTTCAGAAAATCGAAACTCCTTCCATTCTGACCTTCTTTAACAGGCCCCTGAATCTGCTCTCAAAATCCTCAGTAGGAGCAGGGGCAGGAGATAATATCAGTTTTCCATCCGGATCAATCAAGTAATAGGTTGGATACACCCTGACATTATATTTTCCCGGCAGGTTGCATGTATCGCCGCAAATCAGAAATGTCCAGTTATATCCTTTCTCCTGAACAAATGATTTCAATATCTCCGGATGATCCTCCAAGGCTACCGTTACAATTTGCAGCTTATTCCCATATTTTTCCTGCAATCTCATCAGCAACGGATATTCCCTTAATGAACTATAACTCAGTCTGCTCGAAAAATTCAGATAAACATATTTCCCTTTCATCCCTGCCAGATGTTTCTTTTGGCCGTCCAATGCCGGCAGTACAAAATCCGGAGCCTGAGTACCTGCCTGTAGCCAAGTAAATTTTTTCTTTATATCCATCCCCACCTTTCTTATCTCCGGGTTTTCGGCCAACACAATAAACCGTTCCAGCAAAGCTATGAGTTTATCATGTGAGAAAGTGTTGTTATACCAGGCATCATAGATCCCCTTCAGGGCTACCATATCAACAAAGTCCTCATAATCCAACGCCAGGTCGGATTTAATAATCCCTATCAAGCTGTCACGGCCGGTTGTTTCTATTGCAGAAATCAAACGTGTTTTGTATTTATGGTGGATCAAATAATCAAAATAACGATTAAAAACCTGGTTGAACAGCTCCATGTAAGCCGGGTTATGAAACAACACTTTTTTCCCGAAACCCCTGTATTCATCCAGTACAGAGGCCCTTTCCGGCATGTTCATCACGGTCAGCATAGCCAAACGGGCATTCAGATAATCTGAAAAGAAGGGATTATCAACATCGGCAAAAGTGTCTCTTACAGATTGGATAAAACGGTTCAGGGTAGTGTCTTTTTTGTCAATAAAAACTTTACGTGCATGGTGGTAAAAATAAGGAGAAAATATCTCCTCGAGTTTGGCGATCAGACGATTTAGATGATTTTCTCCGCCATTGATAATCCCCAACTGCAGGGTTACCGGACGAAAATAAGGGTTCAGTACATCCTTCATGGTCTTATCACATCGGGGCGGAAGAATGATCTTGTATGTCTTTCCGGGCTCCGCATAAAACCAGGCTTCATAAATTCCCGGACGGACAAATATTTTAACCGGTTCATCCAGTGTAAATGACCCCTCAAAAGTACCATTCTCTTTTACTTTTACCGTCAACAGGGTGTCTTCGCTGTAGGTTATCAAATCATTCCAGGTAAGGAAATTCAAGGTCTTGCCTGCATAGGAAGCAGCATTGTCACAGGTTATCACCACCTTACCGGCCATCCCGTGTCCAGGGGAAACCGGCACAACAAGCAAAAAGAGCCCCAATATTTTCAGGATACGCATAACGCCCGGATTTTTCAAGGTCTCATCTCCGTCAGGTCTATGGCTTCCGGCAGAAATTTCCGGGCATCGCCGCCGAACTTTATGACCTCCCGCACAACAGTAGAATTAATAAAAGTATGTTCCGGCAAAGTAAGCAGAAAAACTACTTCTATTTCTTTTTCCATGGCATGGTTTACCTGAGCAATGACACGTTCATACTCAAAATCGGCAGCCGTCCGCAATCCTCTTAACAGGTACCGTGCCTTCATCTTTTTACAATAATTCACGGTCAGGCTATTATAAGAATCCACTTTGATCCGCGGTTCATCTTCAAACACTTTTTTTATCCATTTCATACGTGTTTCCAAGGGAAAATAATCCGTTTTATCTGTATTCGTACCTATGGCAACAATAATCTTATCAAACAATTGGAGCCCGCGTCGTACAATGGATTCATGACCAATGGTGAAAGGATCAAAAGAACCGGGGAAAACAGCTATCTTTTCCATAGTATTAATACTTAAACAAAAAGATGAAGGTAGAAAATTTCCGTTTCAGGAACAAAATTTTATTGAGACAGTGTAGATAAGTGAAAGACAGGCCGAGAGACATGGAAATAAATAAGTGGAAAAAGGAAAGATAAAAAAGACAAGCAGTTAAAAATCGGTGGCTTTTTCCCTGAGTAAGGCATATTCGATCACCTCACGTATAATATCGACATAGCGAAAATTCAACCCTTTCAGATAAATATCCTTAATCTGGTCCACATCTTTTTTATTTTCTTTTGATAGGATGATCTCCTTGATACTGGCTCGTTTGGCAGCCAGAATTTTCTCCTTGATTCCACCCACGGGTAACACTTTGCCTCGTAGGGTGATCTCTCCGGTCATAGCAATACCTTTCCGCACTTTTCTGCGAGTCATGGCCGACGCCAGCGAGGTCACCATGGCGATGCCGGCCGATGGTCCGTCTTTGGGAATAGCTCCCTCCGGCACGTGGATGTGTACATCCCATTTTTCTCCAATATTTTCTTTAATATCCAGCAAGTGACTATGGGCTTTAAGATATTCCAGGGCAATGACAGCCGATTCTTTCATTACATCCCCCAGGTTTCCGGTAAGGGTCAGTTTGCCTTTCCCTTTACTCAGACTGGTTTCAATAAACAATATCTCACCCCCTACAGGTGTCCAGGCCAGGCCAGTAACCACTCCGGGTATATCATTTCCCTGATAGACATCCCTGAAAAACTGTGGCGGACCCAGATACTCCAGTACATCTTCGTGGGTCAGGCTCCTGGATACTGCTTCGCCAAAGGCCATTTTCTTGGCTACCCGACGGATGATCTTGGCTATATTCTTCTCCAGGTTACGTACCCCGGATTCATGCGTATAGTTGACAATGATCTCTTCCAGCACTTTTTTAGGAAAGAACAGGTCTTTTCGTTTCAGTCCGTGAGCTTCCAGTTGTTTGGGGACCAAATGGCGTCGTGCGATCTCCACCTTTTCTTCCACAATATAACCGCTGATCTCTATCATCTCCATCCTGTCGAGCAGGGCCGGACTGATCGTGCTAGTCGAGTTGGCTGTCGCAATAAAAAGCACTCTCGACAGGTCGTATTCCAACTCCAGATAATTATCATAAAACGAATTGTTCTGCTCCGGGTCGAGCACTTCCAACAAGGCAAAAGACGGATCGCCCTTGAAGTCGGAGCCTATCTTGTCGATCTCGTCAAGGATAAACACAGGATTGGAGGATTTGGCCTTCTTGATATTCTGAATGATGCGACCGGGCATAGCCCCGATATAAGTTTTCCTGTGCCCGCGTATCTCCGCCTCGTCGTGCAGCCCGCCTAATGACATGCGCACAAACTTCCGGCCTAAAGCACGGGCAATGGATTTCCCCAGAGAAGTCTTCCCAACACCGGGAGGACCGTACAAGCACAGAATGGGCGATTTCATATCCCCTTTCAGTTTAAGCACAGCCAAGTGTTCCAGGATTCGCTCCTTGACCTTTTCCAAACCGTAATGATCCTTATTCAGAATCTTCTCGGCTCTTTTTAGGTCGAAATTGTCTTTTGTATACTCTGACCATGGCAGATCCAGTAAGGTCTGCAGGTAGTTCATTTGCACAGAATATTCTCCCACAGCAGGGTTCATCCTCTGAAGCTTATCCAGTTCTTTGTTAAAAACTTTCAGAACCTCTTTGCTCCATTTCTTTTTCTCAGCCCGTTGTCGGAGCTCCTCCATCTCTTGTTCCAAAGGGCTTCCCCCCAGTTCATCCTGGATAGTCTTCATCTGTTGATGAAGAAGATATTCCCGTTGCTGCTGGTCCAGATCAAGCTTCACCTTGGCTTGGATATCATTCTTCAGTTCCAACATCTGCACTTCACTGGTAAGGAATTCAAGCAGCAGGATAGCACGTTGTTTCAAATCACTAATATCCAAAAGTCTTTGTTTGTCCGGATTCTTAACATTGGCATTAGCACTGATGAAATTGATCAGGAATTTTGGACTTTCAATATTCTTGACTGCAAAAGAAGCCTCTTGCGAAATATTGGATGAAAGGCTGATGATTTTCAGGGAAAGTTCCTTTAATGACTGTACAATAGCTTCAAATTCCGGATCGTCTTCTTCCGGATACGTATCGGTAAGTTTCCGGGCTCTGACCATAAAGTAAGGCTCAGAAGCAACCAGTGACTCGACCGAAAAACGGGATTTCCCCTGTATGATTACGGTGGTTCCGCCGTCGGGCATCTTCAGAATTTTCAGGATCAGGGCAACCGTTCCGATGGTATTCATATCATCGAATGCAGGATCATCGATAGAAGGATCTTTCTGGGAGAGGGTTCCGATGATGCGATCTTTTTTGTAATAATCCTGCACCAGTTGCAGACTCTTGTCACGCCCCACGCTGATAGGCAATACCACTCCGGGAAAAAGTACCGTATTTCGTAACGGTAAAACAGGCAACGGGTCCGGTATTATAAGATCCGGATCTTCGATTTCTTCCTCATTCGAAATAAGTTGAATAATACCCCCTTCTTCCTCCTCCAATGAAGGAGAAATAAAAATATCTCCGATTCCGTTATTTTTGTTTTGTTTCAATGTACGTCCTCCCACTTGGTTATCAATTCCTGCTATGAGCATACAAAGATAATGAAATTATCTACCTGCTAGTGCGGTATCCCAGTAAAAAGAAGTCGCCTGTTTACAGACGACTTCTTCCAAAAACAAAGCTTGTATGCTTTATTTCTTTTTATGAATATGATTTTTATACCTGCTCATATATTTGTCAACGCGACCAGCTGTATCAACCAGTTTCATCTTGCCGGTATAAAAAGGATGTGAGGTACTGGATATCTCCAATTTTATCAACGGGTATTCCTTGCCGTCGTCCAATTTAATAGTTTCCTTGGATGGTGCCGTAGAACGTGTTATAAATGTATAACCGTTGGACATATCCTTAAAGACCACAAGCCTGTAATTCTTTGGATGTATTCCCTCTTTCATTTTTTATGTCTTAGATCGTTTTTTCAGGGTTGCAAAGGTACACATTATTTTCATAAATACAAATGCAAAATTCAGAAAATATGATTGTATATTACTCTATGCGGGTAATAAAAACCATCGGTTTCTCCATTTATATCACTCACGATTGGCAGCCAGTTTCACCAGCAATCTCAATATCTCAATATAAAGCCACACCAGGGTAACTATCAGACCAAAGCCGGCATACCATTCCATAAATTTCGGGGCTCCTGTTTTTGACATCTGTTCAATAAAGGAAAAGTCCAGTATAAGATTGAGGGCAGCAATCACTACCACAAAAAGACTGAAGCCAATAGACAAAGTACTGTTGCCATATAATAATGAGACGCTTGCCCCGAACAAACTGGCTATCCACCCTACCAGATAAACGATCATGATCCCACCGGTGGCCGCCACAATTCCCATCACAAAGCGTTGAGTGGGCTTAACGATCCGGCTTCGATATAAAAACAAGATCATGAAAAAGGTTCCAAAAGTAAGGACAACAGCACGCATAACCAGGCCAGGATATTGCACTTCAAAAATGGCCGACAGGCCCCCCAACGCCAAGCCTTCCATTACGGCATATAATGGTGCCGTATAAGGAGACCATTGCACTTTGAAAGTGGTAACTAAAGCCAGAATAAAACCCACAACAAAACCTGCCGTCATATAGCCAAAGGCTCCCGGAATACCGGCCATAACCTGCTTCCAGACATAAGCTGCAGCCAGTAACAGTAACAAGAACAACAAAATCGTCTTGTTCATGGTTCCTCCGATGGTCATCACATTATCTCCGGTATAATTTGCAGCCCGCGTAAAAAACTTTTCACTCAACACGGGGTTTCCTGTTCCTCTTCTTTCCATAATATCCAGTTTTAATTTTGATCTGCAAAGATAATGGTTTTAATCCATTCGATCTGAAAAAATCAGCTCACAAAAACGGTCCGGATTATACAAAATTAATGATCCTGTGATCTATCAACACAAATATGATAATGATGAGCACCGAGTAGGTCAAATAGGATTTTACGGGAATATATATATTGGGCGGTATACCCATTTTAAGATAGAGGTAAGTCACCAGAATGGCCTTCTCGAGAACAAAAACGATGACAGTCGCCAAGGCTATTCCCACCACATTGTAAAATTGTACAAGATACAAACTCAGTATCACGTTAAAGACGATTTCCACAACGGATGCAATCATGACAATCCTTGTCTTTTTCAGGCCGATAAGAATCGTCTGGGGAAAGACCAGCCTTGGGATAATCAGTAAAAGGTAGATCATAAATACATCGGCGCTTCTCAAAAAATAGGGATTGAAAAGGCGGGGGTACAACCACCTGCTGAAAAGCATAATTACCATCGAGAGAGGAAAAAGAATATTCATCAGGCGCATAGACTTATGCCGCAGGGTGGCCAGGTTTTCCCTGAACTTGAATTTTTTTCCGAATTCGGGAAGCATGGCGTTACTTAGTCCGTTGGCCAGAAGAATTGTCAGTGGTAGTTCTTTGGCTCCATAGCGAAATATGGCAAAAGTTGCTGCATCAAACTTACTGGTTACGATCACCCCGTCAATATACTGGGCCGACCCGCTCAACAATGAACTTAGGATCAACGGAGCTCCCAGCCTGATGTGTTCTCTTATAAAAGGAAATGATATTTTTATCTTTGCATATTTGATCAGCACAAAAATCAACCAGATAAATCTCAATATAGACATCAACAACACACCATAGATAGCCCATATTATTGGATATCCAATAACCACAGGCCCTGTAACAATCACAAGCTGGATCACATAAGTGATTAGTCCATAACAAAAGATCATCTCCGGCCGGTTTTTCAGCAGATAAATATATTCAATAAGTATGGGGGGGTTGCTGATCAATAAATACAACAGCATAAGATTGATAAACGGAACATTTCCACTGATGTGAAAAATGGAAAAATTATGTTTGATGATGAGGCCGAAAACAAAGGCCATTATGCTGAAAAAGGTTAGTAAAAGGAACGCATTAAATATCTCAGGTGATTTTTCTTCATCATGTTCTCCGGATACATTATAAGTATGATTACTGTGGTACAGGGGCAGAAAAGACTGCACCAAGCCGTTTACCCAGAAAAAGCTGACCATACTGGCAATGAACATAAAAGCCTCAAACAATCCAATATCATGCCGGGAAAGACCTATCTTAGTGAAGATAATGCTGATAAACAAAAAAGCACTGAAGCGCATCAGCTGGTATAGCTGAAGGCCGGAGATGTTATTTAATAACTTCGGAAATTTCAAACCACTAATTTTTTACAAAAATGCATGTTTATGCAACACAAAACACCGGAATGATAAAAATATTTTGTTATTACCACAAAATTTTTATTTGAAAAATAAAATTATCCTTATCTTTGCAGTCCTGCAAAGGAAAATGTTCTTATTTATATGGTGGATGTAGCTCAGTTGGTTAGAGCACTGGATTGTGGTTCCAGGAGTCGTGGGTTCGAGTCCCATCTTCCACCCATTTCTGAAAGCCGGTTTTCAAAGGAACCGGCTTTTTATCTGAATTGAATTAACTTTCGTTCGTTTTTCTCGCATCATGAAAAGGAAATTGTTTTTTGTCTATACAGGCATTATCCTGGCCATGATTTTCTGGGCCTTGTCGTTCATATGGTTTAAGATGGCTAATGAACATTATCCCCCCATTACTATTGTCATGAGCAGGCTGATCCTTTCGTCGGTATTGCTTTACATTTTCACTAAAACTACCGGCACCCTGCAGGTTCTTCAAAAAAAAGACCGTTCAGCTATCGTCCTACTCACCCTGTTCAATCCGTTTCTCTACTTTATCGGCGAAAGCTACGGTCTCACGTATGTTTCTTCCACCATCGGCGCTGTTATCATCTCCACCATTCCCCTTTTCACCCCCTTTGCCGCCCATTATTTTCTCAAAGAAAGGCTTTCCCGGATGAATTATCTTGGCATTTTTCTCTCTTTCGCCGGCGTACTACTGATTCTGTATCATCCCGGCGGATGGGAGGTCTCATGGAAAGGTGTGTTATTTCTTCTCTTTGCCGTATTTTGTGCTATAGCCTACACCATTCTGCTCACCAAACTTTCCTTCCGGTACAACGCCCTTTCGCTTATAACCTGGCAAAATGCCCTCGGCGCCTTCCTTTTCATACCGCTTTTTCTATGGATAGACCTGCCTTCCCTCCCTTCTGATATCTGGTCTTGGCATTATTTCAGACCTATCCTGGAGCTGGCAGTCTTTGCTTCTTCTTTTTCCTTTGTATTGTTTGCCGTTGGCATCAAAGTTATCGGGGCAGCCCGCACCAATATTTTCTCCAATATCATCCCGGCTTTCACAGCCATTTTTGCATTTTTCCTGCTGCAGGAACCCTTAACCTTTCAGAAGGGTGCTGGTATCCTTATCGTTATCGGCGGACTGTTTCTGTCACAAATACGATCTACTTTTTTCAAACGGCTCATGAACCGAATATCGGGAATACCCTATCAGGAGTAGTTGAGTATTGAGAATTGAAAGTTGAGAGTTGAGAGTAAAATATAGCGTATAGGAGCTAAGATGTTTTTTATTAAAATTCATCCTTTTATTATTCCCTTGTCATCACTTTCAACTTCCTAGGGATGGATGTGACATTGATCTTACCATTATGCGAATCCCCTTCACCATCAAAATGGAGACTACCAGGTTTGGCTTTCCACACCGTCAGGTTACGGGCACGAATGGTTTCCACATATTTACTTTTGGTGAATCTTTTGGTAAAAAGCCGTACCACCAAACCAGGCACGGCGGTAGGGGGAAAGGGTTTCAGCAGGCAAACATCAATCAATCCGTCCGAAGTATCTGCTTCAGGAGCTATATAGGCTCCGTTGCCATATTCAGAAGCATTGGCAAAAGTCAGCAGAAAGGCATTCACCACCTTATGTTTTCCGTCATATTCTATGGAATACACATCGGGTTTATATTTCTGAACCACTTTGAGGATTGTTTCAAGGTATCCGATCAGGCCCCGCCGCGAACGCTGGTTAAACTGCCTGGTCACCTCTGCATCAAAGCCTATTCCGGCCGTGGTAAAAAAGGGGATTCCGTTGATATGAGCATAGTCAATCTCCTGCACTTTGGCATTTTTTATCATCTCCAACGCTTTTCTGGGTTGTCTCGGAATCCGCAGATGTCCTGCCAGTCCGTTGCCCGAACCTCTCGGAATGATCCCCAAGATCATCTCCTTGCCTACCAGCATCCGGGCCAGTTGATTCACTGTACCGTCACCCCCTACTGCAAACACAACTTTTACCCCTTCTTTTTCCTTTTCATCCAAGATCATCTGTATCTTCTCATCATCTCCCGTAAAATAGAATTCAGGCACACACCGGTTACGTTTGCAAAAACTACGGATTATTCTCACAGTCCGGTACCAACTCCCGTGTCCGGAAACCGGATTGATGAAAAAAGTATATCTCTGTTGTTCTCTTTCTTCTCTCATAAATCTCCCTACCCACAAATATAATATTTTTCACAAATATATACCTTCCACAGAGCCGAAACAAAATCCATACAAAAGGTAAACCTCTGATAAAAAAAAATTTACATTTCTTCTGAAAAAATATCGTTTTACAAAGCCGGAGGACCCGAAGACCTGTCTGCTGGTAAGCAGGGATCACTTTGTGAGAACCTGCATATAATTATTTCGGGCAATCTGTATATATTTGCATGAAAAAAATTATGCAGGTGTTGCACCGGCAAAAGCCGATTTATTATTGAAACCGGAGTTCATGAAAAAAAAACTGACTTTTCTTTTACACATTCATCCCCAAAAAGTATCCAGAGCTTCCATCCGGTTTACTTATACTTACGGGCTGGGAGGAATGACTTTGACGTTGATCCTTTTGCAGATCTTCACAGGGATCCTGTTGAAGTTTGTGTATATCCCATCACCGGAGAAAGCCTACGATTCCATTCTGTTTCTTCAGGACAAGGTGCTTTTCGGAAAATATGTCCGTAACATACATCATCTTTCCGGGGAGTTGCTGATTGTCCTTGCTCTTCTTCACATGCTGCGTGTTTTTTTTACCGAAGCATTTCATCCTCCCGTACGCAGCAGCAACTGGATCATTGGCATATGCATGTTCCTGCTGATTATGTTTTTCAACTTCACAGGTTATCTGATGCCTTGGGACCAATTGTCCTACTGGGCCGTTACGGTAGTCACCAATATGTTTTCATACATCCCGCTCATCGGTAATTCTATCACTGTCTTCATCCGGGGAGGACAAGATGTTACCGGAAATACGCTGAGAAACTTTTTCACTTTTCACACAGCTATTATCCCGCTCACATTAGTTATTTTAATGATTTTCCATTTTTGGAAAATCCGTAAAGCGGGGGGTGTGGCTCCGCCCCGTGTCCGGAAAGAGGACGAGAAAGGTCTCATTCCTACCGTCCCCAATCTGGTTGTTAAAGAAATAGCTGCGGGTCTTATTCTACTGGCTTTTGTTTTTATCCTGGCCATTTTCCTGAATGCCCCCTTACGCGAACGAGCCAATCCGGCTTATAGTCCGAATCCTGTTAAGGCTCCCTGGTACTTTATCGGCATACAGGAAATGCTTATGCACTTTCATCCGTTTGTCGGAGCAATTCTGATTCCACTTTTTCTTCTGGGGTTTTTATTTTACCTGCCTTGGCTTCACTATCCCAAAAACAATGCAGGCTTCTGGTTTTCTTCCCCAAAAGGCCGAAAAATGGTTATTTTTTCAGTTATTTTTGCCTTTCTTTTGAATCCTCTGCTTATCGTCAGCGATGAATACCTCATCCATTTCAACTTATGGTTTCCTTCTCTCCCCTCCATTCTCTCAGAGGGGTTGTTTCCCGTATTGTTATATGGTTTTTTCTTCTATCTGTATTTGCTTTCCTTGCGTAAAAAATACGATCCTTCCACCAATGAAACCGTACAGGCTATATATGCTTATTTTCTCATAACTTATACGGTACTATCCCTGACAGGACTTTTTTTCAGAGGACCCGGCATGGCTCTTATGTGGCCCTGGCAAATCTAATTTTAACACCCTTTTCTTATGACAAAAAAGATATCTCATATTAAACAAAATCCGCATCCTGAAAAGGAGAAACTTGCATCCAAAGGTACTCCGGACACTTCCCGTCGTAGCTTTTTCAGGAAGATCTGGGGGTGGGTAGCCCTGGCTGCAGGCGTTGAGCTGGCAGGTCTGAGCATCCCTTTTATTAGCTCGGGCAGGAAAAAACAAAAGAAAGAAGAAACCGGAAATTTTATCGAGATAGCTCAGGTATCGGATGTACCGGTAGGATCTGTCCTTCCTTACCGGTCAGGACGACTTTATATCTGTCATCTTGAGGACGGAGGGTTTCTGGCTGTATCCATCAAGTGTACTCATCTGGGGTGCAGCGTGGAATGGGATGAAGAGAAAAAAGAATTTATTTGTCCCTGCCATCATTCTATGTTTTCCCTCAGTGGAGAAGTCGTAAACCCTCCGGCTACACGGGCTCTTAATATTTACCCTATCAAAATTGAAAACGATGTAATAAAGGTGAATCTGGAAAAACCCATCCTGCGTAAACATTTTAACAAATCACAGGAGACCTATGCCTGAAACAAAAAATACACCGGAAAACTACCTCTGGAAAAAAGCAGGATTCATTGCCACCGTGGTCATCTTCATCTCTTTCCCATTGTATCTGGCGTATTTTTACCTGACCGGAAACAATTCCACATCCGGAAACGCGAATGAGACAGCATATTATGTAGGGGGTGATCAGTGTATCGACTGTCATCCGAATGAATATCACGACTGGCATGGCTCCGACCATGATCGTGCCATGGACTATGCCACAGATAAAAGTGTGGAAGGAGACTTTAACAACACGATTTTTGTTGACATGAAAGGAGACACCAGTCGTTTTTTTAAAAAAGAAGGAAAGTTTTATGTGCATACCAAAGGGCCTGGCGGAAAACCCGGGGATTTCCGGATCACCCATACGTTCGGGGTCAGGCCCCTGCAACAATATCTGGTTCCTTTTGATAGTGGAAGACTGCAATGCCTGCCCATAGCCTGGGATACCATCACTCATTCCTGGTTCAGCCTGCCGGATTCGATTTACAAGAATGAAAACCTGACACCGGACAATTGGCTTTATTGGACAAATAACGGACAAAACTGGAACGGCATGTGTGCCGACTGTCACAGTACCAACCTGAAAAAAGGGTATGATCCCGACAAACATACGTACCATACCACCTGGACAGATATTGACGTCAACTGTGAGGCATGCCACGGACCCGGGTCTGAACACATCAAATGGGCCAATTTACCCGAAATGGATCGTCCGCAAAATATAAACTACGGCCTCACGGTCAACACCGCAGAAATCGATGCTGTCGAAGAAGTCAAGCAGTGTGCGCGGTGTCATGCCCGGCGTTCGGTGATGGGAGATTTTACGCCGGATGATTTTCATAAGGATTTGCTGGATTACATGATCCCTCAATTACTTCTCGCACCCCAATATTTCCCCGATGGACAAATCCTCGATGAAGACTATGTTTACGGATCGTTTACACAAAGTTACATGTACCAGGAACATTTGCGGGTCCATTGCAGCGACTGCCACAATGTACACAGCCTGAAAACCATCCTGCCTATTGATGATAACCAGTTATGTCTGCAGTGTCACCGGGCTGATGTTTATGACACCTATCAGCATACTTTTCACAAAAAAACAGGAGAACCCGGAAATCCTCTGGTACTGGAACATGGGAAAAAGGTGGTGCAGGTAGGCGAAGGAGCCAAATGTGTTAACTGCCATATGCCCGGCAGGTATTATATGGGAGTGGATTTCCGCAGGGATCACAGCCTGCGCATTCCCCGTCCCGATCTGTCAATGAAATATGGCACCCCTAACGCCTGTAATCAATGTCATACAGACAAAACCCCTGCATGGGCCGAATCATATATCCGTGAATGGTATGGTAAGAGCCGACGGCACCATTACGGGGAAATACTGGCCCGCGGCAGAGAAAGCGATCCTGCAGCACAGGACAGCCTGATCCTGATCATCAGAGACATTCTTCATCCGGTTATTGTACGTGCTACGGCTGTCGCCTTATTACAAAACTACCCTAACCAGAAAAGCTTTAATGCCATCCAACAGGCTTTCAGTGATCCCGAATCCATTATCCGTGAAGCAGCAGTCCGCAGCCTTCCTATTCTTTCACAAGAACAATTCAAAGAAGCACTCCTTCCCATGCTGAACGATCCGGTAAAGGCGGTGAGGATACAGGCTGCCTTCCGGCTCTCTTCCCTGCCCCGTCGTCAGATAAACGGAAAATACCAGAAAGCATTTGACAAGACGCTGAAAGAGTACCAGGAAAGTATGCTCTATATGGGAGATTTTGCCTCCAGCCGGCACAATCTGGGCATGTTATATGCCAACCTGGGACAAACAGCCAATGCCATAACCAATTACGAAGAAGCCATACGTATAGACAATCTCTTTTTCCCGGCCAAGATCAATCTTGCTTTGCTGTACAATCAAACCGGACAAAATGACAAAGCCGAGAAAATGCTTCTGGATGTTATTCACCACGAACCGGATTTTGATCAGGGATACTATTATCTAGGACTTCTCATGGCCGAGAAAAAAGATTATAACAAAGCCCTGAGTTATCTCCTGGAAGCTGTCCGACGCATGCCTGACTATATCCGGATCAACTATAATATTGCATTGCTGTATCAACAAATGGGGAAGAAAAACGAAGCTGAAAAATACCTGTTAAAATGTCTGCAGGCCGAACCGGACAATTTTGATTATCTCTTAGCCGCCGCTACATTTTACCTACATTTGGGAGACAAAGACAAGGCCAGGCGCTATGCCTCCCTCCTGACAGAAAAATATCCGCAGAATCCTGCCGGAAAAAATATTCTGAACATCCTTAACGGCAAATAACTATCCAAGTGTAGTGTAATTAAAAATACATTCTTATGAAAAACATTGAAAGATCCACTATAGGCCTGGATTCTTTAGCTTATATCGTTATAATCCTTGCCGGCATCAAGATCTCCGCTTCCATCATTACCCCTTTTTTATTGTCCCTGTTTATTGTGATCATCTTTAAACCCTTCTCCGATTCATTGATAAACAAAGGTATTCCCCGTTGGTTGACTTTCACCATCATTTCAATCATCGTTTTGTTGTTCGGGTTCTTGGTGGTTACAATTATTTCCGTATCGGTTCAAAGTTTTTCGGAAAATCTCTCTTTTTATAATGAAAAACTAAACAGTTACCGAGATGAACTAGTCCTGTTATCAAGAAAATTAGGCATATCCGAAAAAGACCAACTGACTTCGATTCTGAATCCTGCCAAGATCATGAGTTTTGTAGCAGGAGCTTTAACCAACTTCAGTGACATACTTTCCAACAGCATCCTAATCCTGCTGACCGTAATTTTTATTTTTATAGAAACCAACATATTCCCTGACAAAATAAAAGTCATAACCAAAGACGAAAAAACCCTAAGATATTTTCATGAAATTAACCATCAGGTAAACAATTATATGATGATCAAAACAGTCATCTCGGCCGGTACAGGAATCATCATCGGAATAGCACTGGCTTTGATCCGGCTGGACTTTGCCATATTGTGGGGACTTATTGCTTTTTTACTGAATTATATTCCCAACATTGGCTCCCTAATTGCTGCCATTCCACCCATTATCCTAGCACTTATTCAGTTCGGAATTCCCGGAGCCATTGGTGTCACGGTAATTTTCCTGGTTATCAACTTCGTAATCGGGAATTATATCGAACCAAAGGTGATGGGTAAAGGGCTGGGACTTTCCGTGCTGATTGTCTTCCTATCTTTGATATTCTGGGGATGGCTACTCGGACCGGTAGGAATGTTGCTCTCAGTGCCTATCACTCTTGTTTTTAAGATTATCATGCAGGCACAACCCCAAAAACGCTGGATCGCTGTTTTACTGGGAGACGGATCGGACATCAGTGAACTCTGAAAATAACATAAAAATACAAATATACCTTGGCACGGCTGGTGTGACTTTTTTCAACTGTTCAAAATTTTTTATTTTATTAATAATGAAAAAAATAAAATTTTTCTTCACCCCTGTAACCGGTTACTCACAATAAAACTGTTCATGAGCTTGCTATGCTCGGTTCATTCTCACAGGAATTTTTTATTTCATCCCGGTTGGGTTAACTTTATCCAGAGATTTTTTTCCGTTTTGCTCAATTAAAAAATAACATTTAATCCGACACATCCATGAAAACAATAAACAAACAAAAAACGTCATCTGTCTTGTGGATTCTGGCCTCTTTGGTCATTGTCCTTGCAGGAATTAAAGTAGCATCCAACATCATCGTTCCTTTTCTGATGGCCCTCTTCATTGTTATTATATTCAAACCTTTCGCCAATGCATTACAAAAAAAGGGAGTGCCCGGATGGCTGTCTCTTGCCGTTATTCTTTTGTTTATTCTTGTTTTTATCGGTCTGCTGGTCACTATGATCACTGTTTCAGTCCAGAACTTTTCTGACAGGATTCCTTTTTATAATGAAAAACTCATCATCTACAGGGATCAGCTCATCATGTTATCCCAAAAATTCGGGATGCATATTGATCAGCAACAATTGAATAACTTCTTTGATCCCGCAAAGATCATGGGATTCGTGGGCATTGCCCTGAAGAGTTTTAGTGATATTCTCTCCAACGGTTTGCTGATCTTATTGACGATTGTTTTCATCTTTATCGAATCCAATATATTCAATGCCAAACTAAAATTTATCGCCAGAGATGAAAAGAAATTAAAGTATATCCATGAGATAAACGAGCAATTAAATCACTACATGCTCATCAAATCCATTACCTCCGCTTCCACAGGGATCATTCTCGGAGGAGCCCTGGCCATTGCCGGCATTGACTATGCACTTCTGTGGGGTGTCGTTGCCTTTATGCTCAATTATATCCCCAGCATTGGCTCACTGATCGCTGCTATCCCTCCTATCATTCTCACCCTTGTACAATTCGGTCTGCCAGAATCCATTGCTGTCACTCTCCTGTATGTGGCTATAAACTTTTTGATCGGTAGTGTTATCGAACCCCGTGTCATGGGAAGAGGATTGGGCTTATCTGTGTTGATTGTTTTCCTTTCGCTGATTTTCTGGGGCTGGATCCTTGGTCCTGTCGGGATGTTCCTCTCTATACCCATCACACTTGTTATCAAAATCATTCTGCATTCCCAACCCGAAACACGATGGATATCCATCATCCTGGGCAATGGTATCGAATTACGATCCATAAAAAGACAACAATTAAGTAACTCATAACTTAAAAAATACATATTTTTGTAAAAAAATTATTATAATGAAAAAATCACAAAAAATCCGTCACCTTGTATTTTCTTTCAGCCTCATCCTGATAATTACTGCAGCATATAACTGCAAAAACAAAAGGGAAAAACAATCAGGAGAAAAAAACATTCCGACAGCCATACAGGAAAACAATATGGATATTGTCGAAACATTTTTGGATGCCGCCATGAACGGAGACCTCAACAAGGTAAAACAGATAGTCCGGAATGGCATGGACGTAAACACCGCTGGTGTGCAAGGACGTACCGCCCTAATGTTGGCAGCCTATAACGGACATACCGATATTGTAAAATACTTGCTGGAAAAGAGAGCTACAGTTAATGTCCTCGACGATATGGGACAATCTGCACTTATCTATGCTGCTTCAGGGCCATTCCCCGAAACCGTGAAAGTGTTGTTGGATCATAAGGCCGATCCGGATATTGTTGCCAAAGGAGACGGATGGACCGCTCTGATGTTTGCCGCAGCTGAAGGACAACTGGAAGTGGTAAAGGTATTGCTGGCTTATGGCGCCAATCCCTTGATCAGGGAAAAAGACGGAGACGATGCCGAATCTTTCGCCCGGAAGAACGGACATACTGACGTAGCAAAATATTTACATAATTTTGTACCAAAAAAATAACCCCCCCTTTTCTCACCTATACTTATATTCCCTACAACAAGATCTTTCATACACGTTTTTCCCCGGTCTTTCGGGGTAGATGGTGATAATTGCAAACCTTTTGTGCCAGTTTGAGCACTTCCGGGTTTAATATCATTTTATTGTTTTCTTTTATAAATTCAAGGCCTCCGACTTTTCTGCCGAAATTGTTACTTGTCAAGAAAAACCTTTTGTTACCCTTCTGTTCAGACGAGTATTGATCTTGAGCAGAAAAAGGATGAAGTTGAAAATAAGATTTCTGACAAGTCCGCTTTTTATCATGATACGCAGGAAATTATTCTGAATACGGTTGTAGCGGAGCATTCTTTCCATGGCCGGCAAGGGCTCTTTGTTGCCAAGGATTCTGGCTGCCGCCGCCTCTCCCGATACTAACGCCTGGTAAATTCCTTCGCCCGTAAGTCCCGAGGCCAGTCCTGCGGCTTCGCCGGTCAGGAACACCGGATCAAAATCCCATCCCCGATAGTCATAGCTGATCGGAAAACTTTCATAGGTTGCCTTATTCAGATCAAAACCCTGTTTTTCCGCCCATTTGAAAAAACGTTTTTTCATCTTTGCCGGCGATATATACCGGGTATCCCCGCCTGTGCCAATCACAAGATAACGATCATGCGGAAAGACCCAGGCATACCACGAGTGAAAATACCTTGAATCCATGTGGATTTCAAAACGGTTTTCCCCCTTCCAGGGGATCCGGTACTGAAAGGTAAAAATCTTTTTCTCGGCAGGCAACCTAAGATAACGACGAACCACTGAATTTATCCCATCCGCTCCTACAAGATAGCGATATCCTATTTCTTCTCCCTTTTCGGTATAGATACGGTCTTTTTCAACCCTGCTCACTCTGCTTCCCGTTCGAACCTCAATACCTTTACTACGTACCTCTTCAGCCATCCATTCCCCCAGTTTTCTCCGGTCCACCGTATAGAGTACAGGCATTTGAAAACGGGAATAATTCCTGAATAAGGAAGAAACCAGCAGGCTTACATATACTTTCCTTTCAAAAAGATTTTCCGGCACTTCCAGCAATGCCAGGTCCTTTCGGGTAAGTCCTCCGGCACATACCTTCTCCCCAAACGCTTTCTTTTTTTCCAGTACCAGCACCTCCAGTCCGTGTCCTGAAAGCTTAGCAGCACAGTGTAATCCGGCCGGACCAGCTCCAACGATTATGACATCATATTTTTTCATCAGAACACGGTTAGAAAGGCAAATGTAAAAAAATCATCGTGGAAGGAAAAAAAAGATAAATGGAATCAACTGCAAGTTTTAAGGCCAGCGGCCTCCAGTTTCGTTATGCCAAAGCAATGGATGCTTTTAGCACCCCTGAGGCAATTTCCTCTTGCCATAATCTTGGGAAATATATACTTTTAACCGCAATTATACGTTGCTCTCTTACAAACGAAACCATTCCGGGTGATCAAAAAGATTTTTTCATACCTGTTGTTTTTGGCTCCGGTATTTTTTTCCTGGAACACCTCCCTTACGGCCCAGACCGGAGGTACCCGCACCTATCGTTTTCTGGATCTTCCTTACAGCAGCCGGGAAGCAGCGCTGGGTGGCAAGGTGGCATCCATGCCTGTAGAAAACCTGAATTTCGGCCTTTCCAACCCGTCATTGTTGGGAGAGAATACCAACAACACCCTCGTGCTTAACTATGTTAATTATTTCTGCGACATCAATTTCGGAAGCGTTGGCTATGCTTTTAAGACATCTTTACCTGGATATTTCTCTGCAGGTCTTCGTTACATCAACTATGGTTCTTTCATCGCCGCCGATGAGACCGGACAGATTACAGGCCGTTTTACGGCTGCTGAATATATTTTCCAGGCTTCCTATGCCCGCATTTTCGACTCTCTTTTTACGATAGGAGTAACTCTCAAACCTCTTCTCTCCGTGCTGGAAAGATACCAGTCTTTCGGGATAGCCATGGATGCAGGGGCCTCCTGGCACAACCATGATAACTTATTTACAGCATCTGTCCTGTTACGTAATATAGGATTCCAGATCGATCCCTATGTAAAAGGACATCACGAACCCATACCTTTCGAGATCATGGCCGGCCTTTCACAGAAACTTGCCCATGCTCCCTTCCGGTTTATATTCACCTTTCAGCAACTTCAAAAACCCGATCTGCTGTATCCTTATCCTGAAGATCCGGAAAACCCCTCCACAACAACGGGCAATAGCACCACTGGATATACAGGTTTCGGTCGTTTCACCGAAAATGCTTTTCGCCATACCCTCCTTGGCATAGAATTTCTTCCTTTTAAAAGTTTTACTTTCAGTCTGGGTTATAATTACCAACGAAGGAAAGAGCTGCAGGTGCCTGCCCGTATTGGCATGGTCGGTTTTTCCTGGGGATTTGAGCTGCGGCTGACCCGTTTCAGCATCAGCTATGGCCGGGCTTCCTACCATCTGGCCGGAGCATCCAATCATTTTTCCGTATCCCTCAACATGGGTAACCTATTCTCCGGAAAGAAATTATAATTTTGGTATCTTTACCCCCTCATTTTACGGTTCAGGCATGACAAACAAACCTTTGATCATCGCTATCGACGGGTATTCCTCCTGCGGCAAAAGCACCTTTGCCAAAGCCATTGCCCACTGGCTTCATTACATTCACATCGACAGCGGAGCAATGTACCGGGCTGTCACACTCTTTGCCCTACAAAACGGTTTATATAAAAACGGAAAACTGGATGCCGGAAAGCTGATATCCCTGTTGCCGGAAATTACCATAGTATTCAAAAAAAATCCCCGCACAGGTAATACAGAGACCTGGCTCAACGGTAAAAATGTTGAAAAAGAGATTCGCAGTATTGAGGTCTCCAACCATGTCAGCGAGGTAAGTAAGATCCCGCAAGTTCGAGAACACCTGGTAAATCTGCAACGAAGACTGGCAGGCCGCAAGGGTGTCGTGATGGAGGGCAGGGACATAGGAACCGTTGTTTTCCCACATGCTGATATTAAGATTTTTATGACTGCCTCTCCGCAGGTAAGAGCCATGCGCAGATACAAGGAGATGTTGGAGAAGAAAGAACACAGTACATATGAAGAGGTTCTGAAGAATGTGATAGAACGGGACCGGATAGACTCGGAACGTGAAGTAAGTCCACTACGGCAGGCAAAAGATGCCCTGGTACTGAACAACTCAAAAATGACCGTTGAGGAACAAATGAATTGGATAAAAGGAATTATCCGTAAAAAACTGGCAGAACAAAATGATAAAGAAAATGCAGATTGATCTGGACAGACGGGCAGGATTTTGTTTTGGCGTGGAAAATGCTATCAAAATTGCTGAAAAAGAACTCAAGGCAGGAAACAAAGTATATTGTCTCGGACAGATTGTACATAATGAAATGGAGATCAGACGCCTGGAAAAGCTGGGACTCCTTACCATCGATCATGACACGTATAAAAAACTAAAAAACACACGCGTTCTCATCCGCGCCCATGGAGAGCCTCCGGAAACTTACCGCATTGCCCGGGAAAACAACATAAGCCTGATCGATGCCACCTGCCCCATTGTAGCCCATCTGCAAAACAAGATCCGCACCTGTTATGAAGAAATCATTAAGGAAAAAGGTCAGATCGTCATCTTCGGAAAACAAGGTCATGCCGAGGTGATCGGCCTCATCGGACAGACCGGAAATACAGCGGTCGTTATCAACAGTTGGGAAGATCTTGACAAGCTGAACTATCACTATCCCATTTACATGTACTCCCAGACTACACGGGATATTCACGAATACGAGCAACTCAAGCAGGAGATCCGGAAAAGGCTCCGGGAAACCGGTGACCGGGAACCGCCTCCTTTCATTTCCTACGATACGATTTGCTCGCAGGTATCTAGCCGGGCCACCGAACTTGAGCAATTTGCCCGGGATCATGACCTGGTAATCTTTGTAAGCGGGAAAAACAGCTCAAACGGCAAATATCTATATAATGTATGTAAGAGCAACAATCCCAATACCATCTTTGTAAGTATTCCCGAAGAACTCCAACTGCCTCTGTCCGGAAGTCCACAAAGGATAGGTATCAGCGGGGCAACGTCAACACCCTCCTGGCTGATGGAAAAAATCAGGGATAAAATCAAAGAGTTTTACCATCTTTGACTATCTTTAGGTTTTTGTTTTTTTCTCGTGCTTTGCTTCGGACATCCGAGGAAATTCTTAAGATAAGAATAAATAAATATGAGTAAGATAAAACGAATCGGCGTATTAACTTCCGGAGGAGATGCCCCGGGCATGAATGCAGCCATCCGCGCCGTAACACGAACAGCTATTTATAACGGACTGGAAGTGATCGGCATCCGCCATGGTTACCAGGGCATGATCAATGGGTATTTCAAATTACTAAAAACATTTCATGTAAGTGATATCATCCAGCGCGGCGGCACGATCCTGAAAACGGCCCGCTGCGAAGAATTCAAGACCCCGGAAGGTCGCAAACAAGCATACGAAACCCTCAGAGATCGTAACATAGGCGGCGTGGTGGTAATCGGAGGGGATGGTTCGTTCACCGGGGCACGTATCTTCAACGAAGAATACGACATCCCTTTCATTGGTATCCCAGGTACCATAGACAATGATATTTACGGCACCGACTATACCATAGGATACGATACCGCCCTGAATACCGTGATCGAAGCGGTTGATAAGATCCGCGATACGGCCAGCGCCCATAACCGTTTGTTTTTTATCGAGGTAATGGGCGCCGAAGCGGGTTTTATCGCCGTACGCAGCGGCATCGCCTGCGGCGCCGAAGCCATCATCATCCCTGAAGTAAAAGATCAGGTCAAAAACCTCCGTGCTTATCTCGAAAAAGGATACAAACGAAAAAAATCCAGCAACATTATCATTGTGGCCGAAAGAGCTTATCCCGGCGGAGCGTTCGGCGTGGCAGAAGCTGTCAAAAAAGACTTCAAGGACTACTCGATGAGAGTCACCGTATTGGGACATATCCAGCGTGGGGGCTCTCCGTCAGCTTTCGACAGGTTTACAGCCTCACGTCTCGGCTATGCCGCCGTCGATGCTCTGCTGGACGACCAGAAAAGTGCTATGGTAGGTTTGCAAAACAATGAGATCTCACTCGTACCTTTCAGCAAAGCAGTAAAACTGCATAAAGAAGTACGGAAAGATTACCTGGAAATAGCCAATATCCTGTCTGTCTGACCGGCCAAGATTTTTATTGTCTTATTCCTGTTCGTATGGAACCTGAAACGTATGCCGAAGTAATATTACCGCTGCCGGTTTCAGGAACCTTCACATACCATATCCCTGATTCTTTGAGAGAGAAAGCTACCCCAGGCGTACGGATTATCGTGCCCTTCGGAGAGAAAAAATCCTATACCGGTGTGATAAGACGGATCGTACCCGAACCTCCCGGAACATTCCTCCCCAAAGAAATAGACCGTGTGCTGGATGACAAACCACTGATCCAAGAGTTCCATTTTCAGTTCTGGGAATGGATGTCCGACTATTACTTATGCACCCTGGGAGAGGTAATGGATGCCGCCTTGCCCGGCGGACTGAAACCGGTCTATCATTTTTCCTATTCCGTGAATACCGGATTCAAAGAACCGGGAGCCCTTACAGACAAGGAAAGAAATATGTTCTTTTATATTCATCATCATCCCGGTATCCCTGATGATGAGCTGGGGAAAAAATTTGGGAAGAGAAATACCCCGAAACTTATCAGATCTCTCCTGGAGAAAGAGGCCATCACAGAAAAAAGCCTGATGGTAGATCCTTATAAACCAAGGACCCTGCGTTATATACGCATCTCCCCCGGTCTTACGGAACAGACTCTGCAACAACTGCCTGAGACCCTGAAACGGGCCAAAAGACAATGGGAGCTGTTTACTGCCTGTGCCGCTGACTGGTCACCCGGAGAAACACCTCCCTCCTTTCTGAAGTCAGAACTGTTGAATAAATATCCCTACCCGGGGGCCCTGGCATCCCTGAAGGAAAAAGGGATTCTGGAAGAATATGAACTGCCTGTCAGCCGGCTGGAAAGAGGCGAGGAGAAAGCTGCTCACTTGAAACAACTCACTCCTGCACAACAACAGGTTCTGGAAAATATCCGGCAGCTTTTCCGGGAAAAAAACACCGTCCTGTTACATGGTGTGACCTCCAGCGGCAAGACGGAGATCTATTTCCACCTGATCCGTGAGCAGCTAATTCAGGGGAAACAGGTGCTATATCTACTTCCGGAGATCACCATCACCGGCCAGATGATTCACCGTCTGAAAGAAGCTTTCGGCGATCTTGCCGGTATCTATCACTCCCGTTACAGCGATGCCGAAAGAATAGAAACCTGGCTGAACCTCTCGGGCAATGACGCCGGCAAACCCCTAAAAGTCGTTCTGGGCGTGCGCGCTGCCGTTTTCCTGCCCTTCCGGGAACCGGGGCTGATCATTGTGGATGAAGAACATGAAACCAGCTATAAACAAGACAGCACCTCTCCCCGTTATCATGCCCGCGACGCTGCAGTCATGTTGGGGCATCTGACAGGTGCAAAGGTCTTGCTTGGATCTGCCACCCCCTCGCTCGAATCATATTACAACGCCCGCACCGGAAAATACGGTCTCGCAGAACTTAAAGAACGCTATACCCGCATTGCCATGCCTGAGATACGCGTGGTGGACATGAAGAAAATGTATAAACGCAGAGAAGTCCGCGGACATCTTTCCCATGAACTGCATAAGGCCATAGAAGAGGCACTGCAGGAAGGAGAACAGGTGATTCTGTTCCAAAACCGACGGGGTTTTTCACCTTATATCCAATGTGCCGACTGTGGCTGGATCCCCTACTGCAAACATTGTGATGTAGCCCTCACCTACCACAAAAACAGCAACCGTTTGATCTGTCATTACTGCGGATACAATATTCCCGTGCCAACCCGGTGTCCTTCCTGCGAATCCACCCATTTGCATACCCGGGGCTTCGGAACCGAAAAAATAGAGGAGGAGATACGGTTGCTTTTCCCGGAGGCACACTCCACCCGCCTCGACCTGGATACAGCCCGCTCACGTAAACAATACCTGTCTATCATTCAGGATTTCGAAAAACAAAAGACCAACATACTGATCGGCACCCAGATGATTACCAAAGGTCTGGATTTCGGACATGTGCGTGTAGTGGGCATCCTGAATGCCGACAACCTGTTACATTTTCCCGATTTCAGGGCCTGTGAACGCAGCTTCCAGCTCATGGCTCAGGTAAGCGGACGGTCTGGCCGCAAAGACAAACGGGGACACGTGTTCATACAGACATACGACCCCGCGCATCCGATTATCACCGACGTGCTGAAACATGATTATTTCCATATGTACAGCACCCAGTTACAGGAACGCAGGCTGTTCCACTACCCTCCCTTCTACCGACTGATACGTATCACCCTGAAACACCGGAAAAAAGATGCCGTCAACCGGGCAGCAGACGAGCTGGCCTCCCTGCTGCGAAAAAACTTCCGTAACAACGTGCTGGGACCGCAATATGCCTTCATCCCCCGCGTGCGTAACCGTTACATCAAACAAATCCTCCTGAAACTGGAACAGTATACCGACAAGTCTACTGCCAAGACCATCCTGCAGCAGTTCGAACAATACCTCCGGGAAACCCCCGCCTACAGAGGCATCCAGTTTATCAATGACGTGGATCCTCTGTAAAAAACTTAAATTTCAATAAACAAATTCCTAAGACCTGCCTTAATGGACCGAAATGAATATCAAACATCGATTAACAATTTATGAGACAGTGAAATGCAGAAATATTATCTGATGTATTTATTTTTTATTTTTTTGAAAAGCTTGCCGGATAAACCCCGCTTACACTAATATTTTACACCATTCCCCTGTTTTAGTAAGTTAGGAAAGGGGATAAACAGGGAATAAATTCCGCTACTTATACGTACCCAAAAAGAGAGCTTCCTAAGGGGAGCTCTCTTCAAATCAAAATTTACTACCGCAAAAACAACTAAGCCTGTGCTGTTGGACCACCAAAGTTCATCGGCATAACCGGTCCGCCAGCACCTTGTACATCTTTGATTTTTCCGTGTACCGACTCATACTTGGCAATGTTGTCCTGCATGGCCAATAAAAGACGCTTGGCATGTTCTGGGGTAAGAATTATTCTGGATTGTACACGGGCCTTAGGAATTCCCGGCATCACCCGGACAAAATCCAATACAAATTCTGCGCTTGAGTGGGTAATAATGGCCAGGTTAGAGTATATCCCCTGTGCTACTTCGTCATTCAGCTCAATATTGATCTGGTTCTGTTTCACTTTATCATCCATGATTCCGACATTATTGGTTTATTCTTCTGTTTTCTCTTCCTGATTCTGGGAACCCGAAGTAAGCAATTCATACTCTTCTTTTGAGCCGACGATCAGTTTTTCATATTTTCGCATGCCTGTACCGGCAGGAATGAGATGACCAACGATTACATTCTCTTTCAGTCCTTCCAGATGATCTACTTTTCCACTGATAGCAGCTTCATTAAGCACCTTCGTCGTTTCCTGGAAAGATGCAGCCGAGATAAAACTTTTGGTCTGCAAAGCAGCCCGGGTTATCCCCTGTAGTACCTGGCTGGAAGTAGCCGGGATAGCATCTCTGGCCTCCACCAGTTTCAGGTCACGGCGTTTCAGCATGGAGTTTTCATCCCTGAGACGGCGGGCAGTAATGATCTGCCCTGCTTTCAGGTTCTCCGAATCCCCCGGATCCACTACAACTTTCTTGTCATAAATCCAATCGTTTTCGTCGCGGAACTCGTTCTTATCAACAATCTGTTTTTCGAGAAACTTGGTATCACCGGGATCTTCGATCACTACCTTACGCATCATCTGGCGAACGATCACCTCAAAATGCTTATCATTGATCTTTACCCCCTGCAAACGGTACACTTCCTGTACCTCATTGACAATATATTCCTGCACTTCTGTCGGTCCCTTGATGGCCAGTATATCTTCAGGCGTAATAGCTCCGTCAGACATAGGAGTACCCGCACGCACATAATCATTCTCCTGTACCAGAATCTGCTTGGACAGCGGAACCAGGTATTTTTTCACTTCACCGGTTCTCGATTTCACAATAACCTCACGATTACCGCGCTTGATCTTACCAAAAGAAACTTCCCCATCAATTTCAGACACCACGGCCGGATTGGAAGGGTTACGGGCTTCAAAAAGCTCAGTTACCCTGGGCAAACCGCCCGTAATATCACCGGATTTTCCAACAGCTCTCGGGATCTTCACCAAAATATCTCCGGCTTTCACCTTATCTCCTTCTTCTGGAATCAGGTGTGCACCTACTGGTAAGTTGTAAGACTTTAATTCTTCATTATCCTTCGACATGATCTTGATCATCGGATTCTTGGTCTTATCCCTCGACTCGATAATCACTTTCTCCCGGAAACCGGTCTGTTCGTCTGTTTCTCCATGGTAAGTATGACCTTCAATAAGGTTATCGAATTTAACAACACCATCTGTTTCCGAAACGATTACGGCATTGTAAGGATCCCATTCACAAAGCAGATCCCCTTTTTTCACATTATCACCTGGTTTCACATAAAGTATCGAACCATAAGGAATAGCATGGGTAGTAAGGACAATATTGGTATTTTCATCTATCAGCTTTAGTTCCCCCAAACGTCCAATCACGATAGATACTTTCTTTTCGGCATCATCTTTTGTCTCCACAACACGTAAATCCTCAATTTCCACGACACCATCATATTTGGCGACGATATTAGATTCGGCAGTAATATTGGAAGCAGTACCTCCGACATGGAAAGTACGCAAGGTAAGCTGTGTCCCTGGTTCTCCGATCGACTGAGCTGCTATTACACCTACAGCTTCCCCGATTTGGACCATTTTACCCGTTGCAAGGTTACGCCCGTAACACTTAGCACAAACTCCATGTTTCGCCTCACAAGTCAGAACCGACCGTATTTCCACCTGTTCAATGGGGGAATCCTCTATTTTCCGGGCAATATCTTCCGTGATCTCTTCACCCGCGCTGATAATCAGCTCCCCACTTATCGGATGATAGATATCATGAACTGTAGTACGCCCCAGTATTCTGTCATACAGGGTCTCTACCACCTCTTCATTCTTCTTAATGGCTGTTGCTTGCAACCCAAGCAGGGTACCACAATCTTCTTCCGTGATAACCACATCCTGTGATACATCTACCAGCCTACGGGTCAAATAACCGGCGTCAGCTGTTTTTAGAGCGGTATCAGCCAAACCTTTTCGGGCACCATGTGTAGAGATAAAGTACTCCAGTACCGAAAGTCCTTCCTTGAAGTTGGAGAGGATTGGGTTTTCGATGATCTCAGAACCGGCAGATCCGGATTTCTGGGGTTTGGCCATAAGCCCCCTCATCCCAGACAACTGACGTATCTGCTCTTTCGAACCACGAGCGCCAGAGTCCAGCATCATATACACAGCATTGAATCCCTGCTTGTCATTTGATAAGCGTTTCATCAGGGCCTGGGTTAGTTTTGCATTGGTATGAGTCCAGATATCAATGATCTGATTATAACGTTCATTGTTGGTAATGAAACCCATGTTGTAATTGTTCACTACCTCTTCGACCTGCTGATATCCTTCTTCTATGAATTTTTCCTTTTCTTCCGGAATGATCACATCTCCCAAATTAAAGGATAACCCGCCGCGGAAGGCCATCTCGTATCCCATTGCTTTTATGTGATCCAGGAATTCAGCCGTCTTGGCGGTACCGGTTTTTTTCAGTACGGTACCGATGATATCCCGAAGAGCTTTTTTCGTCAAGAGAGTATTGATAAAACCCATCTCTTTCGGAACCACCTCATTAAAGATTACTCTTCCCACAGTAGTTTCTATCAGTTTTTTGACTGGCTTTCCATTTTCTATATCATCGACTCTTACTTTTATCACAGCATGAAGGTCAACTTTCTTCTCGTTATAAGCAATGATCACTTCTTCGGGAGAATAAAAAGACATTCCTTCCCCGGGAATCTTTTCCCTTCCCGAACTTTTTCTGGCTTTGGTAATATAATAAAGACCCAGTACCATGTCCTGTGAAGGCACGGTGATAGGCGCTCCATTAGCAGGATTCAGAATATTGTGTGATGCCAGCATTAACAACTGTGCTTCAAGCACAGCTGCATTACCCAACGGCAAATGTACAGCCATCTGGTCACCATCGAAGTCGGCGTTAAATCCCGTACAGGCCAAAGGATGTAACTGAATAGCCTTCCCCTCAATAAGTTTCGGCTGGAAAGCCTGGATACCCAACCGGTGCAGGGTAGGAGCTCTATTTAATAATACGGGATGTCCCTTCAACACATTTTCCAGAATATCCCAGACAACGGGGTCTTTTCTATCTACAATTTTTTTTGCAGATTTTACCGTTTTGACAATTCCTCTTTCAATCAACTTACGGATAATAAAAGGTTTGTATAGCTCAGCAGCCATATCCTTGGGAAGTCCACACTCATGCATTTGCAATTCAGGACCTACCACGATGACTGAACGGGCAGAGTAGTCGACACGTTTGCCCAGCAGGTTCTGACGGAAACGTCCCTGTTTTCCTTTCAAACTATCGCTCAGGGATTTTAATGGCCTGTTGGATTCGGTTTTCACCACATTGGACTTTCTGGAGTTATCAAACAGAGAGTCCACTGCTTCCTGGAGCATCCTTTTTTCATTTCTAAGGATCACTTCGGGAGCTTTTATTTCAATTAATCTTTTCAGCCTGTTATTCCGGATGATGACCCTTCTGTACAAATCATTCAGGTCAGAAGTGGCAAACCGGCCTCCGTCGAGCGGCACCAGAGGTCTCAGATCCGGAGGGATCACAGGCACTACTTTGATAATCATCCACTCGGGACGATTCACGTTTTTGGAAGCCCGGAAAGCCTCGACCACTTGCAAACGTTTCAATGCTTCGTTTTTACGCTGTTGGGAGGTTTCCGTATTGGCTTTGTGCCGCAGCGTATAGGACATCTCATCCAGATCGAGACGAGAGAGCAACTTATACAAAGCCTGTCCTCCCATGTCGGCGATAAACTTCTCGGGATCATCATCTTCCAGATACTGGTTTTCTTTCGGAAGAGAATCCATAATCTCCAGATATTCCTCCTCAGTGAGAAAATCCATATACTTGATTCCGTCTTTTTCTTTTATGCCGGGGTTAATAACTACATATCTTTCATAATAGATAATGGAGTCGAGTTTTTTGGTTGGTAATCCCAGCAAATACCCAATCTTGTTGGGCATAGAGCGGAAATACCAGATATGGGCTACGGGCACCACCAGGTTGATGTGGCCCATGCGTTCCCGTCTGACTTTCTTTTCCGTTACTTCAACGCCGCAGCGGTCACAAACAATCCCTTTATACCGGATTCCTTTGTATTTCCCGCAATGGCATTCATAATCCTTTACCGGCCCGAAGATCCTTTCACAAAACAGGCCGTCACGTTCTGGTTTGTAAGTCCGGTAATTGATGGTTTCCGGTTTCAGAACCTCTCCGTGAGACTGTTCCAAAATTTCTTCCGGTGATGCAAGGCCAATAGAGACCTTGGTGAAATCAGAATTTACTTTCGTATCTTTCCTGAATGGCATATGTGATAAAATTAAATTACGTAAACAAAAATATCCTAGTTGTTATTTACTCGAGTTTAATACTCAGAGCGAGCCCTTTCAGTTCATGCAGCAACACATTTAATGATTCGGGGATTCCCGGTTTTGGCATGTTCTCCCCTTTCACGATAGTCTCATAGGTACGTGCGCGTCCCTGAACATCATCAGATTTCACGGTTAATACTTCCTGCAGGATATTGGCAGCGCCGAACGCTTCGAGGGCCCATACTTCCATTTCCCCGAAACGCTGTCCTCCGAACTGAGCTTTACCACCAAGCGGTTGCTGTGTAATCAACGAATAAGGTCCAATAGAACGTGCATGCATCTTATCATCCACCAGGTGACCCAGTTTCAACATATAGATCACGCCGACGGTAGCAGGCTGGTCAAAACGTTCTCCCGTACCTCCGTCATATAAGTGAGTTACGCCGTAATCAGGCAAATCAGCCTTACGGGTATACTCGGTGATCTGATTCAGGGTTGCCCCATCGAAAATCGGCGTGGAAAATTTCACGCCCAGTTTTTCGCCAGCCCATCCCAGAACAGTCTCATAAATTTGCCCCAAATTCATACGGGAAGGCACACCCAGCGGATTCAGAACAATGTCAACAGGTGTTCCGTCTTCGAGGAAAGGCATATCTTCTATCCTGACGATACGGGCTATGATCCCTTTATTCCCGTGACGTCCGGCCATTTTATCCCCAACTTTGATCTTCCGTTTCTTGGCGATGTAAACTTTGGCTAACTTAATAATACCAGCAGGCAACTCATCCCCGATCTGGATATTATATTTTTTGCGTTTATAGTATCCGTCGATTTCTTTGTACTTGATCAAGTAATTATTCAGCAGGGTTTTAATGATCTCATTTTTTTTCTTGTCTGTCGTCCATTTGTTCGGATTCACATTCAAAAACTCGATCTCTTGCAGTTGTTTCAATGTAAACTTGCTCCCTTTGGGGATCAGGTCCTGATTATAGCAATCCTTCACTCCCTGTGATGTCTTCCCGTTCACCAATACGAAAAGCTTATCTACCAGTTTCGATTTCAACTCTTCTGCTTTCTGATTAAATTCCTTGTCAATCTTCTCCAGGAGAGGTTTTTCTGCAGCCCGGGCATGACGGTCTTTAATAGAGCGGGAGAACAGTTTTTTATCGATCACAACCCCCTCCAGTGACGGACCTGCTTTCAAAGAAGCATCTTTCACATCGCCGGCTTTATCTCCGAAAATAGCACGCAGAAGTTTTTCTTCAGGACTGGGATCGGATTCCCCTTTCGGGGTGATTTTACCAATCAGGATATCACCTGGTTTGATATGGGCGCCGATGCGGATCAATCCGTTTTCATCCAGATTTTTCGTAGCTTCTTCGCTCACGTTTGGTATATCAGAGGTCAGTTCTTCCAGACCCCGTTTGGTATCTCTGACTTCTAAGACATATTCATCAATATGAATGGATGTAAAGATATCATTCCGTACGACACTCTCGGATATCACTATAGCATCCTCAAAATTATATCCTTTCCAAGGCATGAAAGCCACTTTCAGGTTCCTCCCCAAAGCTAGTTCACCATTCACCGTTCCATAGCCTTCCGTCAGTACCTGTCCTTTCACAACCTTTTGTCCTTTGGAAACGATCGGCCGGATGTTCACACAGGTGTTCTGGTTTGTTTTTCTGAATTTTGTAAGATGATATTCACGCACATCATCATCAAAGCTGATGAATTTTTCTTCTTCGCTGCGGGAATATCTTATTACAATCTTTTCAGCGTCAACATATTCCACCACACCATCGCCTTCGGCGATAAAAAGCATGCGTGAATCGCGTGCTACCACCTCTTCAATACCTGTTCCTACAATAGGTGTTTCAGGATTAAGCAACGGCACAGCCTGACGCATCATATTCGAACCCATCAAAGCCCTGTTGGCATCGTCGTGTTCCAGAAAAGGAATTAGTGAAGCTGCTATCGAAGCAATCTGGTTCGGGGCCACGTCCATCAGGTCTACTTTCTGAGCTTCCTCAAACGGGAAGTCTCCTTCAAAACGGGCTTTAACACGCTGGTTGACAAATTTCCCTTCGTCGTCGTAAAGCGCATTTGCCTGAGCAATCACTTTATTTTCCTCTTCTTCGGCACTTAAATAAACTACCTCATCATTACTCAGGTTTACACGCCCCGTCTCCACTTTTCTATAAGGTGTCTCAATAAATCCGAGGTCATTGATCTTTGCATATACACAAAGGGAAGAAATCAGTCCGATGTTCGGTCCTTCAGGGGTTTCGATAGGACAAAGTCTACCATAGTGGGTATAATGTACATCACGCACTTCAAAACCTGCTCTTTCCCGGGAGAGTCCTCCAGGCCCCAGGGCAGAAAGTCTTCTCTTGTGGGTCATCTCTGCCAGTGGATTTGTCTGATCCATAAACTGCGAAAGCTGGTTGGTACCGAAGAACGAATTAATCACCGACGAAAGAGTCTTGGAATTAATCAGCTCGATAGGAGTAAATACCTCATTGTCCCTCACATTCATCCGCTCACGTATGGTCCTGGCCATACGGGCGAGGCCCACACCAAACTGATTATATAACTGTTCACCTACTGTACGGACACGCCGGTTGCTCAAGTGGTCAATATCATCCACATCCGTTTTAGAGTTAATCAACTGGATCAGATGTTTGATGATCTCAATAATATCCTCACGGGTTAGCACCTTGGTATCCATGGAGGTATCGAGATTCAGTTTTTTATTTAGTTTGTACCTTCCTACCTCACCAAGGTCATACCGTTTGTCTGAAAAGAATAATTTCTCGATCACGTCACGTGCAGATGGTTCGTCTGGCGGTTCAGCGTTTCGCAATTGTCGGTAAATATGATAAACAGCTTCCTTTTCCGAGTTACAGGGATCCTTCTGCAGGGTATTGAAAATAATTTCATAATCAGAAATGTTTTGATCTTCCTTATGCAGCAGGATCGTTTTGGCGTCTGAATCTATTATAAGGTCAATATGTTCATTTTCCAATACCGTTTCACGATCGATTACCACCTCGTTCCTTTCAATAGATACCACTTCTCCCGTATCTTCATCCACAAAATCTTCAACCCATGATTTCAGCACACGGGCTGCCAGTTTTCGTCCCAGTACTCTTTTCAGTCCCGTTTTGGTCACTTTTATTTCTTCGGATAAACCGAAAATATCAAGGATATCTTTATCACTCTCATATCCGATGGCCCGCAATAATGTAGTTACGGGTAATTTTTTCTTACGGTCGATATATGCATACATTACATTGTTAATGTCTGTTGCAAATTCGATCCAGGATCCCTTGAAGGGAATCACACGGGCAGAATACAGTTTTGTTCCGTTGGCATGAAGACTCTGCCCAAAAAAGACACCGGGAGAACGATGCAACTGGGAAACAACCACACGTTCCGCACCATTAATCACAAAGGTACCACGTTCGGTCATATAAGGCACGGTTCCCAAATAAACATCCTGGATAACCGTTTCAAAATCTTCATGATCAGGGTCTGTACAATACAGTTTCAATTTAGCTTTGAGAGGAACACTATAGGTGAGGCCGCGTTCCAGGCACTCTTCAATGGTGTACCTAGGCGGGTCTACGCCATAATCCAGAAACTCAAGAACAAAATTGTTCCGCGTATCTGTTATTGGAAAGTTTTCTGTAAAAACCTGATAGAGTTTTTCCTTTTTTCGTTCTTCAGCAGTAGATTCTATCTGGAAGAACTCGGCGAAGGATTTCAATTGGATGTCCAGAAAATCCGGATAATCCAGTTGATCCTTGATGGTTGAAAAACTAATACGTTGTTGGTTGGTTACCGGCATCGTAAAATATATATTAAAAAAACATTAATGTAATACAATAGCAAAAAGGTTTAGGATCCCGTACGGGATCCTAAACCCCAAACAAAAAGAATTGTTCACTTTTATTTAAGTTCAACTTCTGCTCCAGCTTCTTCCAATTGTGCTTTGATAGATTCAGCTTCTTCTTTGGATAGCCCTTCCTTCACGGGGGCGGGAGCGGAATCAACTACACCCTTAGCTTCTTTCAGGCCGAGGCCTGTCAGTTCCTTCACCAGCTTCACAACCTGTAATTTGGCCCCACCCGGAGCTTTCAGGATCACATCAAAACTGGTCTTTTCTTCTGCAGCGCCACCTTCAGCACCACCATTGGCAGGACCAGCCACAGCTACTGCTGCGGCAGCAGGTTCAATATTGTATTCTTCTTTCAGGATATCAGCTAGCTCATTAACTTCCTTAACAGTTAGGTTTACTAATTCTTCTGCAAGCTTTTTCAAATCAGCCATAGTTACAAATTTTTAATTGTTATTAATTCTTTAATTTTCTTTTTCTGATAATGTTTGTAAAACTCCTGTTAAAATATTATTACCCGATTGTAAAGCAGATAAGACATTCTTCATCGGGGACTGAAGCAACATGATGATATCGCCAATTAATTCCTCTTTCGACTTGAGGGAGGCAAGCACATCCAGTTGTTCATCTCCTATGTATACTGATTCTTCCACAAAGGCTGCTTTCAATATCGGTTTTTCATGACTCTTCCGGAATTCCTTGATCAATTTTGCCGGAAGGTTTGCCGTATCGGATAACATAATGGAAGAAGGGTACTTCAACACTTCAAAGAGCGGAGAATAATCCTTTTCTGCATTTTCAAGAGCTTTTTTCAACAAGGTATTTTTAACAACAATCAGCTTGATCTCCTTCTCGAAGCATTTCCTCCTCAGGTCACTGGTTTCGCTGGCATTCATGGTAGAGATATCGGCAATATACAGATGACCATAGGTATTGATCCGCTCGGTCAGTTGATCAATGATTGCATTTTTTTCTTCCCTAGTCATAGTTTAATCTTGGTTAAGCATGTTTAGTCAATTGCTTTAGTATCCACCCTGATTCCGGGACTCATAGTACTGGAGAGGTAGATACTCTTAATATAGGTTCCTTTGGACGATGCGGGTTTCAGTTTATTGATCATAGCAATAAACTCCTGGGCATTTTCCACGATTTTCTGTGGTTCGAAAGATACTTTTCCAATGGCAGCATGGATAATACCGTATTTATCGACTTTAAAATCAATTTTACCTTGTTTCACCTCTTTCACGGCCTTCCCGATATCCATGGTAACCGTACCACTTTTCGGATTAGGCATGAGACCACGCGGTCCAAGGATCCTTCCCAATTGTCCAACCTTTCCCATCACGGGAGGCATGGTGATAATCACATCAACATCGGTCCAGCCTCCTTTGATTTTATCGATATATTCATCCAACCCGACATAATCCGCACCGGCAGTTTTGGCTTCTTCTTCCTTATCAGGAGTACAGAGCACCAAGACTTTCGTTTCTTTACCGGTACCATGTGGGAGGTTGACTACACCACGTACCATTTGATTAGACTTCCTTGGGTCAACACCTAAGCGTACATCAATATCTACCGATGCATCAAAACGGGTGGTGGTTATTTCCTTCACCAGTTTTGCTGCCTCGGATAGTTTGTATGGTTTCCCAGGTTCAAACTTCTCAAGAGCTTTCTTTCTGTTTTTTGTCAATTTAATCATCTTACTCTTTGGTTTATTAGTTTCCCGGGAACTCACCTTTGACGGTAATTCCCATACTCCGTGCAGTTCCGGCAACCACTTTCATGGCCGATTCAACTGTAAAGCAGTTCAGGTCCTGCATTTTGACCTCGGCAATGGCGCGTATCTGATCCCAGGATACGCTAGCAACTTTCTGACGGTTAGGTTCAGGCGACCCGGATTTAATTTTGGCCATCTCTTTCAACTGGACAGCTACGGGCGGTGTCTTGGTGATAAAATCAAACGATTTATCATTGTATACCGTGATCACCACCGGGATCAGCTTTCCGACCATTTCCTGTGTACGGGCATTGAATTGTTTACAAAAATCCATGATATTCACGCCTTTTGCACCCAATGCCGGTCCGACAGGAGGAGACGGATTGGCCGCACCTCCACGGATTTGTAATTTAATAATTCCTGCAACTTCTTTTGCCATAATTCAGGATTTCAACATTCTGGTTATCAATCATCACCAGCTTACAGTTACTCAGGAAGCATTATATTTTTCATAACCCAAGCTGATTTCTTATATTTATATTATTTATTCTTTCTCTACCTGCATAAAACTCAGTTCTAGCGGAGTTTTTCTACCAAAAATCTTTACCATGACCTTCAGTTTCTTTTTCTCCTCATTAACTTCCTCAATCACACCGGTAAAGCTGTTAAACGGCCCATCAATTACTTTTACTGTCTCTCCAATGAAAAACGGCACATTGATTTCTTCATCACTACTAGCCAACTCATCCACCTTACCCAAAATCCGGTTCACTTCGGCCGGTCTGAGTGGTACGGGATTACCCCCTTTTTCTTCTCCCAAAAAACCGATCACATTCGGGACGTTGGCCAAAGTGTGCGCCACTTCTCCCACGAGAGCAGCTTCCACCAAGACATACCCCGGAAAAAAGTTCAACTCCTTACTAATTTTTTTACCGGAACGAATCTGATACACTTTTTCGGTAGGAATCAATACCTGAGAGATATAGTCTTCCAAATGACGGCGGGCAATTTCGCTTTCAATATATTCCTTCACCTTTTTTTCTTTCCCGCTAATCGCGCGCAACACATACCATTTCTTCTCCTGCTCAGCCATAATATTGCAAATTCAACAAAGCCTAATAAAAAAGCCCGTAAACAAAGTTCATCAGATGCTCAAAAGTGAAATCAAAGACCCAGATCACCAATGCCAAAATGACCCCTGCCACCATCACAACAATGGCGCTGTTCTGGAGCTCATTCCATGTAGGCCATGTCACCTTATGCACAAGCTCATTGTAAGACTCAGAAAAAAAAGACTTTAAATTCATCGTATCCGTTTTTCTCCTAGTTAAAACAGGCCAGCCTATTCGTGGATGAGGTCATCCTTTTATGGACAGGTCCATTTAATAATCGGAATAATTTGCACGGGAGGAGCGACTCGAACGCCCGACACCTGGTTTTGGAGACCAGTGCTCTACCAACTGAGCTACACCCGTGTCAAAATGTTAAAAGGAAAGGATAAAGAAAACCCTCCTGTTTATATCCCGATTATTCAATAATTTCAGTTACCTGTCCTGCACCTACTGTACGGCCACCTTCGCGGATAGCGAAACGCAGTCCCTGGTTCAGGGCTACAGGATAGATCAGTTCAACCGTGATCGTCACATTATCACCCGGCATGACCATTTCTGTTCCTTCCGGCAGGGTGATTTCTCCGGTCACATCAAGTGTCCTCAGGTAGAACTGGGGACGGTATTTGTTGTGGAAAGGAGTATGACGACCCCCTTCTTCTTTTTTCAACACATATACCTCAGCTTTGAACTTGGTATGCGGTGTAATGGAACCGGGTTTTGCCAATACCATTCCCCTTTTGATTTCTTTTTTGTCAACGCCACGCAACAGAAGGCCTACGTTATCGCCGGCTTCTCCTTCGTCGAGGATCTTACGAAACATTTCAACACCGGTTACCACTGTTTTACGTTTATTGGCACCCAGACCGATTATTTCCACTTCGTCACCTGTATGAACAACCCCTGTTTCTATTCTTCCGGTAGCTACGGTACCACGGCCTGTGATAGAGAATATGTCTTCAACAGGCATCAGGAAAGGCTTGTCCACGTCACGCGGAGGCACCGGAATAAATTCATCCACTGCATCCATCAGTTCACGTACTTTATCTTTCCATTTTTCGTCACCCTGCATAGCTCCCAGAGCGGAACCACGGATCACGGGAGTCTCGTCTCCGTCATAACCATAAAAACTCAGCAGTTCACGAACTTCCATTTCAACCAGTTCAATCAGCTCTTCATCATCCACAAGGTCCACTTTATTCAAGAAAACCACAATTCTGGGTACGTTTACCTGCCTGGCCAAGAGGATGTGCTCGCGAGTCTGTGGCATAGGACCGTCAGTGGCAGCCACAACCAGAATAGCGCCGTCCATCTGGGCAGCACCGGTAACCATATTTTTCACATAGTCGGCATGGCCCGGGCAGTCAACATGTGCATAGTGTCTTTTGTCGGTTTCATATTCAACATGAGCAGTGTTGATGGTGATCCCTCTTTCTTTTTCTTCGGGGGCATTGTCAATGGAATCAAAGTCCTTAACCTGAGCCAGTCCCTTTTCGGCCAGAACCATGGTAATGGCGGATGTTAATGTGGTTTTCCCATGATCAACATGACCAATAGTTCCAATATTAACATGCGGTTTCGTCCGTTCGAATTTTTCTTTTGCCATAATTAAAAAAATTAAATGTTCAATAAAATCTATTCTTCTTTTTTTTTATTATAAAATTTGAGCCAATGACGGGAATTGAACCCGTGACCTCATCCTTACCAAGGATGCGCTCTACCACCTGAGCTACATCGGCTTCAACAGAGCGGGAGACGGAACTCGAATCCGCGACCCTCAGCTTGGAAGGCTGATGCTCTACCAACTGAGCTACTCCCGCAAAAATATTTCCAAGCTTTGAAAGAACCTGTTGCAGGCTGATAGTCGGTCACAGACTGCCTTTCCTTTTAATCCGGTTATTTCCAAAAAATAAGAAACACCTGTAAAAAGGTGGGGAGAGCAGGATTCGAACCTACGAAGGCATTCGCCAGCAGATTTACAGTCTGCCCCAGTTGACCGCTTTGGTATCTCCCCAAATTTTTTCTCCGCGTCAAGGAGCCGATGGAGGGATTCGAACCCACGACCTGCTGATTACAAATCAGCTGCTCTGACCAACTGAGCTACATCGGCCTATCAAAGAACTCTGATAATCAGGACACCTCCAAAAATCGGATTGCAAATGTAGAAAAAACTATGAATATCACAAAAATAATACCACAATTTTTTTTTCTAATCAAATCTTTTTTTTTATTTTCTCTTTTTGCTTGGTAATTTGCTTTTTCAGAGCATCTATAGCCTGGTCGGTGGCTTCTTCAAAACTCTTACATTGTTTTTTAGCAAATAGTGATGTCCGGGGCATTTCAACTCTTATCTCTGTGATTTTATTCTCCTGAACATCCGATTTGTCCAAACGCAGAAAAATCTCAGCACTGATCATACTCTCATTCAATTGTGCAAGTTTTTTCATCTTAGCTTCAATAAAATCCAGCAGTTTCTTATCTGCATCAAATTTCAACGAATGAATCTGAATATTCATAATTTGCCCTCCTTATTATTATGCTCGCGGATGAGCTTGTTTATATATGGTCTTTAACTTCTCAAATGTACTATGTGTATATATTTGGGTTGCCGAAAGGTTTGCATGACCCAGTATTTCCTTGATAGCATTCAGATCAGCACCCCTGTTCAGTAAATGGGTGGCAAAGGTATGACGAAGAACATGGGGACTTCTCTTCGACAAAGAGGTAACTAACCCCAGATATTGGTGAACAATACGGTAAATCAGCTTGGGATAAAGGGATTTTCCTTTCCCTGTAACAAATAAATAATCTGTATCAGGAAAAACATTTTGTTTCTCTTCCAGATAATGCTGCAGATCTTGTTCCAGTTCTCTGGTGATGGGAACCTGCCTTTGTTTGTTTCTCTTTCCGGTCACCCGGATCACATGATCCCTTAAACGCAAATCAGAATCTTTCAACCCTGCCAACTCGGAGCTCCTTATCCCTGTTTCATACAAAATTTCAATGACCATTTTATTTCTCAGTCCCGTAAAATCATCGCCAAAATCAAAATCATCCAGCAAACGGTTGATTTCTTTTTCCCTTACAAAGACAGGCAACGGCTTCCCGGTTTTTGGGCCTTTTACCAATCCGGCAATATTTGTAGCTATCCCTTCCCTCTGCAAATACCTGTAAAATGCTTTCACCGATGAAAGCTTCCGGTTTACTGTTCTGGCTGACATCCCCTGTTCCATCAAAGATACGATCCAGTCTCGCACATGAGTATCTTCAACATCTGTCCATTTCATGGATTTTTCCCGGAATTTAATAAAAGCAATGAATTGATCCAGATCAGTGAGATACGAACGCACTGTATGAGCAGAATATCTCTTCTGATAACTTAAATAATCTATATATTTATTTATAATTTGCATGAGCTACGGGACTGTGGGATTGAATTTACAGATTCAGAAAAAGAATCGTCCCGCACCACTACATATATCCTCTATGCATTGGTCTGCTTTAGTTTTTGAATATATTCAGCATGTTTTTTTATTTCGCGGCGTCGCACGGAAGGTTTCATATAAGCCTGACGTTCTCTCAGCTCGCGCATGATGCCGGTTTTCTCAAACTTACGTTTATACTTTTTTAATGCTCTTTCAATGTTTTCTCCTTCTTTTACTGGTATTATGATCATAGTTTTTTTTTAAATGAGCTGCAAATTTAGAAATTGGTTTTTTTAT
>Ga0209834_10000133_pt1 | contig 44082 bp, 80 predicted proteins | sample Mar14236cmmetaG_FD_184134 | JGI IMG/M metagenome (GOLD analysis project Ga0209834, IMG submission 184134) | Marine hydrothermal vent microbial communities from Guaymas Basin, Gulf of California to study Microbial Dark Matter (Phase II) - Marker... ... | reverse complement strand
GATAAGGTGGACGGGTTTGATGCAGGAACAGATGAACTAAATGTATACGCGATCCCGGCTGGTGGGTATTATTCAGTGTTGTATAAAGGAGCTGCCACAGGTATAATCGAACTTGGTCCATCAACTGACGGATACCAACTTACAACCCATTATACAGGCGGTCCACCAACATGGGCTGCCGCATCCGATCTCATCTTCTCCGATACACACTGTCCGAAATGTGGCAAAAGATTCGAGACCGGAGACACACTTGTCTTATACGTAGTCGGACACAACGAGGTCGGCGACACTCTCACAATCCCGATGCACAAGGATTGTGCTGAAGCACCAAAGAAGACCGTCGCGATCAAGCGCAAGGTGTTCGAAGATCGACATGTTCTTGATGAACTCACTGGTGAAACAAAGATACAGCGAGTTGGGAAGACACAGAAGAAGACCGTTACGAAACATAAACTAAAAGAAGGATATGAACTCGACCATAGAACCGGTAAAGCAATCAAGATTAACGAAGACGGTTCGAAGGATGAAACGCAACATGATCTCTCAATCGCCCTCGAAACAGTGGAAGAGACAATTGACGAACCAGTCTACGAAGACGTGGAATATGAGATATGACTCGATCAGATGCTGAACTCTGGCGCATCTTGCGTCGTCCGAAGCACGATGGAAGCGGTAGAGGCATCGGCGCAAATGCTGGACGCGGCGGATGTGACGAATCCGTAGCCGATCGTAGAGGGATGCGAGAACGGGAGCCGCCCCGAAATAACATGCGATACAAGGATGCCGAACTCTGGCGTATCCTCCGGAAAGTAGATGATCCAGATGCGATGATCTACCATCCCCGAATGAGCAAGGCGCAGCTCATGGACATTCTGAAGCGAGATTATGTGCTCACGCCAGCATTCATGAGCCGACTCGAGAAGATCAGCCGTGTAATGAAGAAGGACGTCCTGGAGACACTCTGGATGCTCCACAAGGCGGTCTATGCCGCGGGGGTGGCAAAGCATAAGGACATCACGAAAACCGTCAACACGCTGATCCTTCGGAAGACAGGGAAGCGTGATCTGACGATTCCTGCTGCTACTTTGAAGGCTGCCATTGAAAAAAATAATCTGTTGGACTGGCGCCCTAAATCGCCTGAGATGACGGCACGTGATGAGCGAAAAAAACTTGAGAAGATACACAAGGATGTCCCGACTTTCGCTGATACATCACGCGGCGAGACACTCAAGACGGTGCGCATCATCGAGGACGAGCTTGAGAAAGGCGACTACACGGTAGACAAGATCGCCAGACGCATCGAGAAAGAGACTGGAATCGACTTCGAGCGTGCGCGGATGATCGTTCGCACGGAACACACCAGCATCGCCAACAACATGCGAGATCGAAGGTATGCCGAGCGGGACCCAAACGATGAGTTCCGGTACGATTGGGTTGGTGCAGATGATCAGCGCACCACAGAGATATGCAAGGCAATCAAGCGGCGGATATCGAAAGAAGGGAAAGGCAAAGGTGTGTCACGAAAACGTCTGCATGAGATCGTGAAAGAAGAGAGCATCAAAGGCAATCCTCCTGGATGGAAGTACCGTCCGCTGCTCCCACATATCGGATGCCGACATTCGATGGTGCGGGTAGTCTAACGTTTTTTAGTTATAACTAAAACACATGCTAAACACAAAAGTCCAGAGGAAGAACAACATCTCGATCACCTCCAAAAAACTCGAGGAGGGCATGGATCGAGGGCTCGATGATCTCATCGATCTGATCTTCGAGTTGAGTCAGCGATATGTAAGGAAGGACGAAGGAACATTGCAGAAAAGCGCAGAACCGATCCTTCGGGAACATCTCCGAAAAGAGGTGATCTACCGTGCGTTCCATGCCCGGTACGTGGAATTCGGCACTGATCCGCGGGAGAAAATGCCTCCGGTGGACGTGATCGAGAGGTGGGTTGTGCGGAAAGGGCTCGCACGCAAAGGCAAGGCATCCAGGCAGACCGCGTGGGCTATCGCAAAGTACATCCAGAAATACGGAACAGAACCACACCCGTACCTGCGCCCTGCTGTGAACGAGGCGCTGGTACGAGCGAAAGAATTCATCAAAGGCGAGATCAAGGCATCGATCAGCGAGATCCGTTAGTTCCCGATTTATCAACTCGATTCCTGATCATCTTATCCAGCAGCACCGTCCGGCTGAAATCCACATGCTGTTCCACGTATGGCGGCATTCCGGCAGAGGATATCTGAAACAATGCATCATCATCCACGCCGTGAATATGCACCACAACAAAGAGCCCTTTTTTCCAGCCATGCCCGTTCGCTGCGATGTGGAAATGCTCTCCATCCCATCTAAGATTTCCGCCATAGTCTATGCCATCATACGTGAATGCAAATTCTCTGGTTTCGTTGATCTCAAAGTCATGTGATGGCTTTGTGCCGACACATCCACACGATGCCGTGACCAGCAGGAGCATCAGCAGCAACGTCAATAGTCTCACTGCGATCCCTCTCTTTCGCGTAATCGCTCGCTCGCCATCTGCGCTGCTTCATCAATGAGGCGATCCTGCCTCTCCATTCCGTGCCGCACACGCGATGTCAGCGCATCACCGATCAGTGCAAATGCAAGCGAATAGATCGCAACCTCTACAAGTTCCCACCGAAGCGAGCCATCGTCAAACCATAGCAACACAACCCCGAAGACCATGAGCAGCGTCATCAATGCGCCAACAATGTACATGAGCCACCCGACTATATTGAGGATGCTGTCGATAGCTCGGTATACGATGTCGGGGCGTTCTTGTGATTCATTATGCTCGTTCATTCAATTCCTCCAACCTCTCTGTGATCAATTGACGGGCTGTCCGTGTCGGTGCCGGCATCAACCCTTCTCGTTTTTTCGATTCCTCTTCCAGTGCTGCGAACACAGGTGCTGGTAGTTTGATTGAGAGCTGTTTTAGTTCTGACATTTATTTATATCTCCCATATACCATTATTTCATTATCTGGAACGTCCGAGTCAATACGTACTTGTAACCCATAGACCGAAACATACTCCGCCCAACCACACTGTTTGGTATCGACTATTGATGGTGTAATTTCCTTCAGCAAATTGCGCCATGTTTTCTCGTTTAAGTGAAGATATCGGGGGATGTGATTGTCGGATAGGAATCTGTCTTTTGCTGCCATGATTTTAGATATTAGTGGGTACGCCCCCAATGGAATATCATCGACTGGCACCCACTTTTCGCCATCCCATCGTTTATCGTATTTCTCTGCCATCACGTACGCAAGCCATAGTTGTTCCATTGATGCACACATTATTGGACTGTTTTTTCTGGAGTTACTACACGTTTTTGATACAAATTGTTGGATAGTATCCCATGCGTCATTGTATGACGTTTTGATCATCGCCTGCAACTGGTCTTGTCTCGGCAGCCAAATTACACAATCATCATCACCATTATGCCAATTCCTCCAATTACCACACCATTGATAACCAAGTTCACTATTATACCCCAGAAGTTGTTTATGGACTGTGCAAAAAAAATAATCTTTTGATGATTCGGCAGAGGGTTTGTGGGTTTGGATTTCATCCGCCTTTCGGCACATCTCAATATACTTTTCTGATGTATCCATATTATATTACATTACAGCACACCGTTATAAACTTTTCTACATTACTTTTAATCACCATTCTTTATATATCTCGACAACTAAATACACATCGATGCCTATCGCAGGATACAAAAACTTCGATGCATGTGTCAAAGGCATGATGGATAAACAGGGGTACGATGAGGAAACCGCTCGCAAAGTCTGCGGGAAGATCGAGGCTGATATGAACAAATCCGCCGATGATCTGCTCACGGAGATGAAGGCGGAGTACGGGGAAGAGACTCGTTTGTTTCTCGGAAAACTCAGCGTAGACATCAAGGATAACCAGAACGATCGCATCAGTCCAGAAGCGTTCGAGAAGGTGATGCCGATCTTCATGAAACGTGGCGTTCTGATCGACACACACTCCAACAAGGTGGTGGGGAAGCCTCTGCGATACTGGATGCGGGACGGTGACAAAGGCACAGAAGTCGTGGTCGGCTGGCAGGTATATGACGACTACAGCATCGATGACGACATTTGGAACAAGATCCGCGGCGGTGACTACACCGGACTCTCGATCGGAGGCATGGCACTGCCGGACAAACAAAACATCGTTTGCGGGAAGGATGGCTGCTATGTCCAGATAGACGGAATCGAGCTATGGGAAGGATCGGCAGTTGAAAAGCCCGCAAACAAAGAGGCGAAAATCATAGCAGTGAATGAACTCGCCAAATCAGAAATCACAGTCATGCCCGAAGACGGGCTTATGGCAAAAAACGAGGATATTATGGTAGACACAGAACTTGAGAAGGAAACCACGGAGGAAACCCCGTCTGCCTCAGAAGGGGAATCCCTCGTGGAGAAACAGGACGAAACAGCGCCTCCGGAGGAGGATGCCGGTAACGACATCGAAACCAAACTCGAAGCAGTCATCGATCTGTTGCAGAGTTTGACTTCGCGGGTAGATTCCATCGAGGAGCAGCTCGCCCCTGTCGAAAAGCAGGACGATGAAGACAAGAAGGACGAGGGCGAGGAGACCGATGATAAAGACGAGGTTGAGAAATCCGAGACTCCCGCGGTGGATATAGACAAGGCGGTCACTGATGCTCTTGAGAAGAGCGTTCCGAAAGTGCTTGAGAAGACACTCCAGAACATGGGATTCGTGGCTGCGGACAGACCTAACATGAAGGGAGGCAAGCCTCTGATCAAGGACAGCACGCCGAAGGTTCTAACACTGGAGGAGATCGCAAAGAAATCCTTCGATGAACTGAATCATCTGGAGGTGGCATAAATGCGTGGATATATCAAAACCATCCATGATCTCGAGCAGATGTACTACATCGATCCGCAGGCGCGGCAGTACCTGACGAAAACAGATGCTCCGGTCATCACGACTACCACAGGGGTGTACAACCCGATTTATGGTGCGAAGACGTGGATACAGCTCAATCAGGAGATCAATGCATGGTCGGTGCTTCCAAAGATTCCTTGGAACCAGAGTGGATGGCGGGTAATCACCGCGAGAGGAGACACACCTCCGACAGGCGGGGTCGCTGAAGACGGTGCAATTCCTGACACCATAAAACCGACATGGGCGACCGTTAGCACGAAACCGAAGACGGTTGTGCATGCGTTCTCAGCATCCGAAGTGCAGCAGTTCCTGGGCACTGTGGATGATTCCATCGGAGACACGATGGCTGCACTGCGGGAATACTTCAGCGCAGAACATGCCGAGCATCTGAACAAGATGCTGCTCACTGACAACGACACGCTCGCTGGAAACAACGTTGAGTCTATCGATCGAGTTGTGGGATCGTATTCAGAGATCAATGGAGTCGGGCAGACAACCGGTGACCTCGACATCTACGGACTCGACAGAGACGCGGGCGCGTCTTGGACGGACGCTTATGTTGACCATAACAGTGGCACTGACAGGACGTTCACGATGGATATGCTTGATACCGCGATCCGGACGATCAAAGTCAATTCAGGATACAAGCCGAACGTCATTTTGACCGGCGAAGACACGCTTGACCGCATCCTCCAGGAGCAGCTCACCATGCAGCGCTACACCGACACCAAACAGGTCGCGGTTGGTGTAAACGGTGTGACTGTCGAGGGAATCAACACCGGATTCAATGTTGCCACCTATCGAGACATTCCGATCATTACGAGCAAGGATGTGCCGAAGGACACGATCAGCAGAGTATATTTCCTGAATACCGATTTCCTGAAGATCAAGGTTGCGAAACCAACGCAATACTTCGAGACGGGAATGAGCAAGGGCGATCCGTTCGGAATAGACAAAATCGGCGATGAGGGGATATACCGGACGATGGCGGAGTTGATCTGTTTCAACTTCAGAGCGCAAGGAAAGTTAAGAGACCTCATGTAAAAGGAGTTGGCGAGATGACTACAACAGTGACATACATCGGCGAAGATGGTGCTCTTGTGCACGGCAGACCCGGAGGAACGCAATACACGTTCTTCCGGAAACAACCGCTTGAGATCACCGACAAGGAAGATATCGAGTTCTACCGCATGAAAGAAAAGCGCGGATCGCCTTTCAGGGTTGAACCGAAACTGGTTGAGGAGGTTGTGGAAGAAACCCCCTTTCCAGATATCAAGCCAGTTGAAACGCCTGAAGCCAAAACTCCGCGAAAAGGTAAGACTGGCAAAAAAGTGGCTGATGCGCCATCTCGCAAACATTCAGTTAGGAGGTAACACTAATAATGGCTCTAACAGCTACAATAGATAAACGTTCGACATTCGGAAATCAGCGCGTCCGGAACATATCGGTTGATTTTGATAACAGTTACCCGATGGGTGGTGAACCGTTCACCCCACGCAATATGGGGTTGTCGCGGGTTAATATGGTGATCCCAACTCCGAAGGACGGGTACTCATTCGAATATGATACTTCAAATGAGAAGCTGAAAGTATTCGAGAATGTGCCGATATTGGTCGAGGAAGAAGTCGTATCAGTATCGTCTCATGTCGGGCAACTTGCGTATAAACCGCTGTATATCGTAGCGGTGCAGGCAACAACAGCAACCACTGCTGGAGCGTACAACGTTATTCCAGTAGGTGAGACTCCGCTTACGAAACAGGTGGCTGTGGATTTCACAACCGGTGCTCTGACATTCCTAGCGGGGGATGCTGTGACTGTGGCGAAGGTGACATATATTCCACAACAGACAAGCGGTCCCCTTTCAGCAGCGACACTTGTGATCGATGAAGAGGTCACGGCAGCGGCTGCAAAAGTGGCTCTATCGAATCGAGCCATAGCCGTGCAATACGTATGGGACGATACAGATAATGTACTTGATGCGCTCGAACCCGTGGGAGAAGCGCCATCTGCAACACATACAGCGGTTATCGACATCGATGATTCTGGCGACACAAAGATCGACTCACATGGTGATGACGAAGGTAATACTCTGAAGGTGACATATCTTAAGTATGCATCCTTCCCAGCTGCGGCTGCGATTGGTGACAGCGATACATCGCTCACATCAGAGGCGTATGATTTCAACGGCACAGGGAATTACCGCGCACTTGTGGTTCCGGGTCTCGGAACACAGGTAGTCGGTGAAGAAACCGGAGGCGGAAACGAATCGGCTACATGGGAACATGTCATGAGCGGCACAGCTGCAAACGGTGTCGCCACATGGGATCCCGCAAAGAACCGCCTGCTGACGAATAACACGAACGCTATGGTGACATTGGCAATGCCGTTCTTTGTACTCGATCCACTATCTATGCAATCTCATGTTGGTGAGGTTGCGAATGGGCGGGATCTGAGTGCACTGACATCGGTGCAAGTTTTGGCGATGGGCGTATGAGCGCCCATCTCCTGATTTTTAACACGAGGTGGACGGATGGCATATAACAAAGTCACGGTGGAAGGGCTCACCCCTTTTGATTACGAGTCGATCACCGTCGCCGACTCTGCAATCGGGCTGACCGCGGCAAAGTATCTCGATGCCGAACATGCAGAGATGACGCTCGAGACTGCGCAGATCAGATATCGTATAGATGGCACAGATCCAACGTCCAGCGAAGGACATCCTGTCTACGTTGGCGACCTGATCATTCTGAACAGCGCGGCGCAGATAGCGAACTTCAAAGCGACTCGCACAGGCGACACGTCAGGAGTGCTGAAGGTAACTTACTTCCATTGATGCACGAAGAGATGATTCACCGAGCCTCGCCCTGGTACATTGACGGGTTGACGGCTATCTTGCGATCTCCGCTATCGATGAAAAGTTCATCGGCATACATAAAGAGCATACGGATACCGGTATCAGAGCTTGGAAAGAACCCAACCAGTCCCCCTGCGGTCGTGCTGTGTGGCATCACGCAAGGATACAAGTTCACGTTGAACAGCGACAAAGCACATTATAAGAAGGCAATTGATGATAATTATGCTGGTGGGGATCTAAATATGCACTTTCACTGGACGAAATCCACAACGAACAGCGATCAGAGTGGCAACTGGAGTATCTGGTATTCAACGGCATCAACGAGAACTGCAATTCCGGAGAGACTGCCGTGTCGGTGGAAGACGTCTACGAAAGCGCAGTTCCGGGGCATCAGGTGGTGTACAAAACCGGTAATGTAACTATCCCTTCCAACAATTTTGAAGTCCACGACATGATCTCGATGAGAATAATGGCGGTGACGCCCTCTGGCACACCGCTGGATGATGAACCAGTGCTAACACACTGTGGCATCTCGTATCTGGCAAGACATATAACATAAGGAGGAAATAAAAATGTATAGAAATCAAGGAATGATTCAGCGCAGAGGAGCATCACAATCAGCCACGTTCGTTGTGGCAGCATCGGACAGTCTGCATCAGGGACTGGCGGATTACGTCTGCGATGGAGTGGACGATCAGGTAGAGATTAATGCGGCATTAGGCGAAGGGAATCGACATGTAATCCTTCGAGCGGGTCATTATAATGTAAATGCAACTGGCTCTCCTCCATGGTACAACAAATGGGCGATTGGGTTAGATTCTAATACACACCTTGAATTAGAAGATGGGGCGATAATAACTCTTGGAAATAACCAACATTGTTCAGTAATCGGGAATAAAGACCATATTGGGGGTAACACTAATATTATCATTAGTGGTGGTCGTATTGATGGGAATAAAGCTAATCAGACTGAATATTGTCCAGACGGCGGGACACCCGATCGTGTCGGACACGCAGTTCAATTATATAATTGTACTGATTCAATGATTGATGGTGTTGTGGCAGTTGATACATGGATGCATTCTCTAATGCTTACAAAATCGTGTAGATGTATTATAAAAAATTGTAGAGTATATAATCCCGGACGGGAATCTGATGGTGCAACATATCACTCTCAATCGGGCATTTTAGTGTGGTTAAATTCAATGGATAACACAATTGAAAACAATTATGTAATCAACAATGATTCCGCAACAGATCAACCAACGGCATGTCGTGGAATATACAACTCTGGCGAATCAAATAGAACACATATAATTAATAATGTGATTCGTGGGTTTCAAGGTCATGATAATTATGGCGGATATGGAATATTTTTTATGAACGATAATCACGATTGCGATATTTCAGGAAATACTATATCTGATTGTGATGTTGGGATCATGGGGGATGTGACTGGAACAGAGGGATTAATAGATTTTAATATACATGACAATAATATTCATGTTGATAAGTCGCCGATTTGGGTGGAATACCCAACACGATTAAATATTATTAACAATAATATTTATGCTGGTCAATCGTGGAGTTATGGAATTGATGTTAGATATGGTGACGGAATTAATATAATTGGGAATACTATCAATTATTGCACACATGGACGGATATTGGGCTCGGTGAATGTGTTATATGCTAATAATCGTGGGCAAACTACAGTATCATTTTCTGATAGTTCAGACGTTATTGTAATAGGAAATGAAGTATCTAACATTGTGGCATTACCTTCTACAAGTATTGTTAGGCACAATAGAGGATTCACCACTGAGAACTCCGGCACCGCAACCCTCGCCAGCGGTACTACATTCATAGCAGTCAATCACGGTCTCAATGTGACACCAGCAGCAGGCGACATTGTCGTAACCCCAATCGAAGACTGGGGTAATATGACAAAGTTCTGGATCGGGGGATATACATCAACACAGTTCACGATTTACGCCGATCAGAATCCGGGACAGGATGTGGACTTCGCATGGAAGGCGGTTGTGCTATGATCTCGAAACCAATAATCACAACAATAATCATCCTCCTACTCACAGGATTAGCAGGAGCAAACCATGTGACAGAAGTCAACATGGCGCTGAAAGGCACTGGAGCATCATGGGAGGCTGGGCATACCTCTGTGTCCGATCTCTCCATCGATGAAAAGCGAGCGCTCTGTGGAGCGAAGATCGATCCCAGCAAGCAACTTCACGTCACGTCTGTTCGTGCACCAAAACACGTCTCTTTTCCGTCATACTTCAACTGGCATGATATCAATGGCTCGGACTGGATGACCCCCGTACGAAACCAGGGATCATGCGGGAGTTGTTGGGCGTTCGGCGCAATCGGCGCAGTAGAAGCATGTTGCAACATCCTGAAGAACGATCCTGATTATGACATCGATCTCTCGGAACAGCAACTGGTATCTTCTTGCTGCAATGCCGGAAGTTGTAGTGGTGGATACCCAACAGGGGCTCTCGATTACATCAAAGATCACGGTGTGCCACCCGAGAAGTGCTTCCCGTACCGGGCAAAAAACAGCGCCTGCACACCATGCGATGGCTGGGAGAACGACTCTTACAAGATTAGCAATTACGTCCACATCGACATATCCGACTACAAATGGGCTCTCGAGAAATACGGCCCAATGGTTGTGGTGATCAAAGTTCCGGACGACTGGTTCTACTACAAAGCAGGAGTCTACGAGCCAGTCTGGTCTGGAGAGGTCGGATGGGCGAACCACTGTGTTATATTGTGTGGCTGGAACGATTCAGAGAAAGCATGGATCATCAAAAACTCGTGGGGCAAATACTGGGGCATGGATGGGTACGCTTACGTGAAGTATGGAGTCCTGGAAAAATACAATTACGGATACGCCATCGAGAAGCCAATAATCCCGTCACCGCCTCCGGAGCCAGGATCGTGGATCAAGCCAACATCCGCAACCGCATCATCAATGTACAGCGGGGCGTACTCTCCAGAAAAAGCAATCGATGGCAACAACAAAACACACTGGTTCTCGAAGCGATACCAGAAAAACAACTGGATTCAGTTCGAGATGAATAAGACAACCACCATTGACGCTATCCGGATGAGGATATATCCATCGTTCGTGCCGATGCCGATCAAGATTCAGGTATCAATCGATGGCGAGAACTGGCAGATTGCAGCAGACACAACAATAAAAAAAGGTGGCATGCTTGCAGAAGTAACATTCGAGAAAACGAAGTGCAGATACATCCGTATAATCGAGAAGAAGCAGTACTATGGACTGGCAATGATGACTGAGATGGATGCACATGTCTGCGAGGAGGACGTGGCAACATCATCGATCATTCTCGAATACAGCAATGGAACGAGACGAGCGATACCGTTTGATAAGAGTCTCGCCGGAGTAACGATTATATCCAACAATACAAAAACATTGGAATGGTGGAACACATGAAACTTGAAAAGATCACAGATGAAGTCATTGCATTGGTAGTGACTGGCGCGGGCACTCTGTTTGCGGGATGGATCACATATCAAACAGGACAGATTCCAGAGTTCTTCGCAGTCGGGTTCGGGATGGTTCTGATGCACTATTTCAAAAAAATGGACAGCGGGGGAACATCTGATAAATGAGCGACATCGATCCAGAACTCAGGGACAAGATCATCGAGACACACACCGACATGCAGAACATCAAGCGGATGCTTGAAGATGGACGGGAAACATTCCGGAATCATGATGCCCGGATCAGGAATCTAGAGCAAAATCAAAGTAAGGTGATGGGGATCGTAGTTACAGTCGGTTCGATGATCACGATTGCGATGAACGGTTTGCTTTGGATAGCAGGCAAGATATGGAGATAATAATATGACTGATACTGAAATAAGAGTCACCGATCAGACAAGCGGTGAATATGTCCGTACATACGAGCGCTCCGTTAATGCAACGGCTGTCAACATGCAGGCGGTTGTACCGATGCGTGCTGGCATCCAAAACTGGCTTACACTCTACGCGCAGCATCTCGGCGATGAGACAATCACATTGCCGGACGGATCAACCACAACAAAGTACATCCTCACTCGCAGACCGATGCCATCTGACTTAGAAGGTGTTGAAAATGAGTCTGAAGATACCGGTAATAGTAACACAACATCAGCATCCGTGTTATCAAAGAGTTTCTATCTCGACGAGAAGATACTTGAGACACTACAGCTGAGCGGCACGGTGCGATTCCGTGCTACAGTTGCAGTTAAGTCTTCTGGAACAACAGACATCGCATATATCGATAGTGTCAAGTTTTCTTTATACAAGATCGATTCCGCTGGCACATCAACGCAACTCGGATCGACAAGAACCGTGTCAGTGGACATGCAGAACAACACAACCACTTACCTTGAAAAATCAGTGGTGGCATTGCTTGATCTCAGTAGTGAAACACTGGAAGCAGCACAGAAACTGTACGCAAAGATCGATATCTGGGGACATACAGCCGGATCGACTGATACATTTGATGTACGAATGTCGTATGACGCGGGCACGTCGAAGACCTATGTCGAAATTGGAGTGGAGGAGTAAAAATGGCGATACTGGTGAAAGAAGAGAGAATAAAGGATGAAGAGAAAGGTGTATGGATAATAAAGCGCATCATGCGAGAAGATCATCCTACAACACGACAATGGGAAGAGATTACTGAAGAGCCCCTCCCACCAGAACCAGAGCCGACAGTTGACAGAACCGAAGAAATGCTGAAGCGGATTTGTAAGAAGCAATCAATTGATATATCTGATCTATATTCCACCGAAAAAGCATGACACTATCAATTCAGGATCACTTTGCCGATCCGATATTGGACAATCTTCCAACTAGGGAGATTGACATCGATAACAGAGGCAATTCGTCTGAATTGACAGATTATCAGGTTACGGTAGACGTGTCTAACCATATCGATAAGCAAGGGATGAGATTCGTTGATGAGAATTTGCAGATCGTTGATTACTGGGAGGAAGATTCAAATACAATATGGGCAGAGATTCCGAAGATCATTGGAAGCAAAGTGTCAGCAGTTCGATTGATGCACGGAGATATATATAGCAAGAGTGATGGTGAAGCAACATTTGAATTTTTCGATGATATAGAACAAGGAAATAAAAATAATTGGATAGAAGAAAACGGAGGCATTGAAGTTGTAACAGATTCAAAAAATGGGATATATGCTATGCGCTCTAATCAAGGTTCTGGAGGTACTGGAGAATTTACAACTGGAGGATATGCAGGAAATTCTGAAACTAATTTTATATATGAGGGATGGGTTAAACCAATTGGAAATGATTGGGGTGGATTAATTTTTAGACGTTCCGCGACAACCACTTTCTATATATCATGGTTTAATCCAAGTGGTAATGCGATAACATTGACAAAAATGTTATCAGGGTCAAGAAATGATATCACATCAGGGTCTTTTACATGTTCTCTTGGTACATGGTATAAATATAAAATTATCGTATATGGAACATCTATAAAAATAGATATAGATGGTAACAATACCATCGATACAACAGATTCGGATATAAATACTGGATATGTTGGAATTGGAGGATATAAAGATACTAATAATAGAGAAGTTGTAGTAGATGACATCCGTGTCCGCAAATACACCTCCCCTGAACCGACGGCGGTGATAGCATGACGCTGACGTTGCTGTTCAATCAAGGGGTATCGGGGTATGACGCATCCATATCGCTCGCAATACTCCCCACACTCACAAATGCATCACAAGCATCCGCGGGTGCATCGCTCACACTAAACCAGATCGCCGCAGTAGCGGATGGCGGACAAGCGAACACAAATGCAGCAGCGACACTTGCCGATCTGCTTGGTATATCTGAAAACGGTGACGCGAATGCAGGTGCGTTATTATCGCTCGCACAAGCGCTATCACTCACACAGACCACAGGGCAATGCATCGATGTGTCGCTTTCGCTTGCATATTATACAACTCTCATGAATGATGCAAATGCGACTACCATCGCATCCATCACACTCGCTATACAGCAGGGAGTGGATATATCTGTCACAATCGACTGTGGAGCATCTCTTGAAGTGGCGCAGTCTCTTGGAATCTCGGATTCGGCACAGGCAACCTCCGGAGCAGAGTTGGTACTCGGTCAGAATCTGGCAATCGTTATGCTCGCGCAGGCAATGGCAGATGCAGGGCTGTCCCTGGATGCGATACAATCCATCACTGCGACTGCAACTACAGTCATAGCGGGAGTAACAACCCCCGATGGACGGACGGTGGTCATCACATTTGATATCAGAACCGCTCATATTGCACAAGACATCAGGACGATTGTTGTTTCGTCTGCAAATTGATAAAATATATATCAGATGCATGACAATCATAGGATGTGATCACAATGGAAACGTACGAAATCAAACTCGGAGACCTCTTTGAGATAGAATGCTTCGACAAGCATGGCAACTTGAAATGGCGGGACACGATCAAGAACCTCGTAGTGGACGAGGGTCTCAACGACGTTCTCGACAAATACTTAAAAGGATCATCGTACACCGCTGCACATTACGTGGGGTTGACGGATGGCACGCCAACATTTGATGCTGGCGACACTATGGCATCTCATACGGGATGGACGGAAGTCACCGCGTACGATGAGACGGTACGACAAGATGCAACATGGGGCACAGTGTCTGGCAAGAGCGTGGATAACTCGGCGAACAAAGCAGTATTCACGATCAGCACAAACGCAACGACCATCGGTGGTGCATTCCTGGCTACAGATAACACCAAAGGCGGCACGACCGGCACACTCTACGGCGGCGGTGCGTTCTCTGCGGGCGACAAGACACTGGACGACGGCGATGTACTCAACGTGACTGTAACAGCATCGGCAGCAGCATCGTAAGCATGGTAGAAAAATCTTTCATAAAAGATCCGGATGCTACACTGGACTACGCCTTCGACTGGAGTACGCACTGGTTGCAGGACGGCGAGACGATCGACTCTTATACTGTCACGATAGCATCCGGACTCACGAAAGACAGTGATAGTGAGAGTTCCGGCACCGTTACGGTGTGGCTCTCGGGCGGCACCGCGGGGGAGACGTACGAAGTCGCGTGTAAGATCGTCACAAATCTTGGGCGCACCGATGAACGCACCATCGAGATCGTAGTGCAAGAGCGATAGCGCCTCTATGGCTCACAGTGACGCACAGAGGGGGCCATGTGACTCGTGTGAGATCGCCCCATGTTCCTATCTGGTTATGGCACATTGCGAGCGGCTCAAAGAGTGGTGTGGCGAAACCAGCCTCTCTGACGAGAGCGGTTGACTCTTTTTTCGTGTTTTAGTTATAACTTAAAAACGTGGTAGGCGCGCCTATCACCACAAGGTATATATACGATTGATGTAAGAACTATATACCATCAGTATATGTATGCTGATAAGAGGTGAAAGACATGAGCAGAATAGAAATCGACAACGTGGAAGACGTAATCGAAAAAACCGTGAACCGGTTCGGAACGATATCGGGACTGTTGCGGTACGCCGGATGCAGAGCAAAAGTTGTGATCCTACAACAGGATCAGGAGGATACAGCATGAGACCAGACATCGAACATATAAGCGATGATGAATTGCAAGCGTTGTCCTTCGATATAGTCTGGGGCGATGAAGCACGCTACGAGATAGGAGCACGAGACATGGAACGGAGGCGACAGTAATGACCGCAACATCATTAGGAGTCTTATCTGCACAGATAAGACTCTTGTTAACAAACAAAGGAATCTCTTCCATAGAAGCGATCGGAGTACTGGAGAGTGTGAAGTTTTCCTTGCTCGCTGATGCATGGGACATCGCCAACGAAAACGCACAGAAAGAGGAATGAACCATGACACAAGAAAACACAAGCATCATGAAAAAGGAAGATGCCGCGGTTCAGCCAGGCTTCCTGGACGCCGCGGTATCGATCGATGAGGCAGTCCACGCTTTCGAATTGTACGAAAAAGCGAAGGCGAGGCTGTTGACCGATGCCGATATCCTGTATATCGGGAGCAATGGACTGCCGGCGAAGAAAACATCTCCGGGCGCCACACCGTATATCAAAAAGTCGGGGTGGCGCAAGATGGCACGGTTCTTTGGGCTGTCGGTCAATGTGTTGCACCGCGAGAAGATATGGGTAGAGGACGCGAAAGGCGCATACTACATCTGGACATATCTCGTCACGGTGTCGCATCCGTGCGGCGCATCAGTGACGTCTGAGGGCGTGTGCACCTCGCGGGATAAGTTCTTCACGAAAGGCGGAAAAATAGCCGCAGATGAGGCGAACGTCATGCTCAAAGCACAGACTGTCGCCATCAACCGCGGCATCAGTGATCTTCTCGGATCAGGTGATGTGTCGGCAGAGGAGATCGAGACGAACATCGAAGGCGGGGCAGATGATGCCCCTGCTCCTTCACAAAACACGAAACCGCCTGCGAAGAATACACCACCCCCTGCCGCGGATAATATCCACGAGCTTCCAGAAGGAAAAGCACTGGTTGGAACGCATGTGCCAGCGAAAGACGATCCCGCGTGGGATGAACTCGGGCTCAACGAATACGAAGTTGAGACGATGGATAAGCGCGGCACGCACTACAAAGTGAATAATCATAACGTATGGTGCACCCCGGACGGCAAATACGTCTACAGCGATGCATCATGTTTCCTGAAGCCGGTATGCGCTCCGATCATGATCGTGTCGTTGATCAAGGAGTTCGGGACTGAGATCATGAAAACGAAGTACCCGAAGATCGCGGTGATAGCATGAAAACCACCACAATACCCGAAATCTGCATCGAAAGGTGGTATCTCGAAGAAATACCCGGAGGAGAGTTTGCACTTCAAGTGAAAACAAACCCTCTCGACAAAACTTTTGATGGCGATAACAAACGAGAAACGTCGTTCATGGGTCGCCTCAGGGAGCACAATGTGTGCATGTCTCCTAGTGGGTACCTGTACACTCATCCACACAGCAGAGAGGAGGTCCTTGATGCTGCAAACGTTATTGATGAAGAAATCAGAGCGCATAATCAGTGGGTAAGAGAGGAGAACATAGCACGTAAGCGTGTCCGAGATGATGTATACGCAAACATCAGTGATCTTTTTGGCGCGGGCAAAGAAGTCAACAAGGCGGTGCTCTGATGAATGAAGCACAACTACAATACGAGAAGAGAGACAGCATCGTCCTAAAACGCAATGCGAAGGGCGAATATGCGTGGGACGTGAAACTGTACTGGGATCGCGACGATGCAGATGCGTTATCTGTTGTTGATGAACTGCAACACATCGATGAGATGTTGAGAGAGAGGTTTCTGTAGCCTCTCTCCGATTTATTTGTAGGAGGATATATGGAAATAGGAACAATAACCGAAAAAACCGTTCACAGGATATGTGGACTCAAAGCTGCAATATACGTCAATGCTGGGAGCTCAATCGTGATAGAGATTCCTTATCCCCTTGAAGCAAACCCAACAGAATACTGTGAAGACCTAAACGCAACACTCAAAGACAGAGAAGAGTTGTTTGTATGATCGAGGTGCTTGAATGACATTGGCAGAAGATATCCGATTTAGAATCGCAGACTACATAGATGTCAGACACCCAGAAGCCTGCTGGGCAAACCTCGCTATGTGGGCGATGGGATACCACTCATTCAAAGAAACGTTCTGGCAGGGTCAATGGAAAGACCAGTCTTGCACGGAAGAGGATGGATCGTATTGTGGCAAATGCGCCAAAATCGGAAGGTTGTCATGGTAATATCAGTCGAGAGAGGTGATTGAAATGAAAAACAAAGACTATTGGATCGAGGAATGGCGTGACATGATGTGTGGAAAAATGATCACAACAGACGAATGGTTTCCCGATACCAAACTACGTTGTGAAACACCAGATGGAATCGTGACATGTGATGAATGTAGATATAACGGAGATATGGACGATGTCTAGATCCATATCCGGCTGGAAATTCGAAACACTCGATGGAGAGAATGGCTTCGAGTTCGAGATCGAAGGTGGGTTGGACACTGTGAAAAAACTCACGGACATAATGGAAACAGTTGAACAGGATATGAAGGAGAGAACATGAACTTGGTACGAATCATAAATCTGGTGACCGAGTGGTCGAAATGTCCAGACGTGTATGGGTCGGAATTGGGCGTGGAGATATCTTCGGATTGCAAGGAATTTAAGATTGTAGCGGAGGGTCAAGATGAAAATGAATTTAAAAAAAAGTGAAATACGGTGTGAATGTGGAGCGTTGATTTTTGATGGACTTACTCACAAATCGTTTTTGGTAGAGACTATCGATGGAGAGTTGATATGTCCTAAATGTGGTGCGGGAGAAACTGTCATAAACAAGGTGAATCTATGATATTGCCAAGCAGAATGTTTAACGGTGTGGAATATTTTAGAAGACCGCAAATATACCACACCAAGAAAGACGCTAACGAAGCAGCTAAATGGTGGAAAGATGAAGGATATAAGGTACGTATAGTTAGATCGAGTCATAAAATTGGGAAGATGTATGACTATCGGATTTATACGTTAAAAGTTTGATAGGACAGTGATTAAATGTCAGATTTATATAAATGTCCTAAATGTGGACACGTAATGGAACTTGAAGATGATGAGTGTGAAATCGATGAATATTATATATGCCCGAAATGTAGAGGGTGGCTGGAAATATTGGTTTGACGCCGCAGCCCGATTGGACGCCAGTGTGTTGCGCTGGTCTCGGTTCGATTCCGTTGCGGGCTATTTAAATGAGGTACGACCGATAAGTTTATATAGAGTTACTTACTAACTTATTATTGCGGCACATGCCGGCACACATCACCAATGAACCAATCACGCTTGACCAAAGTGAGGTTGGGGTAGTATCGTCCGTGTTGCGGTCAAAACACTGGCGAGAAAGCATGGTTTCGCGAGCCATGTGATGGTGCGATGGTTCGACTCCGTCGGTGCCGCATCGATGAAAACTCTAAACGAAACATTCACAGATGAGGAGTATGAATCGATGCTCCGCGTGAAAAAAGAATCTAAGCTAAACTGGCACGATTTCATCTTGGCATCGTGTTTGGAACATAGGGAGCAAGAACAATGAAACAAACTGTGGAAAGCGTGTCTTTAAACGACTTGAAACAACGGCTCGAGCGGGTAGATTTTTCTGAAGTCAGGGATATCGGCGAATGGTTGCTTGCTCAGAAGATGATTACATTACTCGATTTGGTTGATCGAGAAGTGCTTCTGTTATCTGATGTTTCTCTTTGGTTATATGGTGTTCAGTACAGCAATTCATTCGGCGAGCATGATACTACCTATGCGTTCGCTGAGGAGCTTGTAAACATTATTCATAACATCGATGAACGTTATGAACAAGACGCTTGAAATAACAATGAACGTGGACGAAGCACCACGCGAGACAATATTCCGAAAGCCACATTCTTGTGGATACGATGAATATGTATATATTCTAAAAGAGTGTGCGCGAATAGTGGGAGGAAAGCGAGATTGACCAGAATACGTCAAATGAGGTGCAAGAACAATGAAACCCGAAAACGAACATGAAAAATTGTTGGCAGAATTGCTTGGCATTGCAAATGGTGTACGAAAAGCAGTCCTGCTTGGGAGGGCACGAATAGAGAATGTTATTGCTGAAAGCCCTTTCGACAGAACATACTGTGCATGTCTTCTCGAATTTGTGGAGATGTTCATGCATGGGCACGATCAGCAGGAGATATTTGATGCATTGCAGGTATTTCCGGAGCTCGCTGATAAATTGAGAAACATGAAGTTGTTATGTTGGGAATTAGAGGATGATCAAAATCTGCGTAAGAGGCAGTAATATGACAGACATGATAAGAATGCTAAACAAAGATTATGACTTAACTGTCATAGATGAGACAGAACTTGCAGACACTATGAAAGATCTATGTGAGACATATTTGATGTGTCGCTATGAGGTATCAACTGCGACACTAGATGTGTGGGATAGTATAGTGCGAGTCTCAAAAGAGATCGTTAGAAGAAGCACATGGAGTAGTAGCGACTCATGAAAATATTAGTTGCATGTGAGTTTTCTGGCATTGTGAGAGACGCGTTTGCAAAACGCGGGCATGATGCATGGAGTTGTGATCTGCTTGATACAGAACGCCCGGGGCAGCATATCAAAGGGGACGTTCTGGACATTCTCGATGATGGATGGGATATGATGATCGCGCATCCCCCATGCCAGCATCTCTGTGTCAGTGGAGCAAGATGGTGGGCAGAAAAACAAGCGGATGGTAGACAGCAGGCTGTGATAGATTTCTTTATTACATTGATGGAAGCGGATATCCCAAAAATCGCTGCAGAAAACCCTCCAGGAATTCTTACGAAGGCATACCGTCCACCTGATCAGTACATACAGTCGTATTGGTTCGGAGATGAAGCATAGAAGAAGATCGGTCTCTGGCTCAAAAATCTTCCAAAACTTGTGCCAACCAATATTGTAGACAGAGGTAAAATGTGGGTTCAGAAAAACGGACGAAAACGGGGTGCAGCGTGGACAATGTGCTTGCCACCGAGTCCAGATCGCTGGAAGATACGGAGTCGAACTTTTGAGGGGATCGCGGAAGCCATGGCGGAGCAATGGGATGAGAAGATTGATCAGAATAAGTTAAATGAGAGTCGCATAATATGACAGTAGACATAATCACAATCGGAAAACGCAGTATCTACAACCCCGCACACTATCAGATCAAGGAATTGTATAAAGATAAGAATTGGCTTGTGATCGATTTGATGTTTACGTGGGATATTCCAAAAGCAATCAGTGAATTAAAACAACAAAGGTTGAAACATTATGATCGCGTTTTCATCGATGGGGTTGGATGGAAAAACCTCGGCAATGATCCAGTACTTGACTGGGATGCGATAGCGCGAATGCCTTATGAACAAAAAGAAGACTACCAAGTAACTAAAATCACGAAGGGATGCCCGCATAACTGCCCGTATTGTTACAGTGATGATTTTGAAGTGGTTAATCTTCCAATGCCGTTTAATCGAAACAAAGTGCTTCTAGTAGATGAGAACATCCTTGCACACCCAAATATACTCACCGTATTGGATGATTTAAGAAAAACACGCGTAAACGGAAAAGTTATTCATTTTGAAGCAGTGTGCGGGTTCGACTTTCGATTGTTAGATGAGGACAAAGCGTTTGCGTTGAAACGCGCCAGATTCGTCAAACCACGAATTGCATGGGATGGTGGAGTTCTGCAAGATCACGATTCGATTGATTATGCATTGAATATTTTACAAACCGCAGGATATCATGCATCGGATATTTCGGTTTTCGTGCTTACGAATTGGAAAGTTTCTTATGCTGATTGTCTGCTTAAACTCGAATATCTGAAAAGGTGGGGTGTTAAGATCAACGATTGTTGCTATAATTGCAGTTATGATGATCCGATTCCGCAATACTGGACTATGGAAGAAATAAGAGACTTTAGACGCCGAGCACGAAAACACAACCAATTAATCAATTTCAGAGGATATGATCCAGAACAATAATGGGCTTCTATCATATATTTATGAGGATGCTGGCGGCTCTAACTCCAGCACTCTCCAATATTTTTTTCTGATCGCCTCTCGGATCAGCCTGCCGTACATCCGTGCCGCCAGCGCCGCGTTATCACAGAACAGGACGGACACGTCCAGCATGAACAGATCGGCGAGCGTGGTCATCTTCTTTTCGTTCACCGAGTCATTTTTTTTCGTGGCAAACCTGCGCTTGTAGTCGAACTTCCCGCCGCTGAATTCTGGCTGGTACAGCAGGAAATCCGAGAGTGTGCCCTCCACGATCACGACCATCTGGTCGAATCGCGGATCCGCTCTGAATCGCTCGATCTCGCGGTAGAATCTGGCTCGATTCTCTTCCACGATGAGCGTGCCATAAGCGTCCTGTATGGACTTTCGTTCGCACAGTACAGGAACATACCTGTCACCATCCGAAGTCCTCACCACGCCTGCATAATCACCGGTCTGCGCAAATCCTGACGACTTTTTAGATGGCATCGGTTCGGTTTGGTAGCCGATCATCTCCGATGTCCAGGGAGTCTGTTCATTCTGCGCAACCTGCACCACGATCTCAACGCGACGCATCCAGCCGCGGACTTGTGTGTCGATCTTCTTGAGGATCGCTTTGGAGTCCGGATATTCGAGTCGCTGCTGATGTAATTCAGTGATCGCAGCAACGTAATCGGATTCAGTTTTTCGTTTTGCCATTCACTCCTCGTATGTATCTCATTGCGAAATCAGTCAGTTCGCGTTCATCGTCCTCGCCTTCTGGCTCGAAACACACGAGAGGCAATTCATCGTTAGATACTACTCTCATACACGATCACCCCTGCATCGTTTGATGAACGCTATCAGCTCCCGCGCATCTCCATCGTTCTCCGGCTCGAAACATACCGCGGCAGTTCGGGCGGTTTCGAGTTCATCATTGTCAGATACACCAGTTATGAGAGAGAGCCCCTCGCCTGTGGTGATTCTCATGAGTCTCGCTCCTCTCCTGCCTTGAACAGAAGATACCGTATCACTCCATCCATCGATGTTTGCTCGTCACGCTCCTGGATTTCCAGGAGCTTTTGCTTCGTTTTCGGACGTACACTTATTTGTACCATGTTGGATGATTGGTTCTCATCACACTTATAGGTTACTGCCACAACATTTATATAAGAGCATCGCCAATATGTGATTGTTCGGCGCAGGTTACACCCACCTACACACCTACCGTTCTCCTCTTTGAGACTGTTCTCCTGCGCCGGGCAACATAGAGGTCGCCGCGGTCGCGTTGCCTCACGGTCGCGGCGTCTGCCACACTCCCGTTGAGTAGCGGTCAATCTCGCAGGGCTTTGGACCCTGTTACGGCGGTTCGAATCCGCCCGGGAGTATCCTAAAAAGGAGGTAACCATGTTGAAGAAAATGCTCATTAAAGATATCGAAGCGAGAATACGGAATCTTGAGAGGGCGATCGACACAGATCCCTATCACAGAGAGTATCTCGAAGGACAGTTGTCAGCGTACCGCTACGTGGTCGCGATGGTGGTAGAAATCGAGGAAGATTGAATCATGTCGTCAATTGAAATCGGGAAGAAGTACAGGAATGTGCACACAGGATATATTTGTAGAGTGCGAAAAAAAATTTTTTTCAATATCCAATATGTCTATGAAGGAGATCCTGAGCTCTATTATTGCCACTATAAACGGTTTCGGAAGAACTGGATTGAAATACATGACGAAAACGAGGAGGATTGATTGAATGACCACATACACAGAATCACACAGCCACATCGATCATAACTGGAACACGGATGGATTGGATGGGGCATGACACAATCGATGGAAACGAGGAGAATGAGTAAATGACAGTACGGTATCCAGAATACGACAAAAGTCGGCGTATAGGATTGTTCTGTGAAAATTGTGGGTTGATTATGTATGTGGATCGCTACCACGCAGAGCAGATAATGGCTAAAAGGTGTCCTGATTGCGGCGGTGATTTGATCTGGATATTGCCAGACCAACAGCCAGAAGGAGATGGATTCTAACCATGACAGAATGGACTAAACACAGAAACAAACTCGAAGAGTATCTAACTGATACGATATGTGAAGATGATGCACTCGATTTTCTTGGTATACGATACGATGTCCAGAGCAAAGTAGCGTCGAAACTGAAAAACATGTCTGATGATGAGTTTGAATCAACATGGGGTGCGTACATACCGTGGACGATTGATGACGAAATAGCAGAGATTGAGGAGGATTGATCGAATGCCAGCAATATCATTCCAAGGAATGTGGCTCGATGCTCTGCTTTCTGGACGCAAGAGGCAGACCACAAGAGCGACAGATCGAATCAAGGTTGGTGACATCGTGCGCATCTACAATCAGCAACGTAAACGAATTGCCGACAAGCCGTTACGTAAAATGACTCCGGAGGGGCTCGAGCGGGAGTGTATGCGATCCTACCCTTTGATCCGACCGGACATCATGAGGGGCGAAGGACACGCGCACTTCATTGGTAAAGTGGAGATCACGGACGTCTTTGGGATTCACCCTTGCTGGATGCCGATTGAGGAGTTGGACATGTGGGCATGGCAAGATGGGTTCAGAAATTTCATCGATGCGGATAAATGGTTTACGAAGAACTATGGAGATGATTGGATGAACCGAACGTGGTATGTAATCCGGTGGAATGAATGGTTAGAGAGGTATTTTGAAGCAAAGACAGAATAAGAGTGATGGAAGGAGGTTAAAAATGTACATAAAATGGACTAAAAAACTTAAAGAGAAATTCGGACATTCAAACGCAATTGATTTATATATCAAGGAAGAAGAATGTTTGAATCGATCGTGTTTCAGTCCGCATGATTGGAATCATGATAGGCATTTAGTATGTCTAACGAACTCGAAATATGGATGTCCAAGAGGTGATGATGAGCGATAGACGAAAAATCAAAATCGTGATAACAGCGATCAGTATAGGTGATAATTTTGAGACATCCGAAAAAAATAATGAATGTCTCTCAGAAATTATGGACATTATTACAGATGATCATGTAACATTATATCGAATTTTAATGAAGTGTAAACATCTTTTAGAGACAATAGAGAATGAATAACATGAACATAAACGCACGTATCCCGCTCCCCGCGAACAGATATGCAGTTATAAGCGTGCCTGATAAGATGACTCATCGAGAATCTGATATACTCAAGAAGCTCATCGATCTATACGTATGTGAGGCAGAGACCGACATTGATGATGACATTATGGAGCAAATTGAAGAAGGGCAAAGAGACGATGCTGAAATTCGGAACTTTGAGGAGCTTGCAGAAGAACTCGGAATATGAGGACTATAAATGGGTGACAACTTCAAGCGATATACAGAAGAAGAGAACCGACTGATCGGCGAGTTCCGTGAGAAAAACCTTTCCCTCCGAGAGATCGCAGAGCGCCTCGGCAGAAGTCGCGCTAGCGTGCGTTGCCAGATCACAAAACTGCGTTCTCTGCGTAAGATCAGATGACACGAACAAACATATTTGGAGAATAATTATGTTAGATATGGAATTTCGAGATGGACTGCAGAAAGTATTGGAAGAGAATCCAACTAATGATGCAGCAGTAATTCAATATGTGCTTGAGCATGCGTGGGAACAGTACCCGCGACCATTCTTTATTTGGCTCAATCGGAAGATTAGGGCTTATGATCAGTTCAAATAAGGGTATTGACAACCACATGTCCAACATCGAGAATCGCATAATCGACATTGTTAGAAAAAACGGAGTCATGAACGGAATGCAGATATGCAGAGCATTGAATGGGCGCGATCGATGCAACGAAGGCTATTATGGCGGCACGAAAGGCAATGATCGCAATTTGCTCAAATTGTGTAAAGAAAATGGTTGCGAGATTACATATTTTAAAGTTCTTCGGATACTTCAAAAAATGGAAAAAAGAGGATTGCTTAAAAGCGATAAACGATACTACTTCGACAAATGGCGCTACAAAGGAACAAAAAAGCTCGATTTGTTTAGATTCTGGTACGTGGATTATAATCAGTTTTATAATAAGATATTGGTAAACACATTGGAGGCATATTTATGAGTGTATGTAAACGAAAAGGCAACTTCGGAGAAGATGAGTATCACAAATGTTTTATTCTTGGATGCGATGGATACGTACATCCAAAAACGGCTGAAACATGCCCTGTCTGCAATTTCAAGAAATGTGAACATGGTCACTGCGCATGTGACGCAAGCGAAGAAACACGATACGCGCTTAAAGTGTTGTATGAGACATATTGTGAATTCTGTTCAGACACAGATACAGAGACATGACCAAGAACCAACTAAAAATCGGCGTATGTGGAGTGCACGGCGCAGGCAAAACCACGAAGGTACATGAATTGAGAGATCAGTGCATCGATGCTGGCAATACGGTGTACGTGGTGGAGGAGGTTGCCCGATCTTGCCCCATTTGGCTCAGGACGATCGAATCTCAAGAATGGATATGGGAACACCAGTTGGCAGCTGAAAAATACGCTATGAGTCTCGATGTAGACGTAGTGATATGTGACAGGACGGTGATGGACAATCTCATGTACTATCTTGATATCGCTGTCGCGTCGATCGAAGAGACGGAAGATTGTGATCAAATCCTGTGCAGATGGGAAGATTTGTACAGTGAGGCAATCCGATGGATGCCCACGTACGACAGAGTGATCCGGATGCCGTTGAACCTCGAGTGGCTTCAAGCAGATGATCCGATACGTCCGAAGGATGAAGAGTATGCGCGATGGATCGATCTGCTTTTTGATATCTATGTCCAGGACTACGTGACGGAATAAAGCAATGAAAAAACCAAACATAAGCGAGTGTAAAAATATTCACGCGTTGATACGTGATAGATATATTTCATGCAGAAAACACCCCACGCTTGATTTGTATATTTACAATTATACCCCAAAAACACAGTGGGAAGCAAAGTGGAACGAGTGTACCGAACGATGTAGAGGACTCATCACGAACACGATGGGCGAGATAATAGCGAACCCGTTCCCGAAATTCTTTAATTTGGGTGAACGTATGCAATTATCTGATTTGCCAAACGAGATTCCAGTGATCACTGAGAAACTCGATGGATTCTTAGGTATATTGTACCCAGACGGCGACACCCCTGCAATAACGACGCGCGGTTCGTTTGATTCACCGATGGCGATATGGGCTACAAGGTGGATCAACGAGAGATATACAATGTCGGATTTTAAGAAAGGATATACGTATCTGTTCGAGATCATTGATCCGGCGTTGCGGCGCGAGCAAGGGCTGATTGTGGACTACGGTAACAGATCAGAATGTGTTTTGCTTGCGGTTCGTGATACGGCAACGGGAGCAGAGATCAATCATATAGATGAAGCAACGCGGCTTGGGTTATCATACGCACGGGAGTTGAATGGTACTCTCGAAGACGCGCTTGCCGCGTTGCCATCTTTGCGAGGCACAGAGATGGAAGGGTTCGTGTGCAAGTATTCGAATGGATTGCGAATCAAACTGAAGGGAGAGGAGTACGTACGGTTACACAAAACCATATCAGGGATGTCCACAAAACGTATCCATCAGATAATGATCGAATTCGGTGCAGAAGGTATCGAAAACATCATACAAGGAATTCCCGATGAACACTACAAACACATCCACGATGTCATTGATGAAATCCTGCATAAGCAACAGGATATCCTCAATAACGGAATACTGCTTTATGAACGTGTGAAAGATATGCCTTCCCGAAGAGAGCAGGCGGAAATCGTTCGACAATCTCCGTACGCGTCTGTTGTGTTCGCCATGCTTGACGGCAAAGATTATAGAAAAATTGCGATGAAACAGGCTGTGCCGGATATACAGGGATAGGATTCCGTAACATCCCACCGAAATCTTTATGTTCACTCAACACATAGAGAGTTTTACGCAGTGGTGGCCAATTACTTTCCACTGTAGGCGCGTAGAGGTCTGCAACATCTCTGCGTGCTTATTTTTGACGCCGACGGCTGCACGACATACCTACTATCCCTTTTATAAGCACCGCTTTGCGCTGTCAGAATCGATATTCCAGCCGATTGATACCACCCATAAATTAACGGAGCGTTCTCCTGTCGTGATTGGAGATGGTGACATATTGAGTGATTTTGGAAATCGATAGCAGGAGGCGGCGAGGTGACATGTGCTATCGACTCGTCACCTGTCAAAATCGATAGCAGGAGGCACAAAAGTGACAAGGTGACTAGTTTTTCTGGAGGGATAAGGAGATGAATCTATGTGATATGATGTGCAACAGCGAGTGTTAAGTGAATAGACTTCTTTATTAAATATTTACTTAACTAGTACTAGAGAAAACTTGTCACTCATCACCCGCTAGCGTTTTTTTGGTGAATAGTGAAATGGCTAATCACCTCACCCTTCTACTGATAGCGTTTTTAAATCCAACTATTCACCCAACCACTCATCACCTCCGAGATCGCAAAAGTATATATACCGAGAGGGACACAATATCCATGTACACACTCTTCTGGGTGCGGGGCACCGCGCCCACCTCTCACCATTTATATGGTGGGGAGAAGAGGTAATGGTGAGAACCTATGAATCAAAAACAGACGGAAACAACCGATAGCGATGGCTATACAAGGTTTGAAATCCTCAAACCACGTGAATTCAGACAAGCCCTTGCGGATCATCTTGATGATCGCGCAACAGAAACATTAACGAAGGCGACGCGACAAGAAAACAACGGTATTCCTGCGATGGTATATGACGCGGCACCCACTCCACTTCTTTTCGCTCTATATGAGAAAGGCATTATCGATCTTATACTGCCAGATGATGGTCGCAAGTTTAGAGGCGGTGCAGAGGTGTATATCGGAGACACTGGATTGGAGTATGCGAAACCTACCCAAAAAGGGATCAAATTATCCTATAATCCTATGTTCAAGTACACATGTGCGTTCTGTGGTGATGAAAAAATATCTCGTGCTGGGGTAAAGCCGGTAATATGTACAAACCCGGGTTGTGGCAGAAAAAATTCATTCAAGGCGAACTATCCTACCGAGCTTGAAAAACCAGTGTGGTTACTCGGTGAAAAACCAATCGAATCGCAACCGATAGAGATATACGATGAACTCCTGGATTTCTATCGTGATCATATCGTTCTACGGGAACAGGAATACCACACACTTGCTGCGTGGGTGATGGCATCCTGGCTTGTGGACGATTTCCACACCTGTCCGTATCTCGCTCTCATTGCTCCAATGAGTTCCGGAAAAACACAGGTGCTCGAAGCCATCCGGCAGACCGCATATCGTGCGTATGGTCTTGCATCCGTCACCCCTGCCGCAATCTTCAGGGCGATCGAAACGTGGAAACTCACGCTCTGCATCGATGAAGCAGAGCACCAGATCAATACGAACTCCGAGTCGGGGCAGGCGATCTATGCTTGCTTGTTGGCGGGGTACAAACGGGGAATCGGGGCGATGCGTGCAGAAAAACATGGGGATGACTGGATGCCCACTTCTTTTGATCTGTTCGGTTTCAAAGCGTTCTCTGGAACAAAAATCGTTTTGCCAACACTGGCTTCTCGGTCAATTGAATTCCGGATGCGGAAAGCAAGGCCGAAGTACGATCTTTTCACACAATCGGATAGTTTGCGGTTGAGAAGTATGTTGCTATGGTTCAGATTCACAAACTTACATAAACATAAAATTATATACCCACAAAGCGAGGATGGTAGGATAAGAGAACTTTATGCACCTCTATTCACGATATCTCGTTTGTTCGACAGTGAAGCGAAGGAAAACCTTCAGAAAATGCTCGAAGAGTCAATGCAGACAAAAAAGGCAGATGATCGCCAATCAACTGAGGCAGAAATCATATCTGCGATAAATGAACTTGCAGAGCATGATTCTGGCAGTCTCACAGGAGAGCGGGTGTTCATCTACCTCAGTGAATTACTGGACATGTTAGGATGGGATCGGGATCGCAGCACATCGATTCGTTTGGGGAAATCTCTCAAAGCAATGGGTCTGCGGACACGACATACCAAAACCGGGAATGTGCTCGATCTCTATGATGGTGACAATGAAGCGCAGTTGAAATACCTCCAGGAGAGATATATCTCGTGAGCACGGGGGTCCGAACCAATGAGGCGCAAATGGCAAGCACCCAGGCAATGCTTCTGTGGTAAGACATTCATGCCGAAGCATCACAAGCAGAGATGCTGCTGCAAATTGCATCAGCGTATCCACAACATGGCAATGCAAAGCAAATTCGGGCGGAACCTGCTCAAAGAGAATCCGACATCAGCGATACGATGGTATAGGGGGTATCTCGAGTATGGCACATCCCAGTAAGACCATAGAAGCACCGGACGACCTCATTGAAAGAGATCGCATCATTATGCAGGCAATATGTGAGTATAATTATCCATCGATGTCGTTATATGATCTTGGGTTTGGCGGCTCGAAATGGGCGAAGGCGTTTGCACGAGTCCGAAAACGGTTCTCAATCAAACCAGCGCTTGGACGGAAAAGATACTACACTCCTGACGAAAAGACGAAAGAGATGATGCGAGAGGCGATGTCGGACGGTAAAACAATCCGAATCACGCGCTTGCAATACACCGTTTTACGCGGACTTTCAGGCGGCGCAATGCCCAGCGACGCTCTTGCAGATTCACTCAAATTACCACGCACCACTGTGATGTCAATGGTGCGGAAATTGCGAGAGTGCGGGTTGGCGAGACAACGACATATATCCGGAAAACTGTACTTATACGAACTCACCGAGCCTTACACAGAACTCGAAAAAAAAATCATCGTCAGCGATGCGTGTGCGGTACCAAAAGTATCCGATGCGGAAGCACGATATTATGCAATCTTGCGGAATTCGGGGCTGACGGGGCAGTATCTTTTCGCTCAATTCTGTAAGATGTTCCCATATCGATCTGCGAATGGTATTGCTTCAAATGTGCGCAATGTCGCACTGAAACGAGGATGGTGCCGATGAGTCCGTACCATCCTGAAAAGTCAGTCCGTATTCATGTGGAACGGATCGTCAACACCCTGCTCGAAGACGATCATAGATATGATGCGCAACACATCATCGAGTGCGTGATGTCGATAGTCCCTGATACCAAAATAGGATCGACCCACAACCGATCGATAGCGGCTGCCGCGGTGTGGTTGGCAAGCCGGATATGTCGCAACTATCCGGAGGATGGCTTTCCTCGATGGACACAGCTGGAAATCAGCAAAGCGGCAGGTGTAGCGGAAACGACGATCCGTAACGTTGCGAAACACCAATTCCGCGGGGATGATTGATGCCACGTTGTTTTTTAGTTATAACTAAAAAAACAAAAACAATGCTCATATTGCTGCGCATCGGAAAACAAAGCATCTCGTACCGTCTTTTTGATATTCATATACACTATAGGAATGAAACCGATAGCAGTAGCCACACCGAAAAGTATATGTAGTATGTAGTTAGATAGGTACTCATGGGAACAGAATTACACTGCCCAAATAAAGAATGCAATTGGACATGGATTTATCGCGGGAAAAAGAAATATCCCGCATGGGTTACGTGCCCAAATTGCCTGCATAAAGTCAGATTGCCGAAGGTGATGGAATGCGAGTAACAGACAAGAATATGAATGCTTCTGGCATCTATTTGATAAAAAACACGAAAACGGACAGAGTATATATTGGGTGCACGACACAAACATTTAATCAACGTTTCCGCGGGCATATCAGTGCTCTTGAACGTGAATGTCACCACAACCGTTTTTTACAAGCGGATTGGAATGCATATACACCACAAGATTTCGAGTTCAGAATATTGGAATTAGTTGATCAAGACCTTTCCGATATACACGAACGTGAAAAAGGCTGGATTGCAAACTATCGTGATTTGGGTTCTGGTTGCTATAATACAGGTGAAGGTATTGGATCAGTACTGTCTATACATAGGACAGGGGGTCGCCGCATCATGACGATCTCGATCTTGGCATCGAGCAAAGCTAAGTTCGTCATGTTCCAGTTGTGGCTCAAAGATCATCGCCCGGACAAAGAGTGGTACCAAGGCGAGGTGATGGACGAGATCATCAGCGATTCTCCGTTGTGGAGAGAATTCCTCGCACAGGAGGTGTGATAATGGCACGCATCCTGGCCATCGAGAACCTGCCAGACGGCGCAGATGCCGAATGGGTGCAGGACGGATTGCGGCGGATGCTCGGTGATGATGTCGTGATGCAACAGATGGTGATCGTGGAGACGCGTGGGTGATCCTGCGCGTGTTCCATTTTGCCCCTTCGGCGTATGGCAGGCGCCGGAACATGTTATCCCCTGCGGGCAACAGGGAGATCGTGGTGCAGCGGTCTGGTCCCCCGCCTGCATCGTCTTTTAGTGTCGAACGGAAAGCGTTCCCTTGCGTGCAAGTCGCAAGCGGCACATGCTCTAGGACGGAGCAAGGAGATGAAGCAACATGTCGGAAGACACACAGAAAACAGTCTCGGAAGAGACAATTGCGTCAATCGTTGACGCGGCAACGCACATCGCAGAAGACAGTGATGCGATGAGACAAAACTTGATTGCAATCGCGAAAGCACTGCAACCGATAATCGAGAGAGCGGGAATCCAGTTCGGCTCACTCGAAGATTCGCAACTCTGGACCGCAGGCGCAGATCCGGATAAGTGGACATGCCGGATCGCAATCGGGAAGGATCAAGATGGCTGGACGCTCGGCGTGGAGAGTACGCTTCTCTGGCCTGAGCAATGGGACGGCTCAAGGTGGATCGGGCATCCTGATCCCTTCTGCGCAGACGCATACGCGAACCACGCTGCGTCATTGCAGGAGTTTTCGCGTGTATCGAGAGCGGATATTGCAAAAACAATCGAACGACTGCCCGCCTTCATTGAAGCATACGCTGCGGAACTGAAGCGCAGGCATCAGAAGTATGCTGATCTGCGCAAGAAAGCGGAGCAGATCAGGGCAGTCTTGGAGGAGACAGCGTAGGCGGGATTCACCCGCTTACATTTTTCAGAGGTGAGAGAAATGACCATAAGAACAATATGCGAAATACATGTCAGGCAAACCCACCCGACCGCGTCCGTCTCAAATCTTCTGGTGCCGTGAATGCGGCAGAATCATTGCGAAGGGACGGCTTCTGCAACATTTGAAGGAGCGGAAAACATGAACATACCGGACACAAAAGCAGACTGTGCGGCAATCTGCACCGAGCTACGTAACGCGGGATTCGGTGAGCATGGCGTGCTGTCCACCATCCCCGAAGGTATATTGATTGATGTGATGCTTCGCCATGACTGGCACACCAGCACGCGGGCAGAATACTTCTCTAAAATTCTGGTCGTGTACAACCATCTCATCGATCACAAGTATCTCGAGAGAGTAGAGAGAGGTTACCGACTCACAGGAGAGGACATACGATGACCCAGCAAAAAGAGATCAACGCGCAGTACGCGCGTGAGCGGCTCAAGCAGATCGACCGGATGATCGTGAAGATCAAGGCGGCGAGAACCGATGCGATTGCGAGATCGAATCCACAGGCGAACGAGCGCACCCGCGAGTTTGAGCGGCGCGAGGTAGAGCGATACACTGCAATGCTGGCAGATATGCAAGCGGAACGTGCGGTGCTATCCCGCAGAGCGAAAGTTTAATATAGGGTGACATCCAAGTTGAAGTTGTTGTTGGATACACCTATTAACGACCTCTATACCCTATTAGCAGCATGGCGCAGCGTGAGCGTGCTGTGCTGCCGTTTTTTTCTTGTTACAGACACAGCGCAAGAAAGCCCCAGTCCTTTAGGGCGGGGATGAATTGCGCACATATACCAAAAGACTTATAAGCAAGTAGCACCAATATATGCATTGAGACTGGGGCTACAGTCTCAGGGTATCACCCAAGAAGCCTCGATGCTTTAGCACGAGGAGTAGTCACGCAAGTATCTCTGATGTGCAGACTATTTTTTTTGGAAGTTCCACAGCAACTTTAATAAGCAGCCTCCGATATATCTTTAGTTAAGTGAAGTTAACCATGAAAGAACAACCACGACACGTCGCCGCATACGAGTTTTACCGCGACATGCCAAAACGGAGTTTAGCGAAGGTTGCACAAAAGTTTGGTGTGTCCGAAACTTCGATCAACAAGTGGAATAAGGCGTTCAACTGGCAGGAACGAGTCATGCTCCATGATCAGGAGGTGCAGAAAGGCGTACGGGAAAAAATGATGCCAGAGTGGATCGAGACGAAGGCATATCTCCTGAAGGTTGCACTGGAACAAGTCAAGAAGGGGCGGGATGCAGGGGTGATCCCGTCTTCCACGCGAGATATGATGGCGGCAATTAAGGAGGCTCGCTCAATCATGGGCGAGACGGATAAAGTCGAAATCACAGGATCATTCCAACACGAAATAGCTGCTGATCCCGACGTTTTGAAAACTGCGAACGAACTGGCACGAAAACTATCGCGTAATAAAGATGTATGAACCCGTAACCCCTGCTCTCTTTGCGATCACTGCCAGCCGTGGAAGGTGGCAGGCAGCAGATCATCTCTTGATGCTTTCCGACAAATTAGTACAAATCGCGGCTGGCAAACTTAAGCGATTAATGGTTTTCATGCCGCCCCGCCATGGGAAGTCAGAGATGATCAGCAAGTACTTTCCGGCGTGGTATCTTGGACATCACCCAGATCACAGGATCATCCTGTCGAGCTACGAGGCAGATTTTGCAGCATCGTGGGGGTGGAAAGCGCGTAACATCATCGAAGAGTATGGTAAAGATATCTTTGGTATTTCAGTGGCTTCGGATTCATCTGCGCGTAATCGGTGGGACATCGCAAATCATGACGGAGGCATGAACACTGCTGGGGCAGGGGGTCCGATCACTGGGAAGGGTGCGCATCTGTTCCTAATCGATGATCCTATTAAGAATTCCGAAGAAGCGCACAGTGAAGTTAAGCGAGATAAGTTATGGGAATGGTACCAGAGTACAGCGTACACCCGGCTTGAGCCAGAGGGCGCGATCATCCTAATCCAGACACGTTGGCATCAGGATGATCTCGGGGGGCGACTATTAAGCGAGATGGAACGTGGCGGGGAACAGTGGGAAGTTCTGAACTTTCCAGCAATTGCGGAAGAAAACGATATACTCGGGCGCAAGGTTGGCGATCCGCTCTGGAGTGAACGGTATAACCTCCAATCGCTTGAAAATATCCGGGAGACCGTTGGGCAGTATTATTGGTATGCAATGTATCAACAATCTCCATACACCAAGACCGGGGGCATGTTCGAGCGCGCATGGTTCGAGATCGTTGACACCGTGCCCCCCGGACGACAGGTGCGTTTCTGGGATTTGGCTGCAACCGAAGCGAAACAAGGCAGCGATCCAGACTGGACGGTGGGCGTGCTGATAGTTGAATCAAGTGGTTCGTACTACATCAAGGACGTGGTTCGTGTCAGGAAGAAACCAGGGGATGTAGAGGCGCTCATCAAACAGACAGCACAGATGGACGGCATCGAGACACAAATCTATATGGAGCAGGAACCAGGATCATCAGGAAAAGGTGTGATTGCCACGTACGCCAAACTTCTTTCCGGATATGCATTCTACGGCGTTCCGAGCACAGGCAGCAAAGTGGTTCGAGCGCAACCATTGAGCGCAGCGGCATCGAGAGGCGATGTCAAAGTCGTGAATGCGATGTGGTTGAACGCGTTCTTATCGGAACTCGAATTGTTTCCGAACGGCGCGCATGATGATCAGGTGGATGCAGCCGCCGGAGCATTCTTGCAGCTCAATGCCCCCAATGAAATTGTCGATCTCTCCGACACATTTGGCGGATACTTCGCACAACATTAATATAATCGCCGCGACAAACAAACAATGCAGATGAACATCCGGGCACTCCTACAAAAAGCGAACCTCATCGGGCGCATCAACAATCTCGAGAAAGCCAGCTCGGTGAAATCACTGGACGCGCGTCCGTATGGCGGGCTGACCACATTCGAGTCACGGCAGAAGTTCCCGATCCCGTATTATGATCACCTGCGCTATCTCGCCAAGCGCAACACTTCTCTTCGCACGATACACCACGTTCTGCAGGACAAGATTCTGGAACGTGATCCGGAGTTCATTCCGCGGTTCGGCAGCAAGTGTATGGAATGCGGGAAGGAGTTCAAGAACCAGACAGACATCTGTGATTGTGGTGGTGTGACGCGGGAGCCGGATCAGGCGCAACTAACACTCATCAAAGAATTTTTCAAGGACTGCAATGACAACGATCAGTCCTTCAAAGCAGTGCTCCGGGAATGTGAAGACAATCTCAATACTCTCGATGATGCTTTTTTAGTTATAATCAAAAAATACTACTTCAATTCCGATAACGAGTTGACATTCTCCCAAGTCCGGGAAATCCTCTCTCTCGATCCGGAGTGGATGAACTTCGACCTCGATGACAAGATGCGGCAAGGCATGACACACTGGACATGTGTTGAGCACAGGACACTCCATGATGAAGAAGGCGTCTGCCCGGAGTGTGGCAAACCCCTGTTTCCAGTCTGGTACATCTATGACGAAGGCAGCCAGCCGATGCCGTATCTGAAAGACGAGATTATCCACTGGAGCCGGTATTCACCATCCAAAACTCACGGCTATCCTCCAGTCGCCACCGTATTCGAGGAGGCGATGATCGAGCTCAACGGGAACATCCTGCTCAATGATACTTACCGCGAGCAGCGCCCACCGAAAGGCATCCTGGCAATCGTCACCAAGAATCTCGCAAGTCTCCAGAAGTTCTGGGAGAAGGAGATGGATCGGGTACGCGTCAATCCAAACCACATGCCAGTGATGGGCATCGAGAGTGACACCGGACGGGGCTCGGCGCAATACACGGCGTTACTTAACTCGGTAGCCGACATGGATGTGCTGAATGTCTCGGAGCGCATGAGAGAATCGATCAGCGGACTATACCGGATCAGTCCTATGTATCGTGGCAGCACCGAAGGAGTGGGTGGGTTGAATGCAGAGGATATTCAGCGCGCAGTCACCGCCGAACCGGTTGCAGCGGCGCATCAGGGGTATCACGAGGAAGTATTTCCGAAACTACTCGACATGTTTGGGATCACTGACTGGAAACTGGAGTTCCCGTCACCGTACCCAGCAAACGATGATGCCGAACTTGACAAGCGCATGAAGGAGACACAGATCGCCGCCATGATGCATGGCATGGGGTTCAATATCGATCTGGACGATGAGACCGGGGAGTTCGTCTACAGTGGCTCGGCGCAGCCTGCACAACCGGATATGGGCATGGGCGGGGGCGAAGATGATGAGGACGATTTCCAGGACGAACTGTTATTGGGGAAAGAATTGCAGAAAGCCCGCAGGTATATCAAGAACCCCCGCGACGCGCCGCCGGGTGTGAAAGTACAACGTGGCAAGCGCGGTGGGTATTTCTATGAGACAACAGGAGGCGATGCACCAAAAAAGAAGAAGCCACCATCCGAACCCCCGAAAAAAGAACCAGATAAAATTGATAAAGAAGATTTGACCAAGCGCATGGGATTCTATCTGTCGGGGCTCAAGTTCCATCCTGAAGGCGAAAAGATGATTGATGCGGTTGATGAGTACACAGCTGTTGATTATATGCCAATTAATAACTATCTCAGATCAAGTGATGATGAAAAAAACAAAAAACGAGATAAAGAACAGATGGAGCACAAAATCGCTGCAATTAGCACTTTTTTGAAAAATGCACCTAAAATGGACGGGGTAGTATACAGGGGAATGAATTTTTGGAAATCTGATTCAGATAGCCTCCATGATTTTGATTCGTTTATAACAAACTTTAAGGAAGGCGGCGCTGTGGAGATGAAATCTTTTACATCAACATCAGCAAATAAAGATATAATTTCTGATTTCGCAAACCCCGGTCGCGCACATGCGATCAGATTTAAAATCAAATCGAAAAGAGGAGTATATCTTGATGGATTGTCACAAGTTCCAGAAGAAGAGGAGGTCCTTTTTGACAAGGGAAGCAAATTCAAGGTGTTGCATATAGATCGCTCTGAATACCCGGATCTTGTACAGATATCTCTGGAGGAAATATGATGATACAAAAAGACACGAGCGACAAATTCAATGCCGTTCCGAAAGACTTCGTGTTCCTCGATGTGAAAAAAAACGAGGCTGACCTCTGGAATATTCTTGGCAGACCTCTTGAGAAAGCCCGCAAGTATATTTCCGATCCATCACAAGCCCCAAAGGGCGCAAAAGTACAGCGCGGAAAAAAGGGCGGCTATTATTACGAGGCAGAGCCCGTGCGCACATCGTTGAAAGTGCAACCCGAAGAAGTCAAGTCGGCGGTAAAAGACATGTTCAGTGAGGGGATGGATGCAAAAATGATTGCGAGCGAACTCGAAAGCAAACATGGTATTAAGGTGCATCCCGAGACCGTGAATAGGTTTCTTGAGCGGGAGGGTATGGAAGTGCGACCGAAGCGGGAGACTGTGAGCCGGCGTGACGTGGAGGCGCAGCAGAAGACGATCGAAGAGCAGGCGAAGCAGATTGAGGATATGAGCGGTGAGATCGAAACGCTGAAGGATGATGTGGAATTCTACAAAGAGAAATATACCGCGCTCGATAAAGAAAACGCTGCGATGAAGCAGGAGATCGCTAACCTCAAGGCGGCGGTTGAGGCACTGAAGACTAGAGGCGGCGAGGAAACAACGGAGGCGGAAAGTGAACATGCGACAACAAAGCCAGAGCAAGAGAAAGAACCGGAACCTCCAAAGATGGAAGAAAACTATAGTAAGACAAGAAGCGGAAAAAACGCGAAGGATGTACCGGTAAAAATGGTAATATCGGGAGATACTTTTGCGATTAAAGATGCTCTTAAATCAAGAGGCTATAAATGGGATGGAACAAATTGGGGTAAAGAAACAAATCTATATGATGCACGAGACGAAGTAAAGCAACTCACATTAGATCATGTTATCAAACCTGATAAAATAGACCCCATTCTACAACCAATCGATGATGATGATCGAAAAGACTGCAGAAATTACATGAAAGATCACGTTCGGAACCTATACGAAAAACCTGGAGAGACATTTGTTGCTAAACTCAAAGAACTTGGATACGCAGAGAATCCAAAAATACCAAAGACATCCTATAAATTCGTGGATGGGAAAGCAGTCGTTGATAAATCCCGCGTAACAGATATAATTCAGATCGGTGATGTTTTCAAATATAACAAAGAGCATCCTAAATTAAAACTCCCCGAATACGAAGGTGGAATCGAAGGGCTCGAGCCCAAAGCGCAAAAATACATTCGATCTTTATTAGAATCAAATTAAGGTACAATTTAAAAGAAATGAGCGCATGACTACAACATATTGCACCTCATCAGACGTCGCAAAACTCATCTGGAGAAATGGTGACGGATCCGACTTCAGCGCCACCACGAACCCCACCAAGTCTTTCGTGGAAGAGCTGATCAACGCGGCGGAGGACGACATAGACAACCTCACACACCACGCATGGCGCAGCGTTCTTGTGTCGGACGAAATACATGATCTGATCCTCGATCGCGTGAACTATCGGCGCTGGTGGGGCTACTACGGGAGGGTTCATCTGAATCACCGGAAGATCCGCGAGTTCATCAGCGGCACACATAAGATCGAGATATGGGACGGCTCGAACTGGGTTGATCTGGTACTGGATGCGAACGGCTACACTGAAGGACGCGATGAGGACTACTGGATCGACTACGAGAAAGGTATCATCTATTTCGTGAATACATATCCACATTCAGTACAGGAAGCCGTCAAAGTGACTTACGCTTATGGTGATGCTATCGTTCCCAGCGACATCAAGCTCGCATGCATGAGGATGGTTGGCATCGATCTGGTGATGCAGGATGATCGCAGCATACTCCTGCCGGAAGGATCAGACAATGTCCGCCAACCGAACAAGATTGAGATATGGCAGGCGGCAGTCGAGAAGACACTCGAGAAATATATGGAGATCGTGTCGGTGTGACTCAAATATTTCCGAGAACCAATATAATCGCGTTTGCAAGTTCTCCACCCGTATCATGTAGGATGCATGATTTATACATATTCGGAGAACCTGTAAAAACGAAGATACTTTTTTTGCGCCAATAGTACGTTTTTAACATTCCTCATCGAAGTTATGGACACCCCCGCAATGCGTGAAATATCTTTTTGTGTTGCTCTATCTATCGGATAGTCTGTACAAAGGTACCCCGATAACCACACTGCTGCTGCTGCGATTGCTCGGGCGGATGGTTTAGTGTGACTACATTCATCCAAGTAAAACTTTTTGCATGCTCTATGTAATTTACAAAGCAAATCTTCGTTTAGCCCAGGGTACATCTCACGTAATATCCATTGCGTGCACTCATCGACTAATGACACATCACTGGAACTATGTGGTGCCACTGCATGTGTGATCGCTCTCACTTCCTGAAAGGACGCATTGCACACAGTGGCGGCACTCTCGACTCCACACTGTTTTCCTGTTGCATGCTCACGTTTTATCTCTTCTTTAGCAATTTTTTTAAGCATAGTATAGACTATCGTATATGGATCAGCGAAGCATGATGCACAAAGTTCAATGATGAGTTTGTTGCACACTTCACACATATACACCGAACACCCGGGCCCGTTGTGCTCCTCTTTCATATCATGGAGCGTACCCATCTTAACTTCTGATTCAGCGCGTCCACATATCCAACAATGTTTTTCTGTCATATTAATCCTCTTAAATTCAACCATTGCTATGCACCACCAGGGACGCTGTATGCGCACTTGGAGATGGGTCTCACCTCCAATGTGCCCCAATCATCCACCTTATAATCCAACTCTTTAAGCACTAATTCTTTCGCTTCGCTCTTCGTTTCGGCGATTGCGAACGCCAGCCCACCGGTGTAATCCGGACTAAAACCAGTCCATACAAACAGTTTTAACTCACCTGTGCCATACGATCCGTTCTCGATCCGGTACAGATTTCCACGCGGCTCTCGAACGATTTCCACCGTCCCTTCGGTGGCGAGTTCGTTCACCACGCGGCGCACATATTCCTGGGTGTAATACAACTCTTCCGCGAGTTTGCGGCTGTTATCGCATCCGGAAGCGATTGCTCGCGTGATGTCTTCTTTTGCTGTCATCATGTACCCTCCTCAACCATGTAGCCGGGAACGTAATCTGTGTTCGTTTTGAGAAGTTCGTTCAGGCAGGACCAACAGATGAATACGGGTCCATACTCTCCATCACTATCATCAAATTCAATCCCGGGAACGTCTTTTTTGCCACATGACAATAGTTCTTCCTCACCATCACTATTGATGATCAGTTTAATTGCATCGCAATCACCACATGTGTATTTAGCCGTTCCTTCGGGTCCGTATTTGCTTGGGAAATATAAGGTCATCATGTTCCTATATCATGGCTATGGTATTTAAATATATCGCCGCCAAAAAGTTAATCAGTTAGTCAGTCAGTCAAGGTGAATTCAATGGAACATGATGTCGTACAGATCACAGTCGATCTGCTAAATGACAACTGGAACGCTGCCAATGTCGATAAGCCTACCATAGGCATCAGCGAAGACATAAAACGGCTCGATCTCAACAACAAAGACGGGATTCTTGTTTACGAAACGGGTCCGAAACTCCGTGAAAAAGGAAATCTCTTTTATTCAGTCGAGGATTTGAATTCATTCGTTTCTATCGACATCCGAACCATCAAAAACAGAACGCGGCTTTACGATCTCATCACCGAAGTGGATCGAATCCGGACACTGAAACGCAACGATCCACATACTGACTGGCATACTATCTATCACCTCCGCAGCACCCCATTCACGAACAAACACACTCTCCTGTGGCGTGAGGTTGTGGAATGGCAGTTCGTCAGGAGGAAGGTGAGTCTATGAGTTCTAGTTATAACTTAAAAACGAGGATACGCGTATGAAACTACGAAACACAACGGGAGAAGGGCGCAAGATATGTGACGGAGATCGCTGCATACTCGTTGGCAACGGCGAGGAGTTCGAGGTCTCCGACAATCTTGGCAAAGAACTGATCAAACAGGGATTCACGGCAATCAAGTCGGAATCAACAACTAAAGGAGGTAAAGACTAATGGCGGAAGGTACTCTGATTTACAGGCCAAATTTGGCACAACTGACGTGGGCAGAGGAGTCGTCTTTTAATGAAACGCCGACTCAAGGCGCACAGACGACGCCGTTTGGGGTGATCGATGAGGAAGTCCGGCTTCCCGATCCAGAGATAAATTACTTCGCGCACAGGAACATCGGGGATGGTGCGGATGTCTCTATTGTCACCCCTGGTGCGAGAACACTATCCGGCAGCATCCCCTTCCTCGTGCAGAACGGGAAGATACTTGCGATGATGCTCGGTAGTTGTGACACCACTGGAACAGGTCCCTACACACATACCATCACTGGAGCGCAGATACTTCCGAGTATGTGCATCGAAGCCGTGATGAATGACGGCACAAACGATTTCCTGAGATATTTCCGGGGCGTCAAGATATCTGGTGGCAGGCTATCGGCAGAGGAGGAAGGCGAACTGAAGGCAACGATCGATATCGAGGCGGCTCTGGCAGAGGCAAGCTCGAATACCAAATCCACTCTCGCGGCAGTCACGACAAATCCGTATGTCTTCCATCAGGGCACATGTACATTCTGGGGCACGACATTCGCCCGCGTCCTGAACTGGTCGATCGACATCAAGCGATCTGTGAAGCCGCGCAGATACATCCAGAGCACAAACGGAGCATTCCCGTATGAGATCAACGAGGGAGCACGTGACATCGAATTGACAGCAACGATCGTGGCAGCCGATGATCTCGGCACTGGAACGCATGGAACGGAAGCGATGGAAGAACTGCTATCCCCAACAGCAGCCGGATTCGATGTGTCATTGGTTCTGACTCGTGGCGCAAACGACACCATCACGATCTCGAACCCAATTGCTCAGAAGTGCCATCTGAAATCCGCTCCACACCCGCTTGGAACAGGCGAAGACTCTCCGATATCGCTTTCGATACTGATGAAAGGCGTTGAGATCACGGTTGTGGATTCGATCTCAAGTTATCCGGCGGAATAGAGGTGCACAAATGGAACAAGACACGTTACCAATCGGGACAGATGAAAACGAACTGTATGCAGACCAGAACGAGCGGATAGTGGTGATCCCATACAAAGGTAAGCGATGGGAGTTCACTGTCCGCGACCTGACGTGGGCGGAACACCAGACTATCGCATCGAAGATGGCACGGATGCGGATGGGCGGCAAAGGTGCGACAGACGCGATGGTGGACATACTCGAAGGCAATATTGCGTATCTCCTGAAAGCGATCGTCAAAGCCCCGTTCCCGTTAACCCGCGCATCGTTTCTACGGCTCGACAAGGAATTCGGGCGATTGCTTGTGCAATACATCATCGAGAATAACCCCGCGGAGGCTGAAGAAAAAAACTCCGAGCAGCTATCAGAGGACACAACGTAGACCCATATTACGCCACAGTGGTGATCGAATTCACGCTCATGCGCGAACTCCACTTATCGCTATCTGAAATCCGGAAGATGTCCATGCGCGAGGTGATGGGGCTGATGACGCTGATAGATGAACATGCCAGAATCATGAAGGAGAAGATGGACGATGCCAGACGATGAGATAGCCGGATTGAGCGTTGTCGTGAAGGCTGAAGTAGAGCAGGCGACAAAAGCACTCACGAATCTGTCACGGCAGTTCGAGAATACTGTAATGGTAGCGCAAGAAGGCACTGCAATTCAGGAAGCCTCTTTTGTCGAGGTTGAGCGTGGGATGGATCGCAACCTGAAGCAGCATAAAAAGCACAGCGAAGGTGTGATGGGCGCGCTCAAGAAGATCGGTTTAGCGTGGACAGCGATCACCGGTGCGGCAACTGCTGGTATTTATGGGCTTCTCAGGGCGTCATCTTATGGTTCATTGTACTTCGGACAGTGGGGCGCAATTACAAAAGACGTTGCCAATACTGCGATTAAGCCGTTGATCCCTACATTGAATGATGCTACAAATGCGTACAAGCGATTCGCCGACAATCTCAAGGAGAAGGGCGTATGGGAAGCATTGAAAATCTCTATTTTAGATGCCATTGACTGGTTCAATGGTCTCGATCTGAAATGGCAAGCCGTCATAGTCACACTTGGAGTACTGATGGGGGCAACTGCCATCGCTGGGGTCATAACGATACTCCCGACACTATGCGCCGCGGTTGGTGCAGTGATAGCAGTCCTCACGGGACCGGTGGGGCTTGTGCTTGCGGTTGCCGCCGTGATAGCAATCTTCGCATCGTGGTGGTCAAAAACAGAGGACGGTAAGCGAGTGATCAATGATCTGAAAAACGCGTGGGATACATTTAAAAATGATGTGAAAGACGTTGGATATCTCACTGCTGCGAAAAACGCGTTAGGTAATTTTATTGACTGGATATTCTCTCCGGAGCAATGGGTAATAAAAGATAGCCCATTGGATCACTTTTTAAGATTTTTCACTGAAGATATCCCCA